>Ga0189287_100207_pt1 | contig 26100 bp, 21 predicted proteins | sample UW86minimetaG_FD_130319 | JGI IMG/M metagenome (GOLD analysis project Ga0189287, IMG submission 130319) | Marine microbial communities from the Costa Rica Dome - UW86 mini metaG | ecosystem: Environmental > Aquatic > Marine > Oceanic > Photic zone | place: Costa Rica: the Eastern Pacific... | reverse complement strand
GGCGATTCGAAGGTTAACGGCGTTGTTTTGAAGGGATCGTGACGTCGGTATCACGTCGGTATTCCGTCGGTATCGCGTCGGTTTCCGGGGCTGTGGAGCGGTTGGTTGATGTGGCGTCCCGCGCGCAACAGGCGAGATGTTGTGTGGCGCGCAACGGGGGAGAAGTGGGGCCGGGCGGCGGCCGACCGCGGGTGGGCGAGGCGTTTGTTGGGCCGTCTGCGCGGAACAAAGGGCTTCAGCCCGCCGCGCATCGACGGGCCGCCCGGACGGCACGGCGATTTGGCGGGTGGAGTGGCACGCGCGCGGATTGGATGTGCTTGGCAGGCATAAATTGCCCATCACCAAGGTCGGATCGCCGTACCACGGCGCGCCGATGCGCGGCTTCGCAACGTTGGCGGCCGCGCGGTGCACGACCTGTGTCGTTGCGGGCGGCGGTGAAGCGCGAGCCCGTCCCGCCAATCCACACCTCGCCACACGGGCCGATCACACTATGCTATGCTGCAGACAGTCCTAGAGACGACGTCTGACAACGCCACGCAACACACCCGGAGGTTCTACATGACGACCAGACGCAATTTCCTCATCGGCAGCGCCGCTGCCGGAACGGTCACGGTTCTGCCGTCGCTCGCGCTTGCCGCCGAGGACGGGACGAGCCTGAACTTCATGGACGGCAAGCTGACCATCCATCCGATCTCGCACGCCTCCTTCGTGATGGAAACGCCGTCGGGCGTGATCTATGTCGATCCCGTGGGCGAGGATGCAGCCTACGAGGACCTGCCCGAGCCGGACCTCATTCTTGTCACGCACCGGCATGGCGACCATTTCAGCGCCGACCTGCTGGGGGTTCTGCCCAAGGCGCCGATCCTGACCAACGAGGACGTGACCGCGATGATGCCCGAGGACATGCAGGCGCGGGCCCACGTGATCGCCGCGGGCGACAGCACCGAGATGGCGGGCGTCGGGATCGAGGCGGTGCCGGCCTACAACATCACCGAGGGGCGGATGGAGTTCCACCCGCAGGACCGGGGCGATATCGGCTTCGTGCTGACGCTGGACGGCTCGCGAGTGTATATCTCGGGCGACACCGAGGGCACGGAGGAGATGCGGGCGCTGGAGGATATCGACCTGGCGCTGGTCTGCATGAACCTGCCGTTCACCATGACCGCGGAGCAGGCGGCGGATGCCGTGGCCGCGTTCGCGCCGGCGATGGTGATCCCCTACCATTACCGCGGGCGCGACGGCGGCACGCAGGACCCGGAGGCGTTCGCCAAGATGCTGGAGGAGGCCGGGGCCGAGACCGAGGTCACGATCTACGACTGGTATCACGGGGAGCTGGGGTAAACGCCCGGGGGGTGCGTTCCCCTGGGTTGCCTGGCACCTGCCCGGCGGGTCAATGGTGGGGAGGATCGGGGATGACGACGGCGTTTGGCCCCGGATGAAGCTCCGCACGCAGGCTTTCGTCCGTAGGCTGTAGCAAAAAGGCCCCGGCGCGATGCCGGGGCCTTTCTTTCTGTCGAGCGGGTCGGGCGCCTAGTGGGCGTGGCCCTTGTCCCATTCCTCCTGCTTGGGGAGGATTTCGAACGTGTGCTCGGGCGGGGGCGAGGCCACCGTCCATTCCAGCGTGTCGGCGTATTCGTTCCAGTAATTGTTCTGGGTCACCTTGGCGCCCCGGAACAGCGAGTAGAACACGATGCCGAAGAAGAAGATGAACGAGGCGAAGGAGATGAACGCGCCGAGCGAGGACCACCAGTTCCAGACCGCGAAGGCCTCGGGGTAGTCGATGTAGCGGCGAGGCATGCCCTGGCGGCCCAGGAAGTGCTGCGGGAAGAAGGTCAGGTTCGCACCGAGGAACATCGCCCAGAAGTGCAGCTTGCCCGCCCATTCCGGGTATTGGCGCCCGGTCATCTTGCCGAAGTAGAAGTAGATCCCGGCGAAGATGGCGAAGACGGCGCCCAGCGACATCACGTAGTGGAAGTGCGCGACCACGTAGTAGGTGTCGTGATAGGCGCGGTCGATGCCGGCCTGCGACAGGACGATGCCGGTCACGCCGCCCACGGTGAAGAGGAACAGGAAGCCGAACGCCCAGAGCATCGGCGTCTTGAACTCGATCGATCCGCCCCACATCGTGGCGATCCACGAGAAGACCTTCACCCCTGTCGGCACGGCGATCACCATCGTGGCCAGCATGAAGTAGCTCTGCTGGGTCAGCGACATGCCCACGGTGTACATGTGGTGCGCCCACACGACGAAGCCGAGAAGGCCGATGGCGATCAGCGCCCAGACCATCGGCAGGTAGCCGAAGATCGGCTTGCGCGAGAAGGTCGCGATCACGTGGGAGATGATGCCGAAGCCGGGCAGGATGATGATGTACACTTCCGGGTGGCCGAAGAACCACAGGATGTGCTGGTAGAGGATCGGGTCACCGCCGCCGGCCGGGTCGAAGAAGGTCGTGCCGAAGTTCCGGTCGGTCAGCAGCATGGTGATGGCGCCCGCCAGGACCGGCAGCGACAGCAGGATGAGCCATGCCGTGACGAAGATCGACCACGAGAAGAGCGGCACCTTGAAGAGCGTCATGCCGGGCGCGCGCATGTTCAGGAAGGTGGTGATCATGTTGATCGCGCCGAGGATCGACGAGGCGCCCGAGACGTGGACCGCGAAGATCGCGAGGTCCATCGACATGCCGGCCTCGCTTGACGAGAGCGGCGGGTAGAGCACCCAGCCCACGCCAGAGCCCAGCTGGCCGTTGCCGCCCGGAGAGAGCAGCGAGGCCACGCCCAGCGAGGTGCCGGCGACGTAGAGCCAGAACGACAGGTTGTTCATCCGCGGGAACGCCATGTCGGGCGCGCCGATCTGCAGCGGCATGAAGAAGTTGCCGAAGCCGCCGAAGAGGGCCGGGATCACCACGAAGAACATCATCAGGACGCCGTGATAGGTGATCATCACGTTCCAGAGGTGGCCGTTCGGGGTACATTCGCCCGCCGCCGCCGCGATGAAGCGCGCGCCTTCGAGGCACATGTACTGAACGCCCGGCTCCATCAGTTCCATCCGCATGTAGACGGTGAACATGACCGAGATCAGCCCGACGATGGCCGAGGTGATCAGGTAGAGGATACCGATATCCTTGTGGTTGGTGGACATGAACCAGCGGGTGAAGAACCCGCGGTTGTCTTCATGGCCGTCGCCGTGAATGGCCGCATCTGCCATTGGCTGCCTCCTGCTGCATCTTACTGTGGCGCGTCACCGGTCGAGTCACGCACCGGCAATTGGTGCAGGTTTTAGAATGCATCGGTCACAGGGGCAATGCATGAGTTTGACATGGATCAATGAATATTGTCGCACCCCCGGCCGGGCGGTTCCCTGTGATCACGCCGATTTGTGCGGCGGACACGAAGCGGTGAGACGAGGCCGGCGCGGGGCGGTTTTCGTTTGTTTTCAGGCGGAAACGGCACAGGTCACCTGCTACTGGACGGAACAAAGACACCCGGGTGACGTTGACGCTTCACCAGTTAGAGACTTGAGAGGAGTTATTCATGAAACATTGGAACACAGTTACCAAGGCCGGCGCCGCTGCCACGGTCGCGCTGCTTGTCGGCCTTCCCGCCAACGCCATGACCTGCGAGGAATTCTCCGCGATGAGCGAAGACGGCCAGCGCGGCTGGGTCATGGGCATCGATGCCGGTCGCATGGAAGCGCGCGAGATGGCGCGCGGCGACATGGGCGCAGATGCGTCCGCCGAAGGTGTGTCCGTCAAGGAAGACGACAGCACCGATGGCGGCCGTGAAGAGGCCCGCGAAGAGGCCACCGGTGCGCCGGATGTCTATGTCCAGGTCGTCGAGGCCTGCTCGGGTTCGCCCGCGATGGACGTCACCGAGGCGTATCCCATGATGGATCCCCAAGAGAAGGGCGGCTGACGCCCGGGGATCCGTTGCTTTTCAAGGTTGCCGGCCCTTTCGCACAACAGTGCGGAAGGGTCGGTTTTTTTGTGGGCCGGGGTTGCCGGGGTCAGCCGCTGCCCCGGCTCGCGCGGGCGTCGAGCAGGATCAGCCCGATGCCGCCCGCCGCGATGATCCCGCCGCCGAGCCAGACCGGCCAGTCCGGCACCGTCCCCCACACCGCCCAGCCGATCACCGAGGCCCAGATCAGCGCCGTGTAGTCGAAGGGCGCCACCGCCGCCGCCTGACCGATGCGGAAGGCGTGGGTGATGAGCGCGATGCCGAGCGTGCCGGTCACGGCCATCGCCGCCAGCAGGGCGAGGGCGGCCGGGCCGGGCGTGACCCAGCCGGCCACGAGGGAGACGGCGCAGAACAGGCCCGAGAACAGGGTCATCCAGAAGGTCATCGTCCAGAACCCCTCGCGCGGGTCGATCAGCCGCGCCGAGAGCATCACCAGCGCGTTGACCAGCGCCGCCGCCAACGCAAGGAACGCGGCGGGCTGCATGGTTTCGGCACCGGGGCGGATGGCGATGAGCGCGCCCAGAAAGCCCAGCCCGATCGCGCCGGCCCGGAGCGCGCCGACGCGCTGGCCCAAAAGCGGCGCCGACAGCAGCGCCACGAAGATTGGCGCGGTGAAGATCAGCGCCGTGGCCTCGGCGAGCGGCAGGTCGGCGAGGCTGCGGATGAAGAACCAGGTGGCCGCCACGGCGAGGGCGGCGCGGAAGGCATGGATGCACAGGCAGGTCGAGCGCAGGCCGCCCCCGGCCCGTCGCGCCACAGGATCACCGCCGCGATCATCGGTAGGGCCAGCGCGCTGCGCAGGAAGAGGATCTGGAAGGGATCGAAGGTGGCCACCAGCGCCTTGGCGATGGCGTCGTTGATCACCAGTAGCAGCACGCCCGCGCAGATCACAAGGATGGCGCGGCGGGTATCCTGCGGCAGGGCGGGCGGGGTCATCGTGCGGGCAAACCCGGGTTGGTTCGAGAGACACGATAGCCGGGCGGGGGAAGGGCCGCCAGCCGAAACGGCGCGGTCAGGCTGTAAGGGTTCGCCACTGGCCCGGAGCAAAGCCACGCCAAGGGCGTGGCGCCGGGCAGCGCCCGACCGCCCCCCGGGCGGGCGCTTCTGCAACGCCCCATGCAGAGCGATCGTCGGAGGTTGGCCGCACCATAAATCAACCAACTCAATCGTTGGTGCGCCCACCCGCGGACGGGCGCTGCCCGGCGGGGCAAACGTCCGGCAGGGGGCGGCGCAGGTCGGCTTCAGGCCGGGGCGAGGGCCGGGAAGATCGCGGGGAAGGTCTTTTTCAGCGCCGTGTCGACATCGCCCATTTCCACCGGCAGGCCGAGATCGACCAGCGAGGTGACGCCATGCTCGGCGATGCCGCAGGGGACGATGCCGGAGAAATGCTCGAGATCTGGTTCGACGTTGATCGAGATGCCGTGGAAGCTGACCCACCGGTGCATCTTGATGCCGATGGCGGCGATCTTGTCTTCGGGTTTCGCGCCGGTTGCGGTGAGCGGCCTGTCGTCGCGTACCACCCAGACGCCGACCCGGCCGGGGCGGATCTCTCCGCGCACGTTGAACTGGTCGAGCGTGGCGATGACCCAGGTTTCGAGCTGTTCGACGAAGCGGCGCAGGTCGCGGCCGCGGCGGCCCACGTTCAGCATGACGTAGACCACGCGCTGGCCCGGCCCGTGATAGGTGTATTGCCCGCCCCGGCGGGTCTGGTGGACCGGGAAGCGGTCGGGCGCGCGCAGGTCGGCAGGGTTGGCCGAGGGGCCGGCGGTGTAGAGCGGCGGATGCTCGACCAGCCATACCGCCTCGTCGGCGCGGCCCTCGGCGATGGCGGCGGCGCGCGCCTCCATCTCGCGGCAGGCGTCGTCATATCCGGTCAGGCCGGGGGAGGTGATCCAGTTCACCATGGCGTGGCCAGCCCCTTTGCTGTGGCCGGCGATTCGCCGGCTTTTGCCCTTGGGGAATGGAGTATCGCATTGAGCCGAAAGTGCAAATTGGCGCGCAAAAAAGCGTGACGGATTCGCGAAACCCCGTGCTAGCATGGCCGGCATCAAGGAATTTTCGAACCTGGAGGGATAATTGCAATGGCTTTCAAGAGGATCACGGGTGCGGCGGTGATGACCGCCATGCTGATGGTGCCCGTCGGGCGCGCCCATGCCGGTGACGAGTTCGTGGGCGGGCTTGTCGGCGGGCTGATCGGCGGGGCGATCGGCAGCGGCATCGCCAACCAGCAGCGCCAGAAGTCGCAGACGCGCTCCACGCGGACGCGCACCGTCTATGTCCAGCCGCGCGCCACCTCGGCGCAGCGGCAGGAGGCACGGGAAATTCAGACCTCGCTGAACTATTTCGGCTTCAATGCCGGCGCGGCGGACGGGGTTCTGGGCGGCCAGTCGCGGGCGGCGATCTCGCGCTACCAGGGGTACATGGGATACCCGGCGACCGGGCAGCTTTCGGAATACGAGAAGACCATGCTGCTGGGCGCCTATCACCGGGCGCTGGCCGGCGGCGCCGAGGTCAACCAGATCATCGCCAAGTCGAACGAGGGCGCGCGGGCGGTGCTGATCGCCCAGCGTGACGGGACGACCGGCACGCGCACCACCGGCTATGCCGGGCTGCCGATGGCGGTGTCGGAGGCGGTGGACGAGGTGGCGGACAGTTCCGACCCGTCGGCCGAGCAGCTGTTGCAGCGCTCGGGCTTCATCCAGCTGGCCGACCTCAACGGCGACGGCAGCACCGATTACATCATCGACACGGCGCTGGCCGGCAGCAGCTTCTGGTGCAACGCCTCGCAGTGCAAGACCATGGTCTTTGCCTCTACCTCGGACGGGTACCGGCGCAACGACCTGCTGCTGCATTCGCCGACGCCGGCGAGCTTCGACTGTATCGGCGGCACCTGCCAGGTGAAGGCGGCGCCCGCGGCGCAGCCCGAGGCCAACACGATGATGGCCAAGGCCGAGGAGCCGGAAACCGGTGCCACCGCCGGGCTGACCCTGCCGGTGTTCAACACCGCGCCGAAGCAGAAATCGCTGTCGAGCCATTGCAGCAAGGTCAACCTGCTGACCAGCGCCAATGGCGGGTTCACCACGGTGGCCGATGTCAGCAACCCGGATTTCGCGCTGAACGAACAGCTTTGCCTGACGCGGACCTATGCCGTGGCGAGGGGCGAGGACATCATGGCCTCGGTCCAGGGGGCGAGCCAGGCGGCGATCGAGCAGCAATGCGACAGTTTCGGGCAGAGCATGGCGGTGCATGTGGGCGCGCTGAACGCCAAGCCGCCCAAGGCGGTGCTGAACGATGTGAGCGGGCTGGTGCTGGACAGCGGCATGACGCCCGAGCAGCTTCGGACCACGGCGCAGATCTGCATGGCGAGCGGCTACCAGTCGGACAAGATGCCGGCGGCGCTGGGCGGGGCCCTGCTGCTGACCGCGCTGGGCGAGCGGCCCTATGCCGAGCTGGTGGGCCACCACCTGCATGGCGGGTTCGGCACGGAGGACGATGCCGACATGGCGCTGGCGTGGTACGAGGTGGCGATCTCGGCGCTGGATGGCGGGGCGGCCCCGGTCTTTGCGCCGAGCCAGGCCGACCGGGTCGAGGTGCTGCGCAAGGCGGCGCTGGGGCTGGCGGGCGGCGACGTGGCGATGCCGGTGCCGGCGTCGAGCACGGGCTCGTCGATGCCGGTGTTCACGCTGTCGGAATAACGATCGCAGCCGGGAGGGCGCTCCTGTGTAACCCGGCTGTAGCCTGTGCGCCGCGGGGCCCGAGCCAGCGGTCCCGCGGAGGGCACAGGCGATGCGCGGCATGGGGGAAACCCCGTGCCGCGTCTTCGAGTCCGGGGGGCGTGAAAAAGGCGGAATTTTCCTCTTCACAACGCCCCGGCAATTGCGTATACGCCGCCCACCTACCTGATCACGTGCGGTCGTGGCGGAATTGGTAGACGCGCAGCGTTGAGGTCGCTGTGGGGTAACACCCGTGGAAGTTCGAGTCTTCTCGACCGCACCATTTTACTTTCCGAGCTTTCGATGAACCCTAAGGCTTTGAAAGGTAATGTGGTTTCTCCGGTTCGAACACCGGTTTGCCGACAAAACTCTAAAGGCTTAGCAAAAACAAGTCTAAGGACGGTTCGCTTCACCTCTAAGTCTCCATTTTTCCATATTTCAAAGGGGTTTGAGAGAAAGGTCATCGCGAGTTCGAACATTTCATCATAATCACGATCGGGAATGCTGACGTTCTGCCCTTTAGCTTCCAGATCAGCTTTTTCTGACTGCAATTCGGCGATCCGACGCTCATAAGCTCCAACAGTCAACTCACTCACAGTTCGAGCTAGCCGGTTCAGCAAAGTGTCGATGTCTTTTTCAATCTGCTTCGCGCGCGCACGCAGCCGTTGAGCTTCTTCGGCGCTGGTCTCTTTTCTTTTTGCCCAAGCGCGTTCGAACATCTGGCTTGCACAATCCATCGTCTGCGCACTGGGCCTCAAGGTCGATAGCAGATGTTCGAACTGCTCTTCGACTTTGTCTCGATTGGTGGACTTACCCCGCTCAGTGCAACCTTTGTGATGACAAAGATAGTAGGGGTATAGAGTTCCTGTGCCGCTTTTCGACCAGCAGGCCGTCAAGCGGTAGCCACAGGACCCGCAAACCATGAATCCCCGCAAAGGAAAGTCTTTGTCCAAGTCCTTTCGGAACGGCGCAACTTGCTTCTCAGAAAGGCGGTCTTGAATAAGCAAGAATGTGTCGTACGAAATAAGCGGTTCGTGACGTGCTCTTGTGAGGGGAACCCCCCATTCTGCATATTCCAAGTAGCCAGCGTAAACCAACTTGGTGAGCAAATTCCTTACGATGTCGTACTTTATCTCATTTTGCCCTTTTGCTCTGGGAAATTCCGGTTTTGCATCAAGAAACCTCTTGACTTCGGCTTGGCTTTGAAAGCGCCCCGAGGCGAAGCCTTCTAATGCTTCCGTGATGATGGTCGCTATTGGTTCTTCTTTTACAAGATGTTTGCCTCCTTCCGGGCCTCGGAACTTCTCATAGCGATATCCCAACGGACTGGAGAACGTCCAAAATCCGTTCTTCAACCTAGAGATGGTACGATCCATTGATTGTTCGGCATTCTTTTCTCTGTCCAGAGCAGCAATGGCCGCGAAGAGTGTTTCCATGAAGCGGCTGTTGGCGTCCTCTCCGAACTTCAGCTTTGGAGACTCGATGCTTGCGCCACACTCCATGATCTTTGCTCTGAGCGAGGTGTGGGCTGAGACGTCTCGCGCGAAACGCGTGATATCATCGACAATTACAGCATATTGATTTCCATCGATCCGCTTCAGAAAGCTCAACAGATCGTTCATGCCGGGCCGGTCAGAAAACCGCCCTGAAATCACGTCCTCGAAGACTTGGATTACTTCATACCCTGCGCGTTCGGCGTAGTCGCGACAACTGCGCTCCTGGCTGGAAAGCCCACCGCCATCACTGGTCTGCTTGCGGGATGATACTCGGACGTAGACCACACATTTGCTTCGGCTGGTCTTTGATTGCTTCGCTTTCATGTGGCCCTCTCAAGCAGCTTTTTTTTGATAATCAACGATACTGGATACGACCTCTCGATGGGCGCCGTCCGGAGAGGGCGACCTGTGGGTCGGATGGATGCCGTACCCAAGATCAACAAAGGAAACGATGATCGACCAAAGTGCCTTGAGGAACTCTTTCTTCTGCTCTTCACTGAAGCCTTCGAGGCTCAGTGCTTGATCCCAATCATCGAAAGATCGCTGGGGCGCTCCATGGTCCTGCGTTTTTTGACGTGCGGTTAAATCCACGACATTGGTGGCATGAATGTCCTTGTTCATGTTCGAACTCTCCTTGCTTGTTACTTAACATCGGCACTCGGGGAAATCCGAGGCCCGCAAACAAGTTAGAGCAGCTTACAAGTGTTTAAAAAGGATAGTATAAATGACATTCTTGGCGAAAAAGGCACAACCAAAAATCCTAGAAAAATGCACATCGTAAGTGTTCGAACTAATGAAATCGAAGAGGCAGAAAGTGCTTGCCAGAATTTAGCACAACTAGGCAAAGGCAAAATCGCACATTACATCACCAATTATGTTGGGTGTCAGTCTCCCTGACATGCGCAGAAGGCGAATCATGCTGCCTTGGCAGGCGTTTGCCGGCTGGTTTTATTGAATGATTGATGACTAACCAAATCCCCAGCTTCTGTATTCCGGGGCGCAATGCGTTTCGACAGGCGGTGTGCTACGATGGCTTAGCAACCGAACAACAGCACCTTCTAAGCGAGCGATGTCTTCTTGAGAAGACGAGCGTTGAGACATACACTCACATGCATAAGGGGAACCGGGCTTGGATTCGTATCTCGACATTGCTCACAAAGTTCTAAGGGCTTCTCGCCGACCCATGTCGGCAAAAGCAATTCTTGATGCCGCCTATCGAGCGCAAATCGTTCCTCAGCATCTCCGAGGGGAAACCCAACATAAGACGCTTCAAGCGCGCTTAAGTGAAGATATACTTCATCACCGTTCATCTTCACTTTTTTTTCGCACCGAGCCGGGGATGTTCTTTCTAAGCGAGCTATTATCCGATCCGGGTATCTCGGAAAAGTTCAAGGAAAAGTTCCCTGCTCGAAGGCGAACTAGAGACTGGCGTAACGAGAATGCTCTCGGCATCAGCCGCGGTTTTCTAGAAAAATGGCGTAAACGTTTTGATACTTCCAGCCTCAGCCAAATGTTGGCTGCGGCTGAAGAGCAGGATGCCTTAAAATACTTACCGAAGTCCGGAGATCCCAACTTCGCATGCATATGGACCTTTTCGCTCGTGCGGCGTGAAAAACAAGTGCTTTCATATCGCATTGGAAGGTATAGAGATGACCGCGAAGCATTTGCGAACAAAAGGACAATTGGCTTTCCGGGCGCTGTAACGATCAGTGACAGGTCACTATTTTCTCAAGATGATTACGGCGCGGCTGAGAACGCTTTGCGTATCTTGCTTCTCGACTTGGATTTGTCTTCACGCTCTTTCTTGAACGAAACTCCGTCGATGCCAGTGCCTGTTTTTGCTTGTGAGGCCGAAGGCGAAGATGCTGTAAGTGTCCTTTTGGTTGTAATGGAATGGTCTTGCCCGGACTGGTTTGAGCCCACTGCACGTAAGTTGTCATTAAATGACCCGTGCTGGCTAGATGTCTCGGTACAGCCAAACCACATTGACGATTTCGAACCCTGGAGTAAAACAACCTTACGGCGAATAGTGTCGCGTGAGTATGCTGAAGATTGAATATTAGAAACGTCCGTCCAGAAAAAGCTGCTTTTATTCGGTATGAATTAGAGAACGGCGACGACCGCAGGAAAAAGGTGGCGTTGCAGGAGGTCGCTCGAATCTATCGAAGCGGTGGGCGATTTGCTTCTGATGTTCGAAATGGTCTGGAGTTAACGATAAATGGATTGCTCAATTCTCAGCAGGATCAAAAGGTAACACGCTGGTGTCTGAACTGCATCGCCCAGATGGGAACCCGTACAGGTTCTATCCAAACTGTTGAACGAATTCTTCGCCAGCAGGTAGGTGATCCAGAAGTAATCGCAGCGGCCGTTGCGGCCGTGGCAAAGTTATACGCAGGCCAACTTGATGAATGCGAAGCTCTCGGATCAGTTCAACCCGAGATCAAGACGTTGGCAGCACTTCAAGTTGCGCCGCCGTCGAAGCTTGATCTGTCAGGCTTCAGAATTGCTGTGGATACTGCTGATGACGAAGTCTTGAAGCTGGCCTTGATCACGGTCGGTCTGAATAGGGCTTTTGAGAATATGTTTCATCCGAGACACTCAAATTCTGAGTTGGTCCGGGTCTTAGGGCAGCATGACAATCGGATCGTGAAGCAATATTCGGTTTGGTCGATTATCGAGAATACGGGCTTAAGCATTGACGATCTAGGTATACCATTTGGGAGCCTCGACCAAGAACCCCCGAATGTACAATCAAAGATGCTGCAACTCGGAGCTGAAAAGGTCGTTGATCCTAAACAACGCCACGAGATCATCCAGAAGGGATCATACTTAAGCACTATAGAAGCTCGGGAGGGCTTGGCCAAAGGTTTGCTGTCCGTCTATTACGACGGGCTCGAGGGTATTACGCTTGATTGGTATGATGTTGAGGGAAGCCTTCGGGTTCGAGAGCTTCTAGCTGAGCACTTTGCCAGATATGGATCAGCTTGCAGTGTTTACGAAGGTAAGGCGCTCGAATTGTTTGAAACGGATAGCTCCCTAAAAAAACGGCTATACCTTGGTTCGGAAGGCACTGCGCTTTTCGGAAAACTGAAAGCCAATGACCTCAGGGAGGGGACGCTCGACATGTTCGCCGGGGAGGCTGACCATCTAACTGCCCAGCTTTTGGAGGAAAGAAAATTGCCCGAAGTTAACGTTCTTATGATGTGCGCCTCACCGAAAGATGCAGGCGATCCACTGAGGCTCGATGAAGAAGCTCGCGACCTTAAAGAACAGATTAGGCTTGTTGAGAAAGCTAAACAAGATGTGATAGTCACCCACGCTTGGGCCGTCAGGACTGATCAAGTCCAGATGGAGGTAATGAATAACGGTCCGGACATTTTGCATTTTAGCGGACATGGCGACGCCGGTATTCTTTGTTTTGAAGACAAGAATGGCAATGTAGCTGAAGTTTCCGCTGCCGCTGTAGAAGGTCTGGTCAAACTCAGCGACACTGTCCGGTGCCTTGTCCTTAACGCCTGCTATTCTGAAAGTGTGGCAGTGCAAGCAAAAGCGCATGTGAAAGCCGTAATAGGCTGCACTGTCGCAATTGGGGACGATGCGGCTATCGCCTTCACTCGATCATTCTACCGTGCGCTCCGGCATGGCCATCCTTACCGTCGGGCATATGATCTAGCATTGAACGAGTTGCAGTTGAACGGGATGGAGAACGAAGCGAAGAAGTACACTTTCATAGCCGGTGACGCTTAGGGTGGCCACCTACATGCATTCTCGAAGTAGATCGGTAAGTCTTGCTTAGGAACGAGAGGCTACCTTCTACTGTATGACGCCGCGTTGTAGTTCCTGTTCCCAATTCGCGAGAATTTCAAACAAGTAGTTCGAAGTTTCTCTCTTTAGGTGCACCAGTCACTCCCTGACATCGAGGATGCTTGACGCGCTTTCGGCGCGAGTTAGGCGTTTTCTTGAAAAGAAAACGGGTCGGAAAATTGGAATTTTCCGGGACGGAAATTTGCAAAATTCCGTTTGGGTCCCGTGTGTCAGGGATGCGTGTGGCCCGAGGGGGACGTCTTTGCGTTTTCCGCGTGGAAAACGAGGATAGAGAATGCGCATTCTCTATCCCGGAATTTGCGCAAATTCCGGGTTCCCGCTGACGTCCTCGGGTGGGTGAAGTCCATCTGGTTATCGGCAAGTCTCGACTATCCCCGCCAAACGTGCTTCCTGACCCCGGGTAGCGTGTGTGAGGGCCGGGATGACGGGCAGGACCGACAATGCCGTTCTGGGCATTCTGATCAGCATCGTGGCGCTGGTTCTGTTCGACTTCATGGCCCTGATCATCAAGGCGATGTCGGTGCGCTATGCGGCGGGGGAGCTGTCGGCCTATCGCAATCTCTTCGGGCTGGTGCCGAGCGCCGTGGCGCTGTGGATGACGGCGGCGTGGCGGCGGGGGGACCGGAGCCTGCGGATGCGGCAGTGGCGGCTGGCGCTGGCCCGCGGGCTGGCGGTGACGCTGGCGCAGCTTCTGTTCTATTTGTCGTTGGGGCTGATGGCCTTTGCCACGGCGACGACGATTTCCTACACGACGGCGCTTTTCACCACGGCGCTGGCGGTGCCGCTGCTGGGCGAGCGGGTGGGGGTGATCCGCTGGGTGGCGGTGGCGATCGGGTTCGTGGGCGTGGTGCTGATCATGCGGCCGGGGACGGAGGATTTCGCCTGGGACATGCTGCTGCCCTTCGGGGCCTCGGCGCTTTACGCCTATACCGGGGTGAGTGCGCGGCTGGTCGACGAAGGTGTGCCGACGCCGCTCTTCAACCTCTATTCCTCGGGCGCGGCGGCGGTGGGGTCGGTGGCGCTGGCCCTTGTCCTGGGCGGGTTCACCCCGCTGGCGAGCTGGCAGGATGCGGGGATGATCCTGCTGATGGGCCTGTTCGGGGGCTCGGCGGTGCTGTGCCTGGTGATCTCGTTCCGGATGACCGAGCCCAGCAACCTTGCGCCGTTCAGCTATTTCGGGATTCCCATCGCCTTTGTCTTTGGCTGGCTGTTCTTCGACGAGGCGCCGTTCGACACGCTGATGCCGGGGGCGCTGCTGATCGTCGGCGGGGGGCTGATGATCGTGTTCCGCGAGCGGCGGTTGCGGCGGGGTGGGGGAAATCCGGAGTGAAAGGGCTGTCCCGGTTGTGCGGAACGGCGCGATGAAGCGCTCGCGCGGAATCCAGGGCGAAGCCCGCCGCGCATCGACCGCTGGCCGACAGGCGATTGCCTGCAATCGCCGAGAGGTGGGCCGTCCCGTCGCACCGGAGGTGCGCCGCTATACACGGCACGCCTCTGGCGTGACGGCACGGCGATTTGGCAGTTGGAGTGGCACGCTCGCAGGATGGATGTACTTGGCAGGCATAAAGTGCCCATCACGAATGTTGGTTCGCCGTACCACGGCCCGTCGATGAGCGGCTTCTCACCGGCGCATAAAGAAAGGGCCGCCACGGTTTTGACGGCCCTCTCGTATCGCAAGTCGGTCCTGGCTACCCGTAGACCAGCCTTGGCAGCCAGGTGATGATCTGCGGGAAGAGCATGCAGGCCGCCAGCCCCACCACCTGCAGGAACAGGAAGGGCAGGGCCGAGCGGAAGATATCGCCCATCGGGATTTCCGGCGGCGCCACCCCGCGCAGGTAGAACAGCGCATAGCCGAAGGGCGGCGACAGGAAGCTCATCTGCATGTTGACGAGGTAGAGCACCCCGAACCACAGCACCAGGTCGCTTTCGGAGCCGAGGCCGAAGGCCTGGGCCCCCAGCGCCTTGATGATCGGCACGAAGATCGGCACCGCCAGAAGCAGGATGCCGACCCAGTCGAGGAACATGCCCAGCAGGATCAGGATGACCTGCATCAGGATCAGGATGCCCCAGGGGCCCAGGCCGAGGCCGGTCATGGTGTCCTCGACGAATTGCTGGCCGCCCTCGAGCACGTAAAGCCCGACGAAGATGGTGGCGCCGAACATGATCCAGATGACCATGGCCGAGGCCTTGAGCGTGGTCAGGCAGGCCTCGCGCACGGTGGCCCAGTCGAGCTTGCGGTGGATGGCGGCGACGATGAAGGCGCCGAAGGTGCCGATGCCGGCCGCCTCCACGGGGGTGGCGACGCCGGTGAAGATCACGCCGAGCACCACCGCGATCAGGGTGATGGGCGCCGCCATGTTGCCCAGCAGGCGCAGTTTCTCGGCGTTGCTGACGCGTTCCTCGACCGGGATGGGCGGGCCCTTGGCCGGGTTGGCGTAGCACATCACGGTGACGTAGAGGATGTAGAAGCCCGAGAGCATCAGCCCCGGCAGCACCGCGCCGATGAACAGCTCGCCCACCGATTGCTCGGCCACCACCGCGTAGATGATGGCGAGGATCGAGGGCGGGATCAGGATGCCCAGCGTGCCGCCCGCCATGATCGAGCCCATGGCGATCTTGGGGTCGTAATGGCGCTTGAGCATGGCCGGAAGCGCGATGATGCCCATGGTCACCACCGCAGCGCCGATCACGCCCACCATGGCGGCAAGGATCGTCGAGGCGATGATCGTGGCCGAGGCGAGCCCGCCCTTCACGCCGCCCAGCAGCTTGTAGATGACGTCGAACATCTCGTTGATGATGCCCGCCCTTTCCAGCATCGCGGCTAAGAAGATGAATAGCGGGATGGCCGAGAGCTGGTAGTTGGTCATCAGGGGGAAGATGCGCGACGGCACGATGTTGAGCGTGCGCGCGTCGCCCAGGATGAACAGGAAGACGCAGGCCAGCCCGCCGGTCACGAAGGCCAGCGGCAGGCCGGCCATCAGGAGCACGATGAGGCTGCCGAACATCAGCAGCGTCAGCCATGCAATGTCAATCTCGATACCCATGGCTTACCCCGCCTGCATGCTGTGACGAACGGTTGCGACGTCGCGGGCGAGCTTGGCGATCCCCTGCAGGATCAGAAGCACCGCGCCCACGACGATGGCCCATTTGAAGGGCCAGTAGGCGATCGTCCATTCCGAGAAGGAGATCTCGTTCACCACCGTCGCGTCCATCGCGAAGATCCAGCCAGTGACCAGAAGGGTGCCCGCGAAGATGAAGAAGAAGATCGAGGTGAAGAGGTCGACCACCGCCTTCCGGAGCGGCGACCACTCGGCGTAGAACACGTCGACCTTCACATGCGCGTCGGTCAGGGCCGCGTAGGCGCCGGCGATGAGGTACTGCATCCCGAACATCAGGAACATCCCCTCGTGAACCCAGATGGTGGGCGAGTTGAAGACGTAGCGCGCGACCACCTCGAAGTAATAGGCGAAGACCGCGATGACCGCCCAGTAGGAGACGAACTCGCCGCAGAAATAGGACATCCGGTCGATCGCCCCGGTCCAGCCGGTGCCGATATGGTCGTGGTCCTTCTTCTCTGCCTCCTGCTCGATATGTTCGAGCCGGGCCTCGGCCGGGCTGACGGGCGCGGGCTCGGCATCGGCGCGGGCCTGGGCCTTGCGGACCATGCCGGGGATCAGCACCGCGTCGATGGCGATAAGCGCGCAAAGCAGCATGAGCGCGTAGAAGGCGAAGTCGGACCATTGCTTGCGGGCGGCGCGGGCGTTGTCGAGCGCCGGGCCCGCGGCCTCGAGCTCGGCCTGGGCCTTCTCGAGGCGCTCGGCGTCGGAGACCTTGGAGCCCTGCGCCTTTTCCAGCTCCTTCTCGGCGCGGATCTGGGCGAAGGAGCCTTCCTCGGCCTCTTCGAGATCGGCCTGAAGCTTGGCGATGCGGTCGTCGGCGCCGGTGACTTTCGGCTCCAGCCGGTCGACGATGCGCTGGGCGCTGGCGACCTCGTTGGCGGTCTGGCTGACCACCTCGCGGGCCTCGCGCCCCTGGGCGTTGAAGACGAGGATGGCGAAGAAGATCGGCAGGAACACCAGCCCCCAGAGGTTGCGGAGGTAGAGCCGGTGCAGGCCGAGCAGCCCGCCGGTGACGAGGATCATGTAGGCGATCGGCACGGAGTATCCCCGTGTCCGCGTGCGCCGGGCCATCACCATGGCGACCAGGGGGAAGACCAGAAGGCCCCCCCAGTACAGCCAGTGCGGCAGGATGAAATCTATGCTGGGCATTGTCTTTCCGCTTGTGCGCGCAGGTCGGGCCCCCGCGCCGTGGCGGGGGCCCGATGTTTCAGGAGATCACGGCAGGCCGTGGCTCAGAGATCGAGTTCCTGGCCTTCGACCATCTCGGGCGTGACGTAGCCCAGCGAGCCCGACATCATGTAGTCGAGCTGGATCTTGAAGACGCGGGCCGCGTTCTTGTCGCGGTTGGCGTACTTGTACCAGATCGGCACGGCGACCTCGGTCATGATCTCGACATCGGTCTGGCTGAGGCGGGTGACCTCGGTGCCGTCTTCCTCGAACTTGGCCCAGGCTTCCTGGTCGGCCTTCTGGATGGCGGCGTGGTGCGCGTCGGAATAGGCGTGCACCTCCATTTCGACGAATTGCTTCATCTCGTCGGAAAGCGCGTTCCAGCTGTCCATGCCCACCGTCAGGTCCATCAGGTCGACGGGCTGGTAGACCGACATGAAGCCCGGCGGGCCCATGGAGATGTAATCGGTCACCTGGCTGAAGCCGAGCGCGTAGTTCACCGCCGGGCCGACGTAATCGGCCACGTCGATGGTGCCCTTTTCCAGCGCCGGGAAAATTTCCGAGCCGGGCAGGAGCGTGGTCTTGGCGCCGAGGGCCGAGAAGAGCTCGGCCACCATGCCGCCGGGGGCGCGCATCTTGCGGCCCGAGAAGTCATCGACCGAGCGGATCGGCACCTTGGAGTGGATGATGTTGGGCCCGTGGTGGATGGGGCCCACGAAATGCATGTTCTGCTGGGCGTAGAGCTCGCGGGCGATCTCGAGCCCGCCGAGGCCGTAGTAGAACACGTCGAATTCATGCGGGTTGCGCAGGCCCATCGGGTAGCTTGTCAGGAACATGGCCGCCGGGATGATCCCTTGCGCGTAGATGGTGAAGGGGTTCACCGCGTCGAGCACGCCGTTCTTGACCGCGTCGAAGAGCTGGAAATCGCCCACGACGTCATTGGCGCCGAAGGGCTCGAAGGCCAGTTCGCCGCCGCTCTTTTCCTCGATCGAGGCGGCCCAGTCCTTGAAGATCTGCAACCCGATGCCGCCGGGCCAGGATGTCTGGATCTTCCAGGTGGTGGTCTGGCCCTGCGCCGTGGCGATGGCCGGGGCCGAAAGCCCGGCCGCGCCCGCTGTCGCGAGCCCGGTCAGCGCGGCGCGACGTGAAATCGTCTTGTCGTGTGTCATTCTTTCCTCCCAGTTGTCTGGCATGCCACGCAAAGCGCCCTCCCAGACGCCGGCCGCAGCAGTGCCGCGAGGCCCAAACTAAAGCCTCACTGAAATTGGTAAAGGTTTTTTTCCAATTTGCGGGTTCGCGGCCGGGCCGGGGGGTGGGTCTGGCGGTGGGCGCGCGGTCTGGTAGCGTGCAGGGGAAAGGGATTCGGAGAGGTGTCGAACATGGCGGAAAAGGTTTGCGTGATCATCGGCGGGGGCCGCGGCATGGGCGCCGCCACCGCGCGGGAAATGCACGGGCGGGGGTACAAGCTGGCGCTGATGTCGCCGTCGGAGAGCTGCGAGGCGCTGGCGGCGGAGCTGGGAGGCGTGGCGCGGCGCGGCAAGGCGGAGGTGGCCGGGGATACGCAGGCGCTGTTCGATCTGGCGATGGAGACATACGGGCGGATCGACGCGCTGCTGATCCACGTGGGCGGGCCGCCCAAGGGGGATCTTCTGGAGATATCCGAGGAGGACTGGGACCGGGCGCACGAGATGGTGCTGAAGCCGGTGATCCGGATGGCGAAGCTGGTGACGCCGGTGATGGAACGCCAGGGCGGCGGGTCGATCGTGGCGATCACCACGTTCTCGGCCTTCGAGCCGAGCCTGACCTTTCCGACGTCGAGCGTCTACCGGGTGGGGGTGTCGTCCTTCGCGAAGCTCTATTCCGACCGGCACGGGCCGGCGAATATCCGGTTCAACTGCGTGCTGCCGGGGTTCACCGACAGCCTGGACCTGCCCCAGAAGTTCGCCGAGATGTCGGCGCTGGGGCGGCTGGGCCGCGCCGAGGAGCAGGCGAAGGCGGCGGCCTTCCTGCTGAGCGAGGACAGCGGGTTCATCACCGGCCAGTCGCTCAGGGTCGACGGGGGCGTGACGCGGCATATGTGAAAGGGGGCGGCGCGCGGCCTGCATGGGCCGGCGCTGCTGACTGGTAGGGAGATAGGGCCGATGATCCTGCGTGTTTTCGTCTTGCTGATGGTGTTTGCGGGCCTGCCGATGGCGGCGGCTGCGGTGGACCGGGCCGCCGTGGAGCGGCAATACCGGGACTGGCTGGAGCAGGTGGTCTGGCCGAGGGCGCAGGCCGAGGGCGTGGCGCGGGGCACGTTCGAGGCAGCGTTCCGGGGCGTCACGCTGGATTGGGACCTGCCGGACCTGGTGCCGCCGGGCAGCGCGGCGCGCACGCCCGAGACGCAGTACCAGGCCGAGTTCGGCGTGCCGGCGGCCTATTTCGGGCGCGGCAAGGTGGAAGGCGCGGCCGAGGTCGGGCGGGTGATGGCGCGGCGCCATGCCGGGGCGCTGGCCGCGGCGGAGGCGGCGACGGGCGTGCCGGGGCGGATCGTGCTGGCCGTCTGGGGGCGCGAGAGCGGCTATGGCCGGGTCGCGATCAGGTACAACGCGTTCGAGGTGCTGGGCACCAAGGGGTTCATGAGCACGCGGGCGGCGTATTTCACCGAGGAGCTGATCGCCGCGCTGAAGATCGCCGAGGCGGGCCATGCGCCGGGATCGGCGCTGAAGAGCAGCTGGGCCGGGGCGCTGGGCCAGCCGCAGTTCATGCCCTCGCGGTACCTGCAGTTCGCGGCGGATGGCGATGGCGACGGCAAGGCGGATATCTGGGGATCGGAGGCGGATACGATCGCCTCGATCGCCCGCTACCTGGAGCATTTCGGCTGGGTCCCGGGGCGCGACTGGGGGTTCGAGGTGGAGGTGCCGGCGTCGGTGTCCTGCACGCTGGAGGGGCCCGACCAGGGGCGGCCGATCGCCGAATGGGTCGAGATGGGCGTGACCCGCGTGTCGGGGCGGCCGTTTCCCGAGCACGAGCTGGCGGGCGAGGGCTACCTGATGATGCCCGCGGGGCGGAAGGGGCCCGCCTTCATCGTGACGCCGAATTTCTACGTGCTGAAGAAGTATAACGAGAGCGATCTCTACGCGCTGTTCGTGGGGCATGTGGGCGACCGGATCCAGTACGGGATCGGGGATTTCCGGGGCGACTGGGGGCGTGTCGGCGGGCTGAAACGCTCGGACGTGGCGGCGATGCAGGCGGCGCTGGTGGAGCAGGGCCATGACGTGGGCGGGGTCGACGGGCTGGCCGGGTTCAAGACGCGGCGGTCGATCGGGCGATGGCAGGAAGCGGCGGGCCAGGGGGCGACATGCTTTCCGGAGGCGTCGATGAAAGGGGCCTTGGTGCGGTAAGCGGCCGTTTTCTTGAAAAGAAAACGGTCCGAAATCTTTTGAAGATTTCGGCGCCGGCGCGCGGGAGGCACAGGTTCGGGCCGCACGGGCCGCTGGCCTGGCGGCCGGATGCGGGCCGTGGCCGGAACGCGAGGGGCGCTGCCGCGTTGGGGTAGCATTGCAACGCGGGTTTGGGGCCGTCGCCATGTTCGAATCCTTTTCGCTTCCGATGGTCTTCGGCGCCTTCGCGCTGGCGGCGCTGGTCGTGCTGGTGCTGGGCACGAAGATGGCGGGGCTGGCCGACCGGATCGCCGACAGCACCGGGCTGGGCGAGGCGGTGACGGGCGGGCTTCTGCTTGGGGCGGCGACGTCGCTGTCCGGCACGGTGGTGTCGCTGACCGCCGCGCTGGACGGGCGCGCCGGGCTGGCCTTTTCCAACGGCATCGGCGGGATCGCGGCGCAGACGGCGTTCCTTGCGCTGGCCGACATGGTGTACCGGAAGGCCAATCTCGAGCATTCGGCGGCGGACGTGACCAACGTCTTCCAGGCGGCGCTTCTGTCGCTGATGCTGGTGGTGCCGCTGGGGGCGGCGATGACGCCCGATGTCTCTTTCTGGGCGGTGCACCCGGCGTCGGTTCTGCTGCTGGTGATCTACCTGATGGGCGCCTACCGCACGGCGGACATGAAGGAAAACCCGATGTGGAAGGCGGTGGACACCAAGGAGACCCGCCACGACACGCCCGACGAGGAGACGACGGCCAAGGAAAGCCCGGCGCGGCAGATCGCCCTCTTCGTGGCGATGATGCTGGTGCTGGGGGTCGCGGGCTGGGTGATCGCCCAGTCGGCGGAGCAGATCACCGACCGGATGGACCTGTCGGCGGCGCTGGTGGGGGCGCTGATGACGGCGGTGGTGACCTCGCTGCCGGAGCTGGTGACGACGCTCGCCGCCGTGCGCCGGGGCGCGCTGCAGCTGGCCGTGGGCGGGATCATCGGTGGCAACAGTTTCGACGTGCTGTTCCTGACCCTGTCGGATTTCGGCTATCGCGACGGCTCGCTCTACCACGCGATCGGGTCGGGCGACCTGTTCTGGCTGATCGTCGGGCAGGCGATGACGGCGATCCTGCTGCTGGGCCTCATCGTGCGCGAGAAGCAGGGGCCGGGCGGCATCGGCTGGGAAAGCGTGCTGATGCTGTCGATATACGGTGGCGCGGTGGGCTTCCAGGCGTGGTCGGGCTGAGGGGCGCCGGCGAGCGGCGCGCCTCCTTGCCGGCCGCTGCCGGGTCAGCTTCCGTCGGCGGCGGGGCTGACCGAGACGAGGTAGGCCCACAGGTCCTGCGCGTCCTCGGCCTTGCGCAGCTTGAAGGTCATCTTGCCGCGCCCGCTTTCGCCGGTGGTCTCGTTGAGCCAGGCGGTCGGGTCCTGCACGTAGCCGGCGAAGCTGTCCGCGTCCCAGGTGACGCCCTGCTCCCCGGCGGCGACGAGAAGGTCGGAATAGCGGAAATCCTCGACCGAGCCGGCCACCCGGCCCGGCAGGCCGTAGAGGTTGGGCCCGGTGCGGCCGCCGCGCAGGATGGTCTCGTCGGCGGACGCGATCGTGTGGCAGGATTTGCACTGGCGGAAGGCCTTTTCCCCGGCCGCCGCGTCGCCGGCCTCTTCGGCATGGGCGGGCAGGGCAAGGGCGATCGTGGCGGTGAGGGCTGCAATCGTTGGTTTCATCGGGATGCCTCCTGGCTTTGATGGTGGCAGTGTTCGCGGCGCGGGGCCCGCCCGTCAACGCAACGCGGTGTCGCAGGTGCTGGCATCCGGGCGGGATGGGCGTTACATGGCGCTGCGACGGAAGGATTGCAGGACGAGTGACGCCATGACCGGAGCAGAGACCGTGACGCCCGACATGATCCCCGCCTGGGTGGAGGGCGGCCTTGTGCCGGTGGAGAAGATCGAGGTGCATCGCCGGGGCCTCCTGCACAAGGCGGTGTCGGTCTTCGTGCTGTGCGGCGAGGCGGTGCTGATCCAGCGGCGGGCGCTGGGGAAGTATCACACGCCGGGGCTGTGGGCGAACACCTGCTGCACGCACCCGCACTGGGGTGAGGCGCCCGAGGCCTGTGCCCACCGGCGGCTGCGGCAGGAGCTGGGGCTGGAGGGGCTCGACCTCGAGCACCGCGACCAGGTGACCTACCGCGCCGATGTGGGCGGCGGGCTGACCGAGCACGAGCGGGTCGACATCTTCCTGGCGCGGGTGGCGGAGAAGCCCGAGCCGGTGCCGAACCCGGCAGAGGTGATGGCGGTGGACTGGGTGCCGATGGCGGCACTGGCCGCGCAGACGCGCGAGCGGCCGGAGATTTTCACGCCGTGGCTGCGGATTTACCTTTCCGAGCATGCGGGGCAGATATTCGCCTGAGCGGGCGTCGGACCTGCCCAATCTTCGGGCCAAGCGGCGGCCGGGGCGGCGGCATCGCGCGTTTTGCGGCACCGGTTGTTTGACAAGGCGGTTAAAACGCTGAAAAACAAGCCTTAACCAAGGCGCCCCAGGCGGTGCGACACAGGCAGGAGGGACGCGGGCCCGTGCCCAGCAGACCCAACCCATTCGAGGCGCGGCTGCGCGCGCTGGTCGGCCGGATCTACCCGGAGGCCGATCAGAAGGCGATCTGCGGCCAGATCGTCGAGGCGTTCTGGCCCGAGGGCTCGCACCGGCGCAAGCGGGCGCGGGCGCCGTCGAACCGGCTCTGGTCGGAGCAGGACGCGGTGCTGATCACCTATGGCAACTCGATCATGGATGGCACCTACAAGCCGCTGGATTTGCTGGAGGATTTCCTGACCACCCGGATGCAGGGGGTGGTCAACGGGGTGCATATCCTGCCGTTCTTCCCGTTCAGTTCCGATGACGGGTTCGCGGTGACCGATTACCGTTCCGTGAACCCGCAGCTCGGCGACTGGACGGATATCAGCCGGATCGCGAGCCAGTTTCACCTGATGTCGGACCTGGTGCTGAACCACGTGTCGAGCCAGGGGTCGTGGTTCCACGATTACATGCAGGGGCGCGAGCCCTATGACCGGTTCTTCTTCGAAGGCAACCCCGAGGACGATCTGAGCCAGGTGGTGCGTCCGCGCACGACGCCGCTTCTGCGCGAGGTCGAGACGCGGGACGGTGCGAAACATGTCTGGTGTACCTTCAGCCATGACCAGGTGGATCTCGATTTCACCAACCCCGAGGTGCTGCTGGAGATGCTGCGCATCATCCGCATGCATATTGATCGCGGCGTGCGGATATTGCGGCTGGATGCGGTGGCCTTCCTCTGGAAGGAGCCGGGCACGCCCTGCATCCACCTGCCGCAGACCCACGCGATCGTGCAGCTCATGCGGCTCTTGTGCGACTATGCGACCGAGACGGTGGTGCTGCTGACCGAGACCAACGTGCCGCGCACCGAGAACCTGAGCTATTTCGGCAACCGGAACGAGGCGCACGCGGTTTACAACTTCCCCCTGCCGCCGCTGATCCTGCACGCGGTGCAGTCGGGCACGGCGCGCTACCTGCACCGCTGGCAATCGGCGATGCCGCCGGCGCAACTGGGCTGTGCCTATCTCAACTTCACCGCCAGCCATGACGGGATCGGGATGCGCCCGGCCGAGGGCGTTCTGCCGCCCGAGGAACAGGCGCGGATGATCGAGGCGGTGACCGCCGCCGGCGGTCTCGTGTCGATGCGCACGCTGCCCGACGGGCGGGAGGCGCCCTACGAGCTCAACTGTTCGCTCTTCGAGGCGATGCGGCAGACGTTCCACGGCGAGGACGAGCATCACCACGACCGGTTCCTGTGCTCGCAGACGATCGTGATGTCGCTGGAGGGAATCCCGGCCTTCTACATCCACGCGCTGCTGGCCACGCCCAACGATCACGACGCGGTGGCGCGGCGGGGGATGAACCGGGCGATCAACCGGCACCGGTGGCATTACCCCGACCTGCTAGAGAAGCTGGGCGACGCGGGCTCGGACCAGGCCAGGGTGATGGCCGGGATGGCCGAGCGCCTGAGGCTCAGGGCGAAGCAGAAGGCGTTCCACCCCAATGCGACGCAGTTCACGCTGGCGCTGGACGAGCGGCTGTTCGGGGTGTGGCGGCAGAGCCTCGACCGGCACCAGTCGATTTTCGCCATCCACAATGTCAGCGCCGACGAGGTGCGGGTGAGCCCCTATGCGTTCAACATGATCGAGGGCGAACGCTGGGTCGACCTGCTGTCGGGCGAGGACATCGTGACGGACGCCGAGGACATCGTCTTCGCCCCCTACCAGTGCCGGTGGATCTCCAACCGGGGCTGACGCGCCCCCTGCTTCTTCTTGGTGAAAGACGGGGTTGTCGTACTTGAGTCGGAAGGGTTACCGTGTGAGCGACCGAACGTTGTGCGTGCTGATTGGTGGCCTTGTGCTAGGAGTTCTGCTTTGAGATTTCTGTTTCTGGACGAAGCGGGCACATCAGCCAATGAACCGGTATGCGTGGTCGCGTGTGTAATCGCAAACGCAGACGAACATATCATTTTGGCAGAGAATGCTATTCGGGAAATTATGCGAGGTGTTCCTGAGCAATTTCGGAATCAAGAGTTCCACGCCACGGACATCTTTGGCAATTCCGCGAAGTACGGCGATCATTGGGCTCTTTCTGACAGGCTGCAATTGCTGGCAGAAATGATGTCGCTGCCAAGAAGGCTGGGCATGGCCGTTGTGATTGGGATGGTGCGGAAGGATGCGGAAGTTCCGGAGGAATTTCTGAGCGTATTCGATAATCCCAAGGATTATCATCACATGTTGTCCTTCCGTATGGCAATTAGTCATGCTGATAGGTTCATCCGCCGTAATTGCGGGGTTACTGAAATAGGTACCGCAGTTGCAGAGGATAAGCCCGAGATGCGGAGAAATCTGAAGTACGCGCCTAAGCACGAAAGAATGTCTCCTTGGGTAGCGCCGCAAAGTCAACTGCTCCCGACTGCGAAAGAGGAAGCTCAAGGTTACGTAGAGCAAACCGGCGAACAAAGAGTGGAGCGCGTGCGTGATACCGTCCATTTTGTCGGCAAGGGAGATGAACCATTGGTATGGCTCGCTGACGCATGTGCATTTGGATTGCGACGGTATTTCGCACAGCAAAAATTTGGTGACCGGTTCGTAAGGGCCATCTTGAATCACGAGCCGAACCTCTACGATTACCGAGGTCCCGCGAGTCAAGGCTGCTGGCCCTTTGGCAAATTCGGTTGACGCTCGAGAGTTGCTCCTCGGACGGCCCGCAAACACGTTTCTTAAGCCTCGGCAGAGCTTAGTTGCCAGACTACAGCAACTTCTCGAACTGCGTTGGAGGAACTACCCCCTCAGGCAAATTCCGCCGCGTCCTCGTTGGCGGCCTGCCTGAGGTCGCGCAGGAACTGTGGATCGGCGGCGTGGACGCGGTTCCACGTCGGGATGAAGGGGCTCTCGTTGGGGTTCTCGAG
>Ga0189287_100206_pt1 | contig 26126 bp, 27 predicted proteins | sample UW86minimetaG_FD_130319 | JGI IMG/M metagenome (GOLD analysis project Ga0189287, IMG submission 130319) | Marine microbial communities from the Costa Rica Dome - UW86 mini metaG | ecosystem: Environmental > Aquatic > Marine > Oceanic > Photic zone | place: Costa Rica: the Eastern Pacific... | reverse complement strand
TCGTGAAACAGGGCGAGCTCAGCCGCGGCGCCTCCGCGGAAATCTGGCGCGGCGGCTGGCTGTGGGGCCTGTTCGCCGAGGGGCGCCCCGCAACCGTTTACGGGCATGTCACCCCCTCCTTCGACTCCGACACGCCCGGCATGGTGCTGTCCGCGCTGTCCGAGACGTCACGGGTGGAAATGCACCTGCGCTACTACGGTCTGGAAGCGTTCGCCGTCATCCGGCCGGACGCGCTCGACACCATCATGACAAGCCCGGTGCTGCTGGCAGCGGCAGCCGTCCTGGGCGTCCTGGCCCTGATCCTCGACGTCGGCAAAAGCCTCAGGGGCGACGGGTCGGCCGGCCGGCCAACCGTGACATGGTTCAGGCGGTGGCTGTCACGGCGGGAATAAGCCCGGGGTCGCGACGATCGCGGCCCTGTCCCGGAAACCCGCTTGCCCACCCCATGACGCCTGCGGACAAGATTCTGCCGGTTGCAGCCTTCCCTCGGAAAACGAAGCGTCTATGGTGCGCCACAAAGTCACCTTTGGCCGAAGGTCCGCACCGTAATGACCACCGATCCCCTCGTCGTCTTCACCCCCTCCGGCAAGCGCGGCCGGTTCCCCGCAGGCACCCCGGTCCTGACCGCCGCCCGCCAGCTGGGGGTCGATCTCGACTCGGTCTGCGGCGGCCGCGGCATCTGCTCGAAATGCCAGATCACGCCGGGCTACGGAGAGTTCTCCAAGCACGGCATCACCGTGGCCGACGACGCGCTCTCGGAATGGAACAAGGTCGAGGAACGCTATGACCAGAAGCGCGGGCTGAAAGCCGGCCGCCGCCTCGGCTGCCAGGCCCAGATCCTGCGCGACGTGGTGATCGATGTGCCGCCCGAAAGCCAGGTGCACAAGCAGGTCGTGCGCAAGGCCGCCTCCGCCCGCGTGATCGAGATGGACCCGGCCACCCGCCTCTACCTCGTCGACGTGGAAGAGCCGGACATGCACGAACCCACCGGCGATCTCGAACGCCTCGCCCGCGCCCTGAAAAAGGAATGGGGGATCGAGGCGATCCGCGCCGATGTCACCCTCCTGTCCAAGCTCCAGCCCGTCCTGCGCAAGGGCAAGTTCCAGGTCACGGTCGCGCTGCACAAATCCCACCAGGATGACGTGGCCCGGGTGCTCGACATCTGGCCCGGCCTGCATGAGCATGGCCTCTACGGCCTTGCCATCGACCTCGGCTCCACCACCATCGCCGCCCACCTGACCGATCTGGTCACGGGCGAGGTCAAGGCCTCCTCCGGCATCATGAACCCCCAGATCCGCTTCGGCGAAGACCTGATGAGCCGCGTCTCCTATTCCATGATGAACCCCGGCGGCGACAAGGAGATGACCAGGGCGGTGCGCGACGCCATCAACACCCTCGCCGGCGAAATCGCCAAGGAAGCCGAGATCGAGCCGCACCTCATCTTCGAGACGGTCTTCGTCTGCAACCCGGTCATGCACCACCTGCTCCTCGGCATCGACCCGGTCGAGCTGGGGCAGGCGCCCTTCGCGCTCGCCACCTCCGACAGCATGACGCTCGAGGCGCGCGATCTCGACCTCACCGTCATCAACACCCGCGCCCGCACCTACATCCTGCCCTGCATCGCCGGCCACGTGGGCGCCGACTGTGCCGCCGTGGCGCTGTCGGAAGAGCCCGGCAAGTCCGAAGACCTCGCGCTCATCGTCGACGTCGGCACCAATGCCGAGATCCTCCTGGGCGACAAGACCCGCGTGCTCGCCTGCTCCTCGCCCACCGGCCCGGCCTTCGAGGGCGCACAGATCTCCTCCGGCCAACGCGCCGCCCCCGGCGCCATCGAGGCGATCCGCATCGACACCGAGACCAAGGAACCCCGCTTCCGCGTCATCGGCTGCGACAAGTGGTCGGACGAGGACGGCTTCGCCGAGGAAACCGCCGTCACCGGCATCACCGGCATCTGCGGCTCGGGCATCATCGAGGCGGTGGCGGAACTGCGCATGGCCGGGCTGATGGACGAGTCGGGCCTCATCGGCTCCGCCGCCATGACCGGCACCGAGCGCTGCATCCCCGAGGGGCGCACCCATTCCTACCTCGTCCACGACGCCAGCGCCGAGGGCGGCCCGCGCATCACCGTCACGCAAGGCGACATCCGCGCCATCCAGCTCGCCAAGTCCGCCCTCTACGCCGGCGCCCGCCTGCTGATGGACCAGCGCGGCGTCGACAAGGTCGACCGTGTCGTGCTCGCCGGGGCCTTCGGCGCGCATATCTCGCCGAAACACGCCATGGTCCTCGGCATGATCCCCGACGTGCCGCTCGACAAGGTCACCTCCGCCGGCAACGCCGCCGGCACCGGCGCCCGCATCGCCCTCTGCAACATCGGCGCACGGGCCGAGATCGAGCGCGTCGTCCGCCAGATCACCAAGGTCGAAACCGCCATCGAACCGAAATTCCAGGATCACTTCGTCGCGGCCAACGCCATCCCCCACAAGACCGACCCGTTCCCGGAACTGAAAAAGATCGCCCCCTTGCCCCAGGTCAGCTTCAACCTCGGCGGCGGCGATGCCGGCGGGGAAGGGCGCCGTCGCCGGCGGCGGGGGTAATCCTGTGAACCATTCCCCGCGAGACAGCGTCGCGCCTTAAGGCGCAACACCCCCGCACGCCCCCTTAACCCGCCCCTTTCGGGAAAAAACACCGACAAAATACCGACGTTATACCGACGCGATACCGACACCGGATTTCCGCCGTTAATCAGCCCCTTAACGGTGATTCCCGCCGGATAACCCGTACGCCCCGTTTCACTTGCCCGTTAACGCTTGCCGAAACCCCAACGCAACGGCCCGGCGCAACCCGAAACCACTTGACCGCACCGCGGCGATTTCATACCTACAGCTTCTGCAAAGCGGGTATGGTGAAAAGGTATCACGCGAGCTTCCCAAGCTTAAGTTACGGGTTCGATTCCCGTTACCCGCTCCAGCACTCCCCCTGGCATCTCCCATCCAACGGCTTGAGCCCCGGCGCGTGATCTTCTACCACTTCGGGACTCGGACAAGGGGCAGGGCGATGGCGTTCACTGTGGCAATCGACGGGCCGGCCGCGGCCGGCAAGGGCACGATCTCCAAGGCCGTGGCGGCGCATTTCGGCTTCGCGCATCTCGACACCGGCCTGCTCTACCGGGCCACCGGGCGCCGCACGCTCGACGGCACCGACCCGGTGACAGCTGCCGAACAGCTTCAGGCCGCCGATCTCGAGGCGGGTGACCTGCGCACCCCCGACGTGGCCCAGGCCGCCAGCCGCGTCGCCGCCATCCCCGAGGTGCGCCGCGCCCTGGTGGATTTCCAGCGCGCCTTCGCCCGGCGCGAGGGTGGCGCGGTGCTCGACGGGCGCGATATCGGCACGGTGATCTGCCCCGACGCCCAGGTGAAGCTCTTCGTCACCGCCACGGATGACATCCGCGCCGAACGGCGCCTTAAGGAATTGCTCGGCTCCGGCCACGATACCGATTACGACAGCGTCCTGGCCGACCTGCGCACCCGCGACGCCCGCGACAGCGCCCGCGCCGCGGCGCCGCTCAAGCCGGCCGACGACGCGGTGACGCTGGATACCTCCAAGATGGATATCGACGCTGCCGTCGCCGCGGCGATCACCATCGTTAAGGAAGCGTTAACCTGAGCCGCCCGCACGGGCGCGCCCGCGGATTACCCTTGATTCCCTCCGCCGCCGCCTCTATAGAGCGCGGTGTCGACAAGGCGGGCAACGCCGCAAATGATAAGAAGAGGTCGAGCAGGGTCGGGCACACCGGCCCTCTTTCGTTTGCAGCCCGCTGACCAACGAACCCACCCAAGACCGGCGGAGACAACCGCGCGGCCGGAAAAATCGAAGACGTAAAAGGAACCGAACGCCACATGGCTCAAAACACATCGATGGAGGAATTCGAAGCCCTCCTCAACGAAAGCTTCGAAATGGACACCCCCGAAGAGGGCTCTGTCGTCAAAGGCAAGGTGATCGCGAGCGAAGCGGGCCAGGCCATCGTCGACGTCGGCTACAAGATGGAAGGCCGCGTTGACCTGAAAGAATTCGCAAATCCCGGTGAAGTGCCCGAAATCTCCGTCGGAGACGAGGTCGAGGTCTATCTCCGCGCGGCCGAGAACGCCCGCGGCGAAGCGGTCGTCAGCCGCGAGATGGCCCGCCGCGAGGAAGCCTGGGACCGCCTGGAAAAAGCCTATGCCGACGACGCCCGCGTCGAAGGGGCGATCTTCGGCCGCGTCAAGGGCGGCTTCACCGTCGATCTCGGCGGCGCCGTGGCCTTCCTGCCCGGCTCCCAGGTCGACGTGCGCCCCGTGCGCGATGCCGGCCCGCTGATGGGTCTCAAGCAGCCCTTCCAGATCCTCAAGATGGATCGCCGCCGCGGCAACATCGTCGTCTCGCGCCGCGCCATCCTCGAGGAAAGCCGCGCCGAACAGCGCGCCGAGGTCATCGGCAAGCTCTCCGAGGGCGATGCCGTCGACGGCGTGGTCAAGAACATCACCGAATACGGCGCCTTCGTCGATCTCGGCGGTGTCGACGGCCTGCTGCACGTCACCGACATGGCCTGGCGCCGCGTCAACCACCCCTCCGAGATCCTGTCGATCGGCGAGACCGTGAAGGTCCAGGTCATCAAGATCAACAAGGAAACCCACCGCATCAGCCTCGGCATGAAACAGCTGCAGGAAGATCCGTGGGACATGGTGGCTGCCAAGTACCCGCTGGAATCGGTCCACACCGGCCGCGTGACCAACATCACCGACTACGGCGCGTTCGTCGAGCTGGAGCCGGGTGTCGAAGGCCTGGTGCACGTCTCGGAAATGTCCTGGACCAAGAAGAACGTGCACCCCGGCAAGATCGTCTCCACCTCGCAAGAGGTTGAAGTCATGGTGCTCGAAATCGACCAGGCGAAACGCCGCGTGTCGCTCGGCCTCAAGCAGACCATGCGCAACCCCTGGGAAGTCTTCGCGGAAACCCACCCCGAGGGCACCGAGGTCGAGGGCGAGGTCAAGAACATCACCGAATTCGGTCTCTTCATCGGCCTGCCGGGCGAGATCGACGGGATGGTCCACCTCTCCGACCTGTCCTGGGACGAGCGTGGCGAAGACGCGATCCAGAACTACCGCAAGGGCGATGTCGTCAAGGCCGTGGTTTCCGAGGTCGATGTCGAGAAAGAGCGTATCTCGCTCTCGATCAAGGCCCTGGGCGGCGACAAGTTCGCTGAAGCCGTGGGCGGCGTGAAGCGCGGCTCGATCATCACCGTCGAGGTCACCTCGATCGAGGATGGCGGCATCGAGGTGGAATACGAAGGCATGAAATCCTTCATCCGCCGCTCCGACCTGTCGCGTGACCGCTCCGAGCAGCGCCCCGAGCGTTTCTCGGTCGGCAACAAGGTCGACGTGCGCGTCACCAACATCGACAGCAAGACCCGCCGCCTTGGCCTCTCGATCAAGGCGCGCGAGATTGCCGAAGAGAAGGAAGCGGTCGAACAGTACGGCAGCTCCGACTCGGGCGCCTCGCTGGGCGACATCCTCGGCGCCGCGCTGAAGGGCGACGACGACAAGTAATCCCGTCCCCCGCAAGGTGGATGGTCAGGCGGCCCCGTCAGTTTCTGGCGGGGCCGTTTTCCATTCGCGGGTCCGCCGGCGAAATTGTACCCCACCGTACAGTCATTCCGCACACCGCCCCCTTCGCCGCCCCGGCGGGGGCCGGGGTATTTCCGCATCCGAATCAATGATTTTTTCCGGCCGACTTCTCTGCGGCGCGGCATGTCGCTTCCGGACGAAATGTCGCTTGCAGGCCGAAATTCCCGGCAATGATGCCGTGAAATGGCGGAATTCCTCCCAAAGGTAGCGCGTGAGACTATTCCGATTTTTCTGATTTCTATCTATAGTTTACCAAAATCAGGACTGCGCAAGCAAAGCCAAGCCCGGGGAGACAGCCGATGATCCGATCGGAATTGATTCAGAAGATTGCCGACGAAAACCCGCATTTGTACCAGCGCGATGTCGAGCGCATCGTGAATACAATCTTCAACGAAATCACCGATGCAATGTCACAGGGCAACCGGGTCGAACTGCGCGGCTTCGGCGCCTTCTCCGTGAAGAAGCGCGAGTCGCGCACCGGGCGCAATCCGCGCACCGGCGAGTCGGTGCATGTCGAGGAAAAGCACGTGCCGTTCTTCAAGACCGGCAAGCTGCTGCGTGACCGTCTGAACGGGAAGGCCTGAATGCGATACATCCGCTACGCCTCGATCGCGATCTTCGCGATCGCCCTGATCCTTATCGCGCTCGCCAACCGCGAGGTGGTGACCGTTCAGGTCCTGCCGACCGAGATCGCCCATTTGGCCGCGCTCAACCCGGCCTATGACATGCCGCTCTTCCTTGTCATGTTCGGCGGGGTTCTGGCGGGGCTGATCATCGGCTTCATCTGGGAATGGATCCGCGAGGCCGGCGAACGCGCCGCCGCCGCCCGCCAGGCGCGCGAGATGGAGCGGCTCAAGGCCGAGGTCAAGCGCCTCAAGGGCGAACGCCACCAGGGCAAGGACGAAGTGCTGGCACTTCTGGACGAAGCCAGCTAAGACGCTGGCATGCCGTCAGACACCAGGGTCAAGATTTGCGGGCTCACCGACCCCGCCGACATTCCCGCCGCGATCGTGGCGGGGGCGTCCTATCTCGGCTTCAACTTCTTCCCGAAATCGCCCCGCTATATCGATCTCGAGGCCGCGGCCTTCATGGCCGCCTCGGTGCCGGTGGGCGTGGGCAAGGTGGGGCTCACCGTCGATGCCGACGACGCCACGCTCGACCTGCTGACCACCAGCGTCCCGCTCGATTTCCTGCAACTCCACGGCAAGGAAAGCCCGGCCCGCGTGGCCGAGGTCAAGGAACGCTACGGCCTTCCGGTCATCAAGGTGGTGGGCATTTCCGGCCCCGAGGACGTGACCCAGATCGACTTCTACGGCAAGGTTGCCGACCAGATCCTCGTCGATGCCAAGCCGCCCAAGGGGGCCGACCGTCCCGGCGGCAACGCCGTGGCCTTCGACTGGAAGCTGATCGCCGGCCGCCGCTGGCCCGTGCCGTGGATGCTGGCCGGCGGCCTGACCCCTGAAAACGTGGCCGAGGCCATCCGGCTCACCGGCGCGCGGCAGGTCGATGTCGCCTCGGGCGTGGAAAGCGCGCCCGGCGTCAAGGACCCCGAGCGCATGCGCGCCTTCATCGACAACGCCCGCGCCTGAGCCCCGGCTTCGGCCCACTACCCTGAAAGCCAAGGAGGAACTGCGAATGAAAAGCGAGGATCTCGATGGCGTCTATGGCGCCAAGTCCCCGGATGAAGCCCGCACGCTCTACGACGACTGGTCCGGCAGCTACGATGCCGACAACCTGGCCAAGGGCTTCCGCCTGCCGGCCCTCGGCGCGGGGCTATTGGCCAGCCATATCGGGCGCACCAGGGGGCCGATCCTCGACGCCGGCTGCGGCACCGGGCTGGTGGGCGAGACGCTCATGGTCATGGGTTACATGCATGTCTTCGGCTGCGACATCTCGAAGGACATGATGGCCCGGGCCAACGAGACCGGCGCCTATTCCGGGTTCGAACAGGCCGACATGGGCGAAAGCCTTCCCTACGCCGACGACCATTTCGCGGGCTTCGTCTGCGTCGGCTCCTTCGGGCCGGGCCACGCCCCGGCCTCGACCCTGACCCACCTCGCCCGCGTCACCCGCCCCGGCGGTTACGGTGTCTTCAACCTGCTCGAACATTCCTATGTCGACCAGGGCTTCCCGCCGGTGATGGAGCAGCTCACCGCCGATGGCGCGTGGGAAGTGGCCCAGGTCACGCCGCCCTTCCGGCCCTTCATGCTGGGCGAGCCCGACCTCTATTCGCGCGCCTACGTGGTGAAGATGCTCTGATCGAAGGCTCGGGGCAGGGTCAGCCTGCCCCGTCCCCCGTCACCCGGAGCAGGATCAGTGCCGGGTCGGGCCCCTCGACCGGCTCGAGCCCCGGCGCCTCGCCTGTCCGTGCCAGTTCCGTGGCAAAAGAACTCCCGTCGCCATAGCGCGCCTCCCGGCATAGCAGCAGGTAATCCGCCCCCGTGCTCGCAAGCGCGCTGCGCAAGGCCGTCTCGTCGCCATCGAAGGGCAGGGCGCCATTGGCCACCGCCTCGGCGCTGCGGTGATAGGGGCCGGCCAGCGCCGTGTGATCGGTCAGCAGAAGCAGGACCGGGCCGAAATTGCTGGAGGTGAGCACAAGCCCGGGCGGCGCCGCATCGAGGCTCCGCACAAGCTCGGCGGTGCGGCAGTCGCTTGCATTCCCGGCGCTTGCAACCGGCGCCGACGCCTCGACGGATGTCGGGCCAGACGGACCCGCCTGCGACCTGACCAGCGTAAACAGCGTCGGCGACAGCAGCGTCAACGCCACTGCCAAGGCCAGCGCTACAGCCATCCCGGCCCGCGCCCCGCCGCTCTCGCGACCGGGCAGAAGCGCGGCGATGGCATAGCCCATCAGGAACGGCACCGCCGCCGCCCCCATCAGCACCAGCCGGATCTGGAACTGGCAGGCAATCACCCCCAGCCAGCCGAAGGCCAGCAGGATGGCGACCCGCCCCGTGGTTTCCACCCCGTCGCGCTTCGCCATGGCCCGGGCACCCCAGACCAGCGTCGCGATCATCACCGCCGCCGCCGCGGGGAAGACGAAGCGGAACGCCATCTCGTCGCCGGCCAGAAGAGGCGGCAGGGCCGGGCGCGCCTCGGTGATCCGGGTCGAGATCAGGGCCTGCACCTCCGCCGGCAGGTCGCCGTAGGGCCCACCGAAGCAAGGCGCCATCAGCGGGTAGACCACCGCCAGCCCGATGGCCGTGACCCCCAGCACCGCGACGACCCGCAGGCCAAGGCTGCCCATCCACGCCGAGATCACCGCCGCGGCGATACAGATCAGCGCGCCCACCCCGGCCAGCGCAAGGAAGGGCGGCGACAGCTCGTCGCATTTCGGCACCGGCCATTCCACCGGCGGCGTCTGCCCGGCGAAGAGCAGCACCGCCCCCACCGACAGAGCCAGCGCGAAGGCAACCAGTTGCCAGCCCTTGCCCGGCTGCCGCAGCACAGTCTGCGCCAGCAGAACCACGCCCGCCAGCGCCAGCGTCACCAGCATCTCCAGCCCCACCGCCAGCGACATTGCCGCCGCCAGCCCCCCGGCGAGCCCCAGCCGGACCGGCCGCCCGGGCAGCAGCAGGGTGATCAGCACCACGCAGGTCAGCAGGATCTGCACGTTGTGATGGTCGATCCGCGCCGGCCCGAAATAGGTCAGCCCCGTCGGCGGCCAGAGGGCGAGGGCGATCATGCTGATGATCGCCGCCTGCGTACCGAACACCCGCCGCGCCGCAAACCCGGTGGCCAGCAGCAACAGCAGGAACAGCAGCGTCGGCCACGCCACCAGCGCGAACGCCTCGGCCTGCGCCATGGGCACCACCTGCGCCGCCACCCAGACCAGCGCGGCGATCGGCGCATCCACGTAGCGCGACCAGTGCAGGTCAAGCCCGGCGGGCGGCAGCATCCGGTATTGCGTCATGTCGTACCACGCCTGGCCCTCCAGCAGGGCCCGCACCGACAGGAACCGCATGATGTCGTCGTTGTCCGACACCGCCAGCGTGTCGATGGGCGGGGCGGGTGCAAGCACCGCCTTCATCACCATCATCGCCATGGTCAGCACCAGTATGATGATGAAAAGCCGCGTCTCCCGGCCGGTCTCGTCTGCCGTCATTTGCCCTGCCCCGCTGACGCCTCTCGGGGCGCTCTGATCGCCGGTTTCGCCCGACGTGACGTGATTGATCCCTTCAATTGCCGTAATTTTGCCAGCTTGACCCTGTCATATCCATTGAAAAATCAGGCCGGAGACCGCTCCGGCGCAGAAAGTTAGGGCCAAGCGGATGTCGATCATCTTTCCCGACCGGTTCAGCAAGGAACGCACCCATCCCGGCGCCGCGCCGCTTCGGGTGGCGGTGCTGATCCCCTGCTACAACGAGGCGGCCGCCATCGGGCAGGTCGTGCGCGACTTCCGCGCGGCCCTGCCCGAGGCGGAGATTTTCGTCTACGACAACAATTCCTCCGACGACACGGCGGCCATCGCCCGGCAGGCCGGCGCCATCGTCCGCACCGAACCCCGGCAGGGCAAGGGCTACGTGGTGCGCCGCATGTTCGCCGATGTCGAGGCCGACGTGTTCGTCATGGTCGACGGCGACGACACCTACGATGCGGCGGCGGCGCGGTTCATGGTCGACAAGATGCTCGAGGACGGGCTCGACATCGTCAACGGCGTCCGCGTGGCGCGCAGCGGCACGGCCTACCGGCCCGGCCACGCCTTCGGCAACCGGATGCTGTCGGGGCTGGTGCGCTCGATCTTCGGGCGGGGCGCCACCGACATGCTGTCGGGCTACCGGGTGTTCTCGCGCCGGTTCGTCAAGACCTTCCCGATGATGTCGCGCGGCTTCGAGATCGAGACCGAGCTGACCATCCACGCGCTGGAACTGCAGATGCCGGCGGGCGAGGTGCGCTGCAGCTTCAAGGACCGCCCGGATGGCAGCGAAAGCAAGCTGAACAGCATCCGCGACGGGGTGCGCATCCTCTTCACCATCACCAAGCTGCTGAAGCAGGAGCGGCCGCTGCCGGTCTTCCTGGCGACGGCCTGCCTTCTGGCGATGGCCTCGCTGGGGCTGGCCGCACCGGTCATTTCCGAGTATCTCGCCACCGGCCTGGTGCCGCGCCTGCCGACGGCGGTGCTGTCGGCCAGCGTGATGATCCTCGCCTTCCTGATGGGGGCGGTGGGGCTGATCCTCGACACGGTGACACGCGGGCGGCAGGAGCTGAAGCGGATGCACTACCTGTCGGTGCCCGGTGTGCTGAGCGAGATGAAATCGGCCCAGCCCTCTGGCCCGCGCAGCCTGAGCAACTGATATGTCGGCCACGGGCCAGCAATTCCTGCGCTTCGCCGCGGTGGGTGGCATCGGCTTCGTGGTCGATGCGGTGGCGCTGTACCTGCTCGTCGAAATGGGCGGCGCGCCCCTGCTGATGCGGCTTTTCAGTTTCGCGCTGGCCGTGTCGGTCACCTGGGCGCTCAACCGCGCCTGGACCTTTGGCAGGACCGGCCGCAGACCCCGGACGGAATATGCCGCCTATGTCTCGGTCCAGACCGTGGGTGTGGCGATCAACTATGCCGTCTACGCGCTTGTCCTTTCGATGCTGAAGCCCTCGCCGGCCCATGCCGTCTTCGCGCTGGCCTGCGGCTCGGCCGTGGCGCTGGTGGGCAACTTCATCGGCGCACGCACCCTGGTCTATCGCGACGCGCGCGGCTGACGCGGCCCCGGCTTTCACTTTTCCAGAAATACTCAATTCCACCGCTGCGGCGAAAGACCCCGGTGCGGCAGGAATCCTCTGGAAAAAGCCGCCCGCGTCCCATATTCAAGCGCGGTGAGACAAAGGAAGACCAAGCGATGAACGACCTTTTCAACTCCTTCATGACCGGGCCCGACGAAAAGGGCCGGTTCGGGCAATTCGGCGGGCGCTTCGTGTCGGAAACGCTGATGCCGCTGATCCTCGAACTGGAAGAGCAGTATGAGAAGGCCAAGACCGATCAGTCGTTCTGGGACGAGATGAACGATCTGTGGACCCATTACGTGGGCCGCCCCAGCCCGCTCTATTATGCGGCCGGGCTGACCGAGCATCTGGGCGGGGCGAAGATCTACCTCAAGCGGGACGAGCTGAACCACACCGGCGCGCACAAGATCAACAACGTGCTGGGCCAGATCCTGCTGGCGCGGCGCATGGGCAAGACACGGATCATCGCCGAGACGGGCGCCGGCCAGCACGGCGTGGCGACCGCGACGGTCTGTGCCAAGTTCGGCTTGAAATGCGTGGTCTACATGGGCGCGCATGACGTGGAGCGGCAGCGGCCCAACGTGTTCCGGATGAAGCTGCTGGGCGCCGAGGTGGTGCCGGTGACCTCCGGTCGGGGCACGCTGAAAGACGCGATGAACGATGCGCTGCGCGACTGGGTGACCAACGTGCGCGACACGTTCTACTGCATCGGCACGGTGGCGGGGCCGCATCCCTATCCGGCGATGGTCCGCGATTTCCAGTCGATCATCGGCAAGGAAGCCAAGGAACAGATGATGGCCGCCGAGGGGCGCCTGCCCGACACGATCATCGCGGCCATCGGCGGCGGGTCGAACGCGATGGGGCTGTTCTACCCGTTCCTCGACGACAAGGAGGTGCGGATCATCGGGGTCGAGGCCGGCGGCAAGGGCGTGAACGAGAAGATGGAACATTGCGCCAGCCTGACCGGCGGGCGGCCCGGCGTGCTGCATGGCAACCGGACCTACCTGTTGCAGGACGAGGACGGGCAGATCCTGGAAGGCTATTCGATCTCGGCCGGGCTCGATTACCCGGGCATCGGGCCGGAGCACAGCTGGCTGCACGAAAGCGGCCGGGCCGAGTACGTGGCGATCACCGATGCCGAGGCGCTGGAAGCGTTCCAGCTCAGCTGCGAGAAGGAGGGGATCATCCCCGCGCTCGAGCCCTGTCACGCGCTGGCGCATGTGATGAAGATCGCGCCGGAGCTGCCGGCCGATCACATCATCTGCATGAACATGTGCGGGCGGGGCGACAAGGACATCTTCACCGTGGCCCGGCACCTGGGCTTCGGGATGGACGAGGCCGACTGACACCGTCCGAAATTTGTTGCGCCGCGTGGCGTGGAAAAATGCGTCCCTGCCTGTTGGCCGGGGCGCATTTTTGCATTTGTTGCCCGAGCCCGCAATTTTGTTGCGCGAAGATCACGAGCGTTTTGGGTGGTCAAACAAGGCTGTAGGGCGACTCGGGGTGTTAGCGGTAAACCCGGCCTCCCGATCGGACGGATCGGACCCTAGCGGGCGGAGGTGAGCATCCTCCCCCGGTGCGGACGGCGCTGCCGGACCCGTATGCCAGGGCCAAACCGTCGTGAGGGGATGGCTTTAGGTGCCATTGGATCAATGTAGCTCATCCAGGTAGAGCACTCGACCATTAATCGGGGGTAGCAGGTTCGAGTCCTGCCATTGTCACGGGTAAAGGCCTACCAAGCCTGGGGTTCGACTCCCCTCCGCCGTTGAAGGACGGCTCCAAATAGGGGTCCGGGGTTGCCTCAGCAGGGGCGCCCGGCGCCGTCCGTGCCTTCGGATGCGGACGACAAAGGACTGCCGCTGCTCTGGCCGCGTGCCGGGGCGGGGATGATGGTGGCGCCGCACTCCGGCCCGCGAGACCGTCCGCAAGGATGGGCGAGCGCGCCGGGTTGCCGCGCGCCCGCTCGCCTTTCTCCCGCGCGCTGCCATGGCGCGGGGCGGCTTCGGATCCCGTCTTCACGCCTTCGGACAAGGGGGGCATCACACCTGCGGCCATACTGGCCCAACGTACTGAAACCAAAAGGAGATCGCATCTTGCGACGACGATAGGACGACGAAAGAAGGAGATGAACCATGATCGATATACTGATCCGACTGATCGAATGGGGCGCCGGGCTGACCCGCGTCACCGTGATGGAAAACGAGCGTGTGCTGGTGCTGCGCAAGGGGCGGATCGATACGATCCTCGGCCCCGGTGAGCACCGTATCCGGCGCGGCAAGACGCGGCTCGAATCCCATGATCTGGCCCATCTCCGGTTCGCGTCCGATTACAGGGATGCGCTTCTGCGGGAGCGGCCGGACCTCGTCGAGGCCCACCTGACCGATCTTCGGGCAGGGGAGGCCGAGGTGCTGGTCGTCCTGCGGGACGGGGTGCCGCACACGGTGCTTCTGCCCGAGACCCGCGCGGTGTTCTGGGCCGATGCCGGGCCGTGGACGGTGGAAACCGTTGCGGTCGGTGACACGCTGGCCGTTCCCACGGCGCTGGCCAACCGGCTGGTGCGGGCGGGGCTGACCACGGCCTTCCACGCCACGGAAGTGGCCGAGGGGCATGTCGGAATGCTGACGGTGGACGGGGTTCTGAAAGGGCGGCTTGCCCCCGGGACCCACGCCTTCTGGAAGCTGGGCCGGCACGTGGCGGTCAAGCATGTCGACCTTCGGCTGCGGACCCGCGAGGTCACCGGTCAGGAGATCCTGACCAAGGACCGGGTCACCATCCGGGTCAACCTGACGGCCGAGTTCCGGGTTGTTGACCCGGAGCGGGCGGTGAGCGCAGTGAAGGACTTCGAGGAAGCGCTTCACCGGGCACTGCAGCTGGCCTTCCGGCGGACGCTGGGCACGCTGACGCTCGACCGGCTGCTGGCGGAGAAGGTGACCGTCGATGCCGAGGCCGCGAAAGCGGTGCGGGCGGAGATGGCGCGTATCGGGCTCGAGGTGGGGGAGATCGCCCTGAAGGACGTGATCCTGCCCGGCGAGATGCGCGAGATCCTGAACCGGGTGGTCGCGGCCGAGAAAGAGGCCGAGGCCAACGTCATCCGGCGGCGGGAAGAGACGAACGCAACGCGGTCGCTTCTGAACACCGCCAAGGTGATGGCCGAGAACCCGGTGATGCTGCGGCTGAAAGAGCTGGAGGCGCTGGAAAGCATCGCCGGCAAGGTCGAGCGGCTGACCGTTCACAACGGGACGGAAGGCCTGATGACCGATATCGTGCGGCTGCGCGACAGGTGAAAATGGCCCGGCCCGGAGCATATCCGGGCCGGGCTTTTCGCGTCTTACGCCTTGAATTCCTCGTCGACGGGCACCTGCATGGCGTTGACCACGGCGTTGGTCTGGTTGGCCATGCCGATGACCGACAGAAGCTCGCCATACATGGCGTCGGTCATGCCCTTGGCGCGGGCCGAGGCGGTGTGGGAATGGCAGCAGTATTCGCAGCCATTGCTGGCCGAGACGGCGATATAGACCATTTCCTTGACCAGCGGATCGAGGGCGCCCGGGGCCATCACGTCTTTCAGCCTGTCCCAGGTCGCCTTGAGGAGCGCGGGGTCATGGGCCAGCGCCCTCCAGAAATTGTTAACAAAGTCTGAACCGCGGGTGGTGCGGATGTCGTCGAAGACGGCGCTGACCTCGGGCGAGGCCTCTTCATCGGTGATCAGCGTGACGGTGGCCATGTCCTACCCCTTTCAAGTGTTACGAAATGCTAACCCACCGTGCCCTGCCCGGTCACGCGCCTTCTGCCGCCGCGCGGCGGGCGATCCGGCGGCAGCGCCAGCGCGACAGGCGGCGGGTCTGCATCCGCTTCGGATCGAGCCGGATGCTGCCATTCTTGTCCCGGCCGATGCAGTAGCATTTGCAGGCCCCGGCGGTGGTGTGGGTGGCGCCGAAGACCACGAACTCGATCTCGTTGATTTTTTCCAGCTCCTCGGGCTCGGCCGACAGGCCGGCCCGGTGGAAGATCTCGCGCAGATCGCCCAGCGACCGATAGGCCCCGCCCTGAAGCGGGCCCTGCAGCGTGCCGTTCAGCGCATCGTCGAGCTCTTCCCGGCTGTATTCCTGGCGCTCGGTGACGAAGGCCGGCGTGGTCTTGTCGTCGGTCCGGACCTTCATCAGGATATCCCGCAGGTAGACGGGTTCGTTGCCGAGGTTCGTCACGAGGACATGGGCATCCATGCCGTCGCCGGCGCCGCGGTTGATACTGAGCCACGCGCGCTTGTTTCGCCGGATGCCCCCGACGAGGATTTGCAGGTACACCAGCCAGATCACGGCCGTGACGATCGATGCGATCGCCTGAACCGCGCCGGCGTGTTCCGACAGCCAGTCAAACATTTTCACCACCTTCGTTGTCGTGTTCCAGCGCCGGTCCTTGCCGGCTTGCGGGCCACAACGCGAGAGGTGGGAAATTGTTCGGGGGTGGGGCCGAAATTCAGCTCGGCACGTGCTGTCTGAGGACGTCGAGCGGCACGATGTCGAGGGCGCGCTCGTGCGTCGCCTCGAGCCGGACCTGCGGCGCGCAGCCCTCGTCATGGGCCTGCAGGAAGCGCGCGGCGCAGAGGCACCACTGGTCGCCCGGCTTCAGCCCGGCAAAGCCGAACTCGGGGCGCGGGGTGCTGAGATCGTTGCCGACATACTTGGAATAGGCCAGGAATTCGGCCGTCATCAGGGCGCAGACCGTGTGGCTGCCGTGATCCTCGGCGCAGGTGTTGCAATGGCCGTCGCGGAAGAACCCGGTTACGGGGTCGTCCGAGCAATGGGCCAGTTCGCCGCCGAGCACGTTGACGGGCGCGTCTTTCTCGATCATCGCCTGCTCCTTTCGCCCCGTCGAGCCTAGCGTATTCGCGCGGCGTGACAAGCCGCGCGACGCAGGCCCTGCAAGTGTCAGCCCTCGTGCAGGACCGTCTCGAACCCTTCGAATTGCGGCGGGCCCACCAGGGCGTCCCTGGTCGAGGACTGGCCGGCGTTCTTGTGGGCCTCGCGGAAGGCATCCGATTTGGTCCAGGCTTCGAAGTCTTCGCGGGTGGCCCAGATGACGTGGCTGGAATAGAGGCGGTAGCCCTCGCCCTCGGGGCCCTTCAGGAGGCGGAACTCCTTGAAGCCCGGCACCTCTTTCAGCCGGCTTTCGCGGGAGCGCCAGACCTCTTCGAAATCGGCCTCGGACCCGGCGCGCACCTTGAACCGGTTCATTGCAATGAAACTCATGTCTTGCCCCTTCTTCTGGCTTGGAACTGTTCGTCGCGTCGCTGGCGAAGGCAGGCTGGCTGTTCGCGGGCCATGTAACAGCAGGCCGGGTGGCGGGGCAAGCCGGGGTCAGAGGCTTTCGGCGATGGCGCGGAACATGGCGATATTGGTGTCGTGCACGCCATCCTCGCGGAACTGCCGGTCGGCGCCGGTGGTGACGATCACCACGTCGCGGGTGCGGTCGATGTAGATGTACTGGCCATAGATGCCGCGGGCGAGGGAGATGCCGGGTTCGGAGCCTTCGGGGATCCACCACTGGTAGCCGTAGCCGATGGCGCCGGGTTCGGTGGGGGCACTGGCGGCGGTGGATTGTTCGAGCCAGTCTTCCGAGACGATACGGCGGCCGGCGATGGTGCCGCCCTGTTCGACCATCAGGCCGAAACGGGCATAGTCGCGCGTGGTCATGTTCAGCCCGCCGAGGACGAAGGCCACACCGTCGCCGTCGGTGATGTAATAGGGCGGCTGTTCGAGGCCGAGGGGGGCAATGACCTTTTCCGACAAAAGCGAGGGGATGTCGCGGCCGGTGGCGCCGCGGATGACCATGCCGATGACATGGGTGTCGATCGAGACGTAGAGTCAGCGCTCGCCCGGTTCGGCCTCGCGTTCAGACAGGCCGGCGGCAAAGCTGTCCATCGCTCCGCCGAGGGCGAGCACGCGGCCCATGCGGTTGATGTCGGAGTCGTAGTCGAGGTAATCCTCGTTGAATTTCACGCCGCTGGCCATCTGCAGCACGTTGCGGATGGTGGCGCCGTCATAGGCGCTGCCTTCGAGCTTGGGCGCGTATTTCGTGACCGGATCGTCGAGGGAGGCGATGTGCCCCTCCTCCATCACGATGCCGAAGAGAACCGAGAGGAAGCTTTTCGCCATCGACCAGCTGATCCGCCGGTCATCGGTGCCGGTGCCCTGGTGATAGCTTTCGTGGACGATCTCGCCGGTCTTCAGTACCAGCAGGGAGGTAACGGCGCGGTCGTCGATCCAGGCGCCGATGTTTTCCGGCAGGGTGGCGTGCGGGCCCTCGGGCAGGGGGGTGACCGGCATGTCGCCGCGCCCGACGGGCGTGGTCAGGAAGGCGCCGTTCATGTGCGAGAAATTGGTGACGATCTTCTCTTCGGCGAAGAGGCTGTTGACGGCGAGGAGGCGGCTGATCTCCTCGCGTTTCCAGATTCCGACGGCGACGGCGGCCAGCACGAAGGCCAGCAGGATCCGCAGAAGCCATTTCAGGATGGTGCGCATGGTTCATGTCCCCCGATGCGCAGGTAAGCAGGGCACGCGCTGGCTGTCCAGCGTAACGCGGCGGCGGGTCAGCGGAACTTGTCGACCAGCTTCTGCAGGGGGGAGCGGGGTTCGGCCTCGGCTTCCGGTTCGGGCTGCGGTTCGGGCCCGGCCTCGGACGGCTTGGGCTTGGCATCCGCTTTCGAGGATCGCGCGGGGGCGGTGCGCAGCGCCACGGCGTTGAGGAACCTGTCGTTGCGGCCAGCCGCCAATTCCGGCGCGCCGTCGGCGATGCCGCGCAGCAGGTCGTCGAGCCAGTCCTGGTCGGCCTTCGCAAAATCGTGCAGCACGTAGTGGCTGACAAGGTCCTTGCGCCCCGGGTGGCCGATGCCGAGGCGGACGCGGCGGTAATTCTCGCCGATATGGGCGTGCATGGAGCGCAGGCCGTTATGGCCGGCGTGGCCGCCGCCTGTCTTGACCTTGAGCTTGCCGGGCGCGAGGTCGAGCTCGTCGTGGAAGACGGTGACATCCTCGGGGTCCAGCTTGTAGAAGCGCATCGCCTCGCCCACCGACTGGCCGGAGAGGTTCATGAAGGTGGTGGGTTTCAGGAGGATCACCTTCTCGGTGCCCAGCCGGCCCTCGGCGACCTCGCCCTGAAACCGGGCTTTCCACGGGCAGAAGCCGTGATCCTCGGCGATGCAGTCGAGCGCCATGAAGCCGATATTGTGCCGGTTGGCGGCGTATTTCGGGCCCGGATTGCCGAGCCCCGCGAAGATCTGCATGGGTTTGCCCTGCCCGTTTCGAGTTGGGAGAGGTGTAGGGCGGGGGCAGGGTTAAATCAACACCCGGGCCGGGTGTTGCCGCTGTCCGAAAGAAAAACGCGGGGCCCGCCATCGCAGACCCCGCGTTCGAACTCGGTCGGAAGGAGAGGCTTACTCTTCGGTGGCCTCTGCGGCTTCTTCGCCGCCTTCCTCATCGCCGACGGTCGGCACTTCGTCAGCTTCGGCCTCTTCCTCGTCTTCCTCGGCTTGCAGCGCCGACGGGGCGGACACGTTGCAGATCACGAAGTCGCGGTCGATGGTGGGCTTGGTGCCCGCCGGAAGCTCGACCTGGCTGATGGTGACATTGTCGCCGATATCCAGCGCCGAGAGGTCGACGGTGACCTTCTCTGGGATTTCGCCGGCGGTCACGATCAGCTCGATCTCGCCGCGGATCACGGTGAGCACGCCGCCGCGGCTGATGCCGGGGGCCTCTTCCTCGCCGACGAACTCGACGGGGATGAACAGGTTGATCTTGGTGTTCCGGCGCAGGCGCATCAGGTCGAAATGCGTGGGCAGGTCTTTCACCACGTCGCGCTGCACGTCGCGGCAGATGACGCGGACGTCGTCATGCCCGTCGACCTTGAGGTTGAAGAGGGTCGACTTGAAGCGACCGTCTTTCAGCTTCTTCAGCAGGACGTTGAACGGAATTTTCACGGGAAGCGGATCTACGTCGCCCCCGAAAACGATACCCGGAACCATGTGCTCGCGGCGCACTGCACGAGCGGCGCCCTTGCCTGTCCCCGTGCGTTCCTGGACGTGAAGATCAGGAATTTCTCCAGCCATTTTAAAAGTCTCCAAAGTTGAGGCGGGGTTCCTCCAAGGCTGTAACCCCGCGTGAAGCCGCGCGTATAGACCGGATGGGCGGCTTTGAAAAGCCTTAAATTGCTTGGGTCAGCCGCAATCGTCGCACGGCTTGGCGGGGGTGGGGATGTGAGTATTTCTGGAAAAGTGAAAGCGAGGGGCGGCGCCTGCATTTCATCTTTCTTCAAATACTCGAATGCCGGCCCCGTCAGCTTTCCCAGCGGCCCGAGAATCCTTCGGGAATCATGAGGATATCGCGGTCGAGCGTCTTGACGTCGCGGCGCCCGCAGAGGGCCATGGAGGTGTCGAGCTCCTTGTGGAGGATTTCGAGCGCCTTCGTGACCCCCTCTTCGCCCATGGCGCCGAGCCCGTAGACGAAGGAGCGGCCGATCATCACGCCCTTCGCGCCCATGGCGAGGGCCTTGAGGATGTCCTGGCCCGTGCGGATGCCGCTGTCGAGATGCACCTCGATCTTGTCGCCCACGGCATCCATGATCGGCGGCAGGGCGCGGATCGAGCTGAGCGCGCCGTCGAGCTGGCGGCCGCCGTGGTTCGACACGACGATGGCGTCGGCGCCCACGTTCACCGCCTCCTGCGCGTCGCGCGGGTCGATGATGCCCTTGATGATGACCGGCCCGTCCCACATCTTGCGGAATTCGCGGATCTTTTCCCAGTCGAGGGAAGGGTCGAAGGCTTCGGCGGTCCACTGTGTGAGGGAGGAGGCATCGCTCACGCCGGTGGCGTGGCCGACCACGTTGCGGAACTCGCGCCGCTTGGTGCCCAGCATGCCGAGGCCCCATTGCACTTTGGTGGCCATGTTGGCCATCGACTTGAGCGTCAGCTTGGGCGGGGCGGAAAGGCCGTTCTTGATGTCCTTGTGGCGCTGGCCCATGACCTGCAGATCGACGGTGATGACGAGGGCCGAGCACTTGGCCGCCCTGGCGCGCTCGAAGAGGCGTTTCATGAAGGCCTCGTCGCGCAGGGTGTAGACCTGGAACCAGAAGGGTTTCGAGGTGTTCTCGGCCACGTCCTCGATCGAGCAGATCGAGAGGGTCGAGAGGGTGAAGGGCACGCCGAACCTCTCGGCCGCGCGGGCGGCCTTGATCTCGCCATCGGCGCTTTGCATGCCGGTCAGGCCAACGGGTGCGAGCGCCACGGGCATGGAGACGTCCTGCCCCACCAGTTGCGTTGCCGTGCTGCGGCCGGCCATGTCGACCGCGACGCGCTGGCGCAGGTATATCTTCTGGAAATCCGTGGTGTTTTCGCGGAAGGTCTGTTCCGTCCAGCTTCCGGTTTCGGCATAGTCGTAGAACATCCGGGGCACGCGGCGTTCGTAGAGGCGCCGGAGGTCTTCGATACAGGTGATGACAGGCATGAGCGCACTCCGGCTTCCATTGGTAAGGTTTCTTAGCCAAAACCGGGGGGCTTGTGCAATGGCAGGACAGGAGGGCGCGCTGTGACAAATACGAGCAGAACAGGGGACGCGATGTTTTTCGACGATTTCCCGGTGGGTTACACCTACGAGACGGCAAGCCGGGAGATGCCGCGCGACGAGATCGTGGATTTCGCCGGCGAGTGGGACCCGCAGTCGTTCCACATCGACGACGAGGCGGGGCGTGCCTCGCCCTATGGCGGGCTGATCGCGAGCGGGTTTCACACGCTGGTGACGGCCTATCGCCTGACGCTTGAGACGGGGATCTGGACCGAGGCCCCGATGGGCTCGCCGGGCATGGAGCACGTACGCTGGTTGCTGCCCGTGCGGCCCGGCGATACGCTGCGGGTGAAGGCGACGGTGACGGCGAGCCGCGCCTCGGCCTCGCGCCCCGACCGGGGGCGGACGACCATCCTCTACGAGGTTCTCAACCAGAAGGACGAGATCGTGATGAGCTATGCCGCCATCCATATCCTGCGGCGCCGGGCATGAGGGGTGGCGCATGAGCCTGACCCTGATCGGCCTTCTGGCCAGCCTCTGTGCCGGGCTGATGACGGCGGTGGGGGCGATCCCGGTGCTGTTCGGGCGGAGCCTGTCGGCACGGCTGAGCGATACGCTTTTGGGGTTTGCCGCGGGCGTGATGCTGTCGGCGTCGTATTTCTCGCTGATCCTGCCGGGGATCGAGGCGGGGGAGGGCTTGTATGGCTCGACGGAATGGGCCGCGCTGGTGGCGGGCCTGGGCATCGCGCTGGGCGCGGGGGCGGTGGCGGGGCTGAACGCCTTCGTGCCGCACCGGCATTTCGTGTCGGGGCCGGAAGGGTCGGACCCGAGCGCCTTGCCGAAGATCTGGCTGTTCGTCTTCGCGATCACCATTCACAACTTTCCCGAAGGTCTGGCCGTGGGCGTGGGGTTCGGCGGCGGGAACCTGACCAACGGCATGTCGCTGGCCACCGGCATCGGGTTGCAGAACGCGCCCGAGGGGCTGGCCGTGGCGGTGGCGCTGAGGGGGCAGGGGTACAGCCGGGGCTATGCCTTCATGGTGGCCATGCTGACCGGGCTGATCGAGCCGGTGGGCGGGCTTTTGGGGGTGAGCGCGGTGCAGGTGTCGCATCACATGCTGCCGCCGGGGTTGACCTTTGCGGCGGGCGCGATGCTGTACATCATAAGCCACGAGATCATTCCGGAGACGCATCGGCGGGGGCACCAGAGTTCGGCCACGACGGGGCTGCTGACGGGGCTGATCCTGATGATGCTGCTGGACGTTATTCTCGGCTAGGGGCGTCAGCGGAAGGTGATGCGCGCGCCGGGCAGGTCGATGCCGGTCAGGCGGGTTTCCCAGGTGTCGCCCGGGGAGAGGGGGACGGCATCGGTGAGGGTGCCGGTGGTAATGATCTCGCCGGCGGAGAGCGGGGTGGCCTGCGGGTCGGCGGCGAGCGTGTCGAGCAGGTAGGACAGCGCCTGAAGGGGCCCGTCGAGCACGTCGGCGCCGCGGCCGGTGAGGCGTTTGCCGCCGGGGCCGTCGAGGGTGATCGAGAGGTCGGGCAGGGCCGCGGCGCGCTCGGGGGTGAGCGGCAGGCGGGGGCCGGTGAAGAGGGCGCCGTGCAGGCCGAAGCCGGCCTGGCAGTCGGTGACGTCGAATGTCCAGCCGGGGAAAGGGGAGAAGACGATCTCGAACCCGTGGGAGACCCAGTCGATGCAATGGGCGAGGTCGTCGGTGCCCATGCCGGCGGAGGGGGCGGATTTCAGGCCGAGGATGATCTCGGGTTCGAGCCGGGGCTCGGGGAGGTTCGGGAGGGTGACGGGGGCATCGGAGAGCTCGAAGAGCGTGGTGTTCCAGACCGGGCCCCAGATCGGGCCGGTGACGCCGTAGATGGGCCAGATCGAGCGGTTGGTGAAGCCGATCTTGCGGCCGACCATGCGCTCGCCCCGGGCGTTGCGGGTGGCGGTGATGTGGTGGGCGACGCGGCCGGCAGTGGCGGCGTCGAACCCGTGTATGCGGCCTGACAGCGGGGCGAGCGGGCGGCCGCTGTCATAGGCCTCCAGCAACGCGGCGGCTAGGCCGGGCGCGTCTGGATCCGGTGTCACGCGCTATGGGCCCCGTCGGCGAGGCCGCGCACGAATTCAAGGACTTGCGACGGGGTTTCCCCTTCGGCCAGCTTGGCGACGATGGCCGAGCCCACGACCGCGCCGTCGGCGACGCTGGCGATCTCGCGGCTGGTCTCGGGGGTGCGGATGCCGAAGCCCACGATGACCGGCAGGTCGGTCTTGGCCTTGATGCGCCGGACCTCGGGGGCGACATCGGCGGCCTGTGCCGCGGCAGCGCCGGTGATGCCGGTGATCGAGACGTAATAGACGAAACCGGAGGTGTTGGTCAGCACCTTGGGCAGGCGCTTGTCATCGGTCGTGGGGGTGGCGAGGCGGATGAAGTTGAGGCCGGCCTGCTGGGCGGGGATGCAGAGCTCCTCGTCCTCCTCGGGGGGGAGGTCGACCACGATCAGCCCGTCGATGCCGGCTTCCTTGGCGTCGGCGAGGAATTTGTCGACGCCGCGGTTATAGATCGGGTTGTAATAGCCCATCATCACGATCGGGGTGGTGTCGTCGGTCTTGCGAAACTCGGTCGCCATGTCGAGCGTGCGTTGCAGCGTCATGCCGCCTTCCAAAGCGCGCTGGCCGGCGAGCTGGATGGTGGGGCCGTCGGCCATCGGGTCGGTGAAGGGCAGGCCGAGCTCGATGATGTCGACGCCGGCGCCGGGCAGGCCCTTGACCACTTCAAGCGAGGTCTCGTAATCGGGATCGCCGGCCATCACGTAGGCCACGAAGGCCTTCTTTCCGGCGGCTTTGAGCTCTGCGAACTTGGCGTCGATACGGGTCATCCGGGCATCCTGCAGTCTGGTTCCCGGTGGTTTCGCGCAAACGGCGCCGGAGTGCAACAAGGATCATGCCTCGGTCATGATCATCCAGTGGGTGCCGTACCGGTCGCGCACCATGCCGAAGCCGGGGGAGAAGAATTTCTTGCCATATGCGTCGATCACCTCGCCGCCATCGGCCAGCCGGTCGTAGAGCGCGCGGCCTTCGCCGGCGTCGGAGACGACATGGGTGATGGAGACGGCCTTTTGGGGATCGCCCTCGAACCCCGGGGGAAAATCGCTTGCCATCAGGCGCGTGCCGTCGGGCAGGGCGAGATGCGAATGCATCACCCTGTCGCTGTCGATCTTCCGTGGCGTGTCGGCGGGCAAGTCGGAGTATTTCATAACGGTTAACTCACCGCCGAAAACGTCGGCGTAGAAGGCCATGGCGTCGGCGCAGTGGCCCTGGAAGTGCAGGTAGGGGTAGGGCATCGCGGTTTCCCTCTGGTTAAGGCGCGGAACGCTTCATCGTGCAACGTGGGCAGGCCTTGCGGCAAGCGGCGCCTTGCAACGCGCCCGGTTGCGGCATAGAAGCGCCGCGTTGCCGTAAAGGAGGGCGCGAGATGGGTTTCAAGATGGGTATCGTGGGCTTGCCGAACGTGGGGAAATCCACGCTCTTCAACGCGCTCACCCGCACCGCCGCGGCGCAGGCCGCGAACTTCCCCTTCTGCACGATCGAGCCCAACGTGGGCGAGGTGGCCGTGCCGGATGCGCGGCTGGACAAGCTGGCCGAGATCGGCAAGTCGAAACAGGTGATCCCGACGCGGATGACCTTTGTCGATATCGCCGGGCTGGTGAAGGGCGCGAGCAAGGGTGAGGGGCTGGGCAACCAGTTCCTGGCGAATATCCGGGAGACGGATGCGATTGCCCATGTGCTGCGCTGTTTCGAGGATGGCGACGTGACCCACGTGGAGGGCCGTGTCGACCCGGTGGCGGATGCCGAGGTGATCGAGACCGAGCTGATGCTGGCCGACCTCGAGAGCATCGAGAAGCGGCGCGCGGGGCTGGTGCGCAAGCTGAAGGGCAACGACAAGGAGGCGGTGGTGCAGGACCGGCTTCTGGCGCAGGCGCAGGAGATGCTGGAAGAGGGCCGCCCGGCGCGGCTGGTGCAGGTCGGCGACGAGGACGCCAAGGCGTGGAAGAACCTGCAATTGCTGACCACGAAGCCCATTCTGTATGTCTGCAACGTCGACGAGGCGAGCGCGGCGGAGGGCAACGCCCATTCCGCGGCCGTGGCCGCGATGGCCGCCGAGCAGGGCGCGGCGAGCGTGGTGATCTCGGCCCAGATCGAGGAGGAAATCAGCCAGCTCGACGCCGATGAAGCGGCGATGTTCCTCGAGGAGATGGGGCTGGAGGAGGCCGGGCTCGACCGGCTGATCCGGTCGGGGTACGACCTGTTGCATTTGCAAACGTATTTCACCGTCGGCCCCAAGGAGGCGCGGGCCTGGACCATCCGGCGCGGCACGCTGGCGCCGCAGGCGGCGGGGGTCATTCACGGCGATTTCGAGAAGGGGTTCATCCGGGCCGAGACCATTGCCTACGACGATTTCGTGGCGCTGGGCGGCGAGCAGGGGGCCAAGGACGCCGGCAAGATGCGCTCGGAAGGGAAGGGGTACCTCGTCAAGGATGGCGACGTGCTGCACTTCCTGTTCAACAACTGAGTTCGCGACTGTCCTAACGTTTGGTTGCGCCCTGCGGACGGTGGGGGTTTGCCTGCTTGGGGCGAATCATGCCGTGCGGCCCGGTAAACAAGGGGTTTGGGGCCAGTTTGGCGATGTCGGTATTACGTCGGTATCTTGTCGGTATCGCGTCGGTGCGGGCGGCGGTGGACCCTGCAGTTGATGTGGCGCTCGGTGGGGGGTGGCGCGAGATGTGGTGCCGTGCGCAACAGGGCATCACAGGGCGATTGCCGGTTTTCTCCATGACGCGTCGTGCCCAGCAAGGCCCTGTTCGTGGGCCCGGTGGGCGTGCTGCCGCTTCGGCCAGGTCACCAGCAGCACGGCACATCCGGAGACGTCGTTCCCGTGCAGGGTTTCGGCCAGGGCCCCGAGCGTGGTTCCGATGTGCCGCTGGCCGGGCTTGGAGACGTCGACCGCGACATCGACCGGGGCGCTGGCCGGCATCCCCTTGGCCATGAGATCGCCGGCAAGGCGCCCGGCATGGCGCACCCCCATGTAGAACGCGGTCGTGGTGCCGGGCCCGGAGTGACGGGTGCTGTCCGGCGCGGGGTCGCTGGCGCAGCCGGTGCCGGTTGCCAGGACGAGCGTGTCGGCGACGTTCCTTTCCGTCAG
>Ga0189287_100205_pt1 | contig 26182 bp, 26 predicted proteins | sample UW86minimetaG_FD_130319 | JGI IMG/M metagenome (GOLD analysis project Ga0189287, IMG submission 130319) | Marine microbial communities from the Costa Rica Dome - UW86 mini metaG | ecosystem: Environmental > Aquatic > Marine > Oceanic > Photic zone | place: Costa Rica: the Eastern Pacific... | reverse complement strand
TGTCGCGCAAGGCGCTTGGCGGGCCGTCGAGCTGGGCGCTGGCGGGGCTGGCCTTTGCGGCGCTCTTCTTCCTGTCGATCCCCTTCCCGCTCATCATCGCCGCCGCCGCGCTCTGGGGCTACCTCACCACGACCAACGCGGCGGCCGAGCCCGCGCCGCCGCCCCACCGGCCCGACACCCTGCGCACGATCGCCACCTGGGGCACGCTCTGGCTCGCGCCCGTGGCCCTCCTGTGGCTGACCGGGGCCGAGTTCCTCACCGAGCTCGCGCTCTTCTTCTCGCAACTGGCCGTGGTCACATTCGGCGGCGCCTACGCGGTGCTGGCCTACATGACGCAGGCCGTGGTCGAGACCCATGGCTGGCTCACCACGCCCGAGATGATCGACGCGCTGGGGCTGGCGGAAACCACCCCCGGCCCGCTGATCCTCGTCACTCAGTTCGTGGGCTTCCTCGCCGGTTTTGCCGAGGGCGGGCCGTGGCTGGCGCTCCTTGCCGCCACGCTTACCCTCTGGGTCACCTTCACGCCCTGTTTCCTGTGGATCTTCGCCGGCGCGCCATATGTCGAGACCCTGCTCGCCCGCCCCCGGTTGCGCGGCGCGCTCGATGCGATCTCGGCCGGCGTGGTGGGCGTGATCCTCAACCTGTCGGTCTGGTTCGCGCTGCACGTGATCTTCGCCGATGTCGCGCCGGGCCGCCTCGGGCCGCGCGTCGAACCCGCCAGCCTGATCCCGGAAAACCTTGTTTACATGGGGATCGCCATTCTCCTTCTCCTCGGCCTGCGCCTGCCGCTGATCCTCTGCCTCGGGCTGATGGCGGCCATCTCGGGGGCTGCGGAACTTTTAGTTTGACGCCAGCCCGCCATGGGTCTTTGTTAGAGGGAGAATCCCTCCAACAACGGGCGCGACCCGGGGACATCATGGCGCGAGAGATCGACTACGGAAAACTCATGCACAGCGCAATGCGCGGCCTCATCCAGGAGGTTCTGACGGATGTGCGTGACAAGGGGCTGCCCGGCGCCCACCATTTCTTCATCACCTTCGACACCACCCACCCGGAGGCCCGCCTCGCGGCGTGGCTGCGTGACCGCTACCCGACCGAGATGACCGTGGTGATGCAGCACTGGTTCGACAATCTCGAGGTGAATGACGACGGCTTCGGCGTGACGCTCAACTTCGGGGACGAGCCGGAAAGCCTCTATATCCCCTACGATGCCATCCAGACCTTCGTCGACCCCTCGGTCGAGTTCGGCCTGCGCTTCGAAAGCCATGACGAGGATGACGACGAGGACGACGCACCGGAGGAGCCCGAACAGGCCGGGTTCGCCGAGGATGTCGAGGAAGAGCCCGAGCAGAAAGACGCCGAGGTGGTGAGCCTCGACAGCTTCCGCAAGTAACGGCCAGGCGCCCCGCCCGGGCGCGGCCGCCAGGGTTATCCCATGAAGTTTTCATGAAGTTTCGCGGGCCCCGCTTGTTCCGGCCCGCGGCTTTGCTATCTCGCCTCTGACCCCACCGCAGAGGATGCGAACATGGCAAACGATATGGGCCTTTTCTTCGGCGAGATGCTGCGCCACCCGGCCGAGGTTTCGGCGCTTCTCCCCTCCTCCAGCGCCGTGGCATGGCGGATGACCGAAGGGGTCGACCGCCATACCGGCCCGGTGGTCGAGATCGGCCCGGGCACGGGCAGCTTCACCAAGGCCATCCTCGCCCGCGGCGTGGCCCCCGAACAGCTCACCCTGCTGGAGATGAACGCGCGGTTCTGCGAGATCCTGCGCGCCCGCTTCCCCGGCGTGCGCGTCCTCAACCGCCCGGCGCAGGATATCGAGCAGCTGGGCCTTTCCGAGATCGGCGCCGTGATCTCGGGCGTGCCCGTGCTGGCCCGCCCGAAGATCCAGCGCGAGGTGGTGGGCCCCGCCTTCCGCCTGATGAAACCAGAGGGGTTCTTCACCCAGATCACCTACAGCCCCAACCCGCCCATCTCGGCCGAGATGCAGCGCGAGCTGGGCCTGTCGGTCGAGAAACGCGGCACCGTCTGGGTCAACCTGCCGCCCGCGCGGGTTTTCGTCTTCCGCCGGCGCACGCATTGAACTTTCCCGCGACTTGGGTATGACGGGGGCGAACCGTATTCAGGAGAGCCCCCGAATGACCGACACCCGCACCGAAACCGACAGCTTCGGCCCTCTCGAGGTGCCCGCCGACAAGTACTGGGGCGCGCAGACGCAACGCTCGATCATGAACTTCCCCATCGGCTGGGAGAAACAGCCGGTGGCGGTGGTCCGCGCGCTGGGGGTCATCAAGAAGGCCTGCGCCATGGCCAACAAGGCGCAGGGCACGCTCGACGCCAAACTGGCCGACGCCATCATCGAGGCGGCGGGCGAGGTGATCGACGGCAAGCTCGACGACAACTTCCCGCTGGTGGTCTGGCAGACGGGGTCTGGCACGCAATCCAACATGAATGCCAACGAGGTGATCGCCAACCGCGCGATCGAGATCCTCGGCGGCACCATGGGTACCAAGGACCCTGTCCACCCCAACGATCACTGCAACATGGGGCAGTCCTCGAACGACACCTTCCCGACGGCGATGCATATCTCGGCGGCCACCACGGCGCATAACGTGCTGCTGCCGGGGCTGGCCAAGCTGCACGCGGCGCTCGAGCAGAAGGTGCTGCAGTTCGACGGCATCATCAAGATCGGCCGCACCCACACGCAGGATGCGACACCGCTCACGCTCAGCCAGGAATTCTCGGGCTACGCCCACCAGGTCGCCATGGGGATCGAGCGGGTCCGCGGGGCGCTGACCCGCATCTACGAGCTGGCACAGGGCGGCACCGCCGTCGGCACCGGGCTCAACACCCGCAAGGGCTGGGACGAGACCGTCGCCGCCAACATGGCCGAGATCACCGGCCTGCCCTTCGTCACCGCGCCCAACAAGTTCGAGGCGCTGGCCGCGCATGACGCCATGGTCGAGATTTCGGGCGCGCTGAAGACCGTGGCGGCGAGCCTCTTCAAGATCGCCAACGACATCCGCTTCCTCGGCTCCGGCCCCCGCTGCGGGCTGGGCGAGCTGATCCTGCCGGAGAACGAGCCGGGCTCCTCGATCATGCCGGGCAAGGTGAACCCCACCCAGTGCGAGGCGCTGACGCAGGTCTGCGCGCATGTGATGGGCAACGACGCCGCCGTGGGCTTTGCCGGCAGCCAGGGCCATTTCGAGCTCAACGTCTACAAGCCGATGATGGCCTATAACGTGCTGCAATCCATGCAGCTCCTGGGCGATGCGGCCTCGGCCTTCACCGACAACCTGATCGACGGGCTGGATGCCAACCGCGAGCGGATCGAGAAGCTGATGCGCGAGTCGCTGATGCTGGTCACGGCGCTGGCGCCCGAGATCGGCTACGACAACGCCACCAAGGTCGCCAAGACCGCGCACAAGAACGGCACCACGCTGAAGGAAGAAGCCATCGCGCTGGGCTTCGTCGACGAAGAAACCTTCGATCGCGTGGTCCGGCCCGAACAGATGATCGGGCCGAAATGAGCGGCAAGCCGGTCAACCTGAACCGGGTCCGCAAGGACAAGGCCCGGGCGGAAAAACGCGCCCGGGCCGACGAGAACGCGGTGAAATTCGGCCGGACGAAGGCCGAGAAGGCCCGCGACGGCGCCGCCGCCGACAAGGCGGACAAACATCTCGACGGCCACAAGCGCGAGACATGAGCCACCGCCCCGTCAAGCGCTCGCTCACCCTGCGCGGGCACCGCACCAGCGTGTCGCTCGAAACCGAGTTCTGGGACGCGTTCCGCGCCATCGCCGCCGAGCGCGGCCAGCCGATCAACGCGCTCGCCGCCGAGATCGACGAGGCACGCGGCACCGAGATGGGCCTCGCCTCGGCCATCCGGCTCTACGTGCTGCGGCATTACCGGGACCGGGCCACCTGACTTGCGGCCAAGGAGGCCAGACGCCCCTTGGGGAGCCTCCGGCGGGGATATTTGGGGCCAGAAGAAGCCTGTTGTTACGCCCCTGTTTCTTCTGGCTGGAAATATCCCGGGGAGTCGCGCCGCAGGCGCGGCGGGGCAGCGCCCCTCTTTTCGCCGCGCCCCCAACCGGCACCGCCGGTCCGAGGGGTGAACATTCGTTACCGAAAAGTAAACAGGCCTGCGGTTTCAGATCGCCTCGAACTGGGCCGCCTGGCGCGCGTTCCAGCGCACCGTCAGGTGATAGCCGTCCTCGTCCTGGGCCTCGTCCTCGACCAGGCCCTTGTCGAAAAGCCATGCGCGGCGGCGGCCGTCGTCGAAGCCCAGGTGCAGGGTCTCGACCGTGGTCACGCCGGCGATCTGGTCCTTGATCGCCTCGACCACGTCGCCGATCCCCTCGCCGGTGACTGCCGACATGAGGTAAACATTGTCTGAACGGGCGGCGCGGTTCTCGAGCACCGGGCGCGCCTCCGCATCGACCCGGTCGACCTTGTTCCAGAGCTCGAGCTGCGGCACCTCCTTCTGCACGCCGAGGCTGTCGAGGATGGCGGCGACGTCGGCCGCCTGCTCCTCGCTCTCGGGGTGGGAGATGTCGCGCACGTGCACGATCAGGTCCGCCGCCGTCACCTCCTCGAGCGTGGCGCGGAAGGCCGCGACCAGCTCGGTCGGCAGGTTCGAGATGAAACCCACGGTGTCGGACAGGATCACTTCCGGTCCATTACCGGGCAGTTCGATCTTGCGCATCGTCGGGTCGAGCGTGGCAAACAGCATGTCCTTCGCCATCACGTCGGCCCCGGTCATCCGGTTGAACAGCGTCGACTTGCCGGCGTTGGTGTAGCCCACCAGCGCCACGATCGGGAACGGCACCTTGGCGCGGGCGGCGCGGTGCAGGCTGCGGGTTTTCACCACCTTCTCGAGCTGGCGTTTCAGCCGCACGAGCTGTTCGTCGATGGCGCGGCGGTCGGCCTCGATCTGGGTTTCGCCGGGGCCGCCGACGAAGCCCAACCCGCCGCGCTGGCGTTCGAGGTGGGTCCAGGCACGGACGAGCCGGGTGCGCTGGTAGCTGAGCGCCGCCATCTCGACCTGCAGCACACCCTCGCGCGTGGCGGCGCGGTCGCTGAAGATCTCGAGGATCAGGCCGGTCCGGTCGAGCAGCTTCACCTTCAGGTCGTTCTCGAGGTTGCGCTGCTGCACCGGCGTGACCGGCCCGTCGACCAGCAGAAGCTCGACCTCCTCGGCCTGGATCAGCGTGCGCAGCTCCTCCAGCTTGCCCTTGGAAAACAGCGTGCCCGGATGCGGCTGGCGCAGGCGCACCACGTTCGAGCCGCAGACATCCAGCCCCGGCAGCGCATGGGCCAGCGCCACCGCCTCGTCAAGCGCGTAGGCCGGGTCACGCGCGTCGGCGTCCCCGGGAATGTCGGGATGCACCACCCAGGCGCGGGTGGCGTCGGTCTCGGTCTGGGTCACTCAGCCCCCGTATCGGGCCCTGTCGTCAGGCCCCGTCTCAGGACGACGCGTCATCGCCGTCATACAGGTTCACCGGCTGCGACGGCATGATGGTCGAAACCGCATGCTTGTAGACAAGCTGCGACTGACCGTCCCGGCGCAGGAGGATGCAGAAATTGTCGAACCAGGTGATCACGCCCTGAAGCTTGACCCCGTTGATCAGGAAAACGGTTACCGGAATCTTCGTCTTGCGGACCTGATTCAGAAATGCGTCCTGCAGATTTTGTCGATCTGTCGCCATCGTTATATTGCCTTTGTTCTTGCGACGCCGCGGATCGGCGCGTCCCTCTCCCTCGGCCAAGTATGAAGTGGCACGGTCCGAGTTTCCACCCTAAAATTCAACCCGTTGCAAGGGGCAATCGTGTACCCGTATCAATAGCGCCACAGCGAGGGATTGAAGAGCGCGATGATGGCCAGCGTTTCAAGCCGCCCCAGCGCCATGGCGGCGGCGAAGACAAGCTTGGCGGGCGCCCCGAGCTGAAGCAGGCTGATCGGCGTCTCGGCGGCGATCTGCGTCAGCGGCCCGGTGGTCGAGAGCGAGGCGATGGCCATCACGGTGGCAGATTCGAAGTCGAGCCCCAGCGCCGCTAAGATCACCGTGATCGAGGACAGCGACAGCGCGAAGAGCATGAAGAAGATCCAGGCGATGAAGGCGCCCTCGCGCCGGATGCGGCGGCTGGCCTGCCCCGCCCCGCTGATCGAGGAGGGATGGACCAGCTTCTCCATCTCGCGCCGCCCGCTGAGGTAGAGCGCGTAGACCCGCAACAGCTTGACCCCGCCCGCCGTGGTGGCGACGCCGCCGCCCACAACGGACAGCCCCATCAGGATCAGCCCCGGCGTGCCCAGCCCCGACCAGCCGCGCGCCTGTTCCCAGGCGGCGCTTTCGAAGCCCGTGGTCGTCAGGAAGGACAGTACCGTGAACATGCCCCCCCAGAGGGCCGAGGCGGCTTCGGAGAAGTTCTCGATCTCGTCGACGTCGAAGGCCGCCGCCCAGTGCCGCAGGAACAGGATCACCGGCACGCCCAGCACCAGCGCGATGCCGATGCGGAATTCCGGGTCGCCCCACAGCCCCCGCTCGGACGAGCCCATCGTGTCGGAGGAAAAGGTCAGCCGCGACAGGCCGAACAGCATGAAGAGGAAGATGATCGCCTCGCCGGCGATCCCGCTCTGCGCCTCGGGCACGCCCACCAGCGGGGTGATGCCGCTTGTCGCCATGGTCGACATGGCGTGCATCGTGGCCACCAGCGGCCGGTCGCCGGCGATCAGCAGCAGCAGCCAGATCGCCGCCGTCAGCCCCGTGTAGACCGGGAAGAGATGCGCCGTGAACTGGGCGATGCGGCGGGCCGAGCTGGCCCGGCGGAACCGGTCGAGGCGCTGCACGTCCTGCCCCGGCTCGGCCCGCGCCGTCACCTCGAACCCGCCAAGGTGCAAGGGCGCCAGCACCGCCGCCGCCGAGATCCAAACCAGCAGACCGCCCATCCAGCCCACCAGCCCGCGCCACAGGTGCAGGCTGCCGGTCAGCCGCCCCGGTTCGGAAAACAGCGTCGCCCCGGTGGTGGTCAGCGACGAGACCATCTCGACATAGGCGTTGAGATAGGAGGTGGTGCCCAGCCCCTCGTAGAACGGCAGGGCCAGGAAGACCGGCAGCAGCGTGTAGCTCAGGAACAGCGACAGCAGGTTCTGCAGGTCCGAGCTGTCGCGCCGGGCCTGGCCGGTCATCGCCAGCCCGATCACGAAGATCAGCGTCAGCCCCAGCAGGCCGGAATAGAAAAAGGACCGGGCGATGGTGTGATCCTCCTGCACCAGCGCGTGCAGGGCGGGGACGAACATCGCGATCGAGAAGATCCCCGTCAGCAGCAGGATCAGCGGTAGGCTCAGGATGCGCTCGCCCGGGGTCATCGCCATCTAGAAGAAATCGATCGAGACCTGCAGCAGCTGCTCGACCCTCGCCACGTCGGCGGCCAGCGCGAACATCACCACCACGTCGCCCGCCTCGATCCGCATGCCGCCGGTGGGTTTGACGATCTCGCCGTCCTTCAGCACCCCGCCCACCAGCACGCCCTCGGGGAAATCGATATCGCGGATGGCGGCGCCAGCGATGTTGGAGGTCGACATGACCTCGGCCTCGATCACCTCGGCCTCGGCATCGCCGATGGAATAGACCGCGTGCACCCGGCCGTGCCGGATGTGCCGCAGGATCGAGCTGACGGTGGTGGCGCGGGGGTTGATATAGGCGTCGATGCCCAAGGGTTCCATCAGCGGAAGGAGCGTCGGGTCGTTGATCAGCGCGATGGCATAGTCGCAGCCCTCGGCCTTGGCCCGGACAGAGGCCAGCATGTTGGTCTTGTCGTCGTCGGTCACCGCGAGGATGGCGTCGGCGCGCGAGACGCCCGCCTCGGCCAGCAGGGTGGAATCGAGCCCGTCGCCGTTGAGCACGATGGTCCGTTCCAGCGCGTCCGCCGCGCGCTCGGCGCTGCGGCGGTCACGCTCGATCATCTTGGTGCGGGCCTTGCGGCCGCGCTTTTCCAGCGACTGCGCCACGGCAAGGCCGATATTGCCGCCGCCGACGATGACCAGCCGCTCCTGCTTGTGGTCGGACTTGCCGAAGACCTCGAGCGTGCGGGGGATGTCCTCGACCGGGGCGAAGACATAGGCCTCGTCATGGGCGAAAAGCTGGTCGCCCGCTTCCGGCGCGAAAAGCCGCCCGTCGCGGCGGATGCCGATCACCACCACCCGCAGGGTCGAGAAGAGGTCGTTCAACTGCCTGAGCGGCGTGTTGAGCACCGGGCAATCCTCTTCCAGCCTGAGCCCCATCAGCTGGGCCTTGTTGTTCAGGAACATCTCGGTGTCGAAGGCGGCGGGCGCGGCCAGCCGCTGCAGGGCGGCGTCGGCCACCTCGCGCTCGGGGCTGATCACCACGTCGATCGGCATGTGGTCGCGGCGGTAGAGGTCGGAATAGATGGCATCCAGGTAGGACTGGCTGCGCAGGCGGGCGATCTTGCGCTGGATGGCGAAGACCGAGTGCGCCACCTGGCAGGTGACCATGTTCACCTCGTCCGAATAGGTGGCGGCGATGATCATGTCGGCGTCGCGCGCGCCGGCGCGGTCAAGCACGTCCGGGTAGCTGGCGAAGCCGTTGATTCCCTGCACGTCCAGCGTCTCGGCCGCCCGGCGCACGAGGTCGGCGTTGTTGTCCACCACCGTCACGTCGTTCTTCTCGCCGCTCAGATGGCGGGCGATCTGCCAGCCCACCTGGCCGGCCCCGCAGATGATGACCTTCATGGACGCACCTTGAGCTGTCGTCGGGGTTTTTGAATGACAGAAGGGGGGATGGGGGTCAATTGCCTTTGGCGCCCCGCCCCCGCGGCATCGCCCGGTGCGGATTTCCGGTTGATCCGTGGCGGTCGGCTGCGCTCTAGTGATGCCAGAGCGAAATGGTCGGGGAAGGACATTGCCGATGACACGCCTGTTGATCGCCGCCGCCGGCGCGGCCCTGTGCCTGGCGGCCCTGCCCCCGGCGGCGCAGGAGGAGGGAAGCGGGCCGCTGGGCCTGCCGAACAAGGCCGGGGCGTCGGTGCTGATGACCGAGCTGAACGCCATCGAGGCCGCCAACATCATCCGCCGGGGCCGCGTGATCCCGCTTGGCCGGGAATACCGGCCCGAGATGCCGCTGGGGCCGGGGCAGGATTACACGCTCAGCCGGACCACCAGCCGTGGCGACACGTCCACCCGGGTCGAGACCACGCTCAGCGCCCCGCTCACCGCCGGCACCTATCTCGAGGGGCTGGGCCATACCGGCACCGGCGGCGAAGACCCCCGCTTTTTCAATGGCTTCACCCCCGACGAGGTGGCCCCCGAAGACGGCCCCGGAGAGGCCGGGGTCGAGCACCTGAAGCCCATCTTCACCCGCGGCATCCTGATCGACATGGTCACCGTGAACGGCGGGCCGATGGCAGCGGGACAGGAGATCACGGTGGCCGATATAGAGAAGGCGCTCGACTGGTTCGGGGTGAACGAGCCCGGCAACGGCGACGCGGTGGTGTTCCATACCGGCTGGGGGCGGCACTGGATCGCGGACAATGACACCTACCTGTCCGGCGCGCCGGGCATCGGGCTGGAGGTGGCGGAATGGCTGATCGAGCGCGAGGTGGCGCTGGTGGCCACGGATGCCTGGACGGTGGGGGTCCAGCCCGTGAAAGAAGGGCCGGACCGGGATTTCCCGGTGTCGCTGGCGCTGACCCAGAAGCATGGGATCCTGCTGCATGACAACGTGGAAAGCGAGCGGCTGATCGACGCCGAAATCTCGGAGTTTGCCTATATTTTCGCACCGGTGCCGATCAGGGGGGCGACGGGCTCTCCCGGGGCGCCGCTGGCGGTGTATTGACGGGCGGTCACCGCCGGATGGCGGCGAATCGGGGTTAATGGACTGATTTTGCTGAATTTCCGATGTCGGTATCACGTCGGTATTTCGTCGGTATCGCGTCGGTGCGAATGACCGCCCGCGCCTTGGTTGATGTGGCGTGCGGTGCGGGGGCACGCCAGATGTGGTGAGGGGCGCAACGGCCACCCTGCCCCCGAACCCCGTCGAATTGTCGCCATTCTCCCCCGGTTTGCCACGATCCCCGCCCGGACAGGGCCACCTGCCCCGGTACGGCTTCGGTTCCGACACCGAACCATCCGAAGGGCCACGCATGGGCGCGAACAATACACCGATCCCCGACCTGATCGAGATCTCCGGCATCACCGGGCATACGACCTTCACGACCGGCGGCACCGGCGGCGGCACGATCCACGGCGTGGTCGACGACGCCACCTATACCGATGACGAGACCGGCAACAGCTCCACCCATATCGAGGAGCTGAACGAAACCCACGATATCGACAACGGCGTGCTGACCATCGACGGGGTCGAGTACAGCATCGAGCTTGTCACGCCGACGGGAAGCTCGGGCGGCGATGTCACCTACACGCTCTCGGACGGCAGCACCGGCACGATCGCGGGCAACGGCGATGACAGCGATATCGTCTTCATCGTGGCCTCGCCCACGGGCGGCGGCGAGACGCGCTATTTCGCCTTGATGGATGACAGCCTCGGAGACGTGGCGGGCATCACGTCGCTGACGACCGGAGACCTCGATTACGACCCGGCGGGCGACGACGTGATGATCGATGTCGAGCAGAACAACGTGCAGACCGTGGTCTGTTTCTGTGCCGGCACGCTGATCGACACGCCCGAGGGGCCGCGCGCCGTCGAGACCCTGCGGCCCAACGACCGGGTCGCCACCATGGACCGGGGGGCGCAGGCCATCCTGTGGACCAGCGCGCGCACGCTTGCGCCCGAGGCGCTGGCAGCCGACCCGCGGCAGCGGCCGGTGCGGATCGGCCGGGGCGCGCTCGGGCCCGGGCGGCCGGCGCGGGATCTGTATGTCTCGCCCCAGCACCGGATCTGGCTGCGCTCGAAGATCGCCGCGCGGATGTTCGGCACGGCCGAGGTGCTGGTGCCGGCGATCAAGCTGACCGGCCTGCCCGGGGTGGCGCAGGTGAACACGGAGGGGCCGGTGCAGTACCATCACCTGCTCTGCCACCGTCACGAGATCGTCTATGCCGAGGGGCTGCCATGCGAGACGCTGCTGCGCGCCGAACGCTCGGTCCTGTCGCTGTCAGGCCGGGGCCGGACGGCCTGGGCCCTGCTGCGCGGCGCCGGGCGCGGGCCGGCCCGGCCGATCCGGGCGAAGGGGGCCACCATCGACCGGCTGGTCGCGCGGCACGTGAAGAACCGCAAGCCGCTGATCCTGGTCTAGCGGTGCGGGCGGAGGGGGCTGGCCGGCGGCGGGCCCCTACCCCGCTTCCTGCTCCTCGGAGTGTTTCACGCCCTTGTTGCCGGTCACGACGCCAAGGCTCTTCAGCTTGCGGTGCAGGGCGCTGCGTTCCATGCCGACGAATTCGGCGGTGCGGCTGATATTGCCGCCGAAGCGGTTGATCTGGGTCAGCAGGTATTCCCGCTCGAACGCCTCGCGCGCCTCGCGGAGCGGCATGGTGGCCACGGTGCCCGACAGCACGACGCGCCCCTCGTCGACCGGGCCCTGGGATTCGCCGGGCAGTTCCTTGGCGCCGATCTCGCCGGTGCTGTCGCCGAGGATCAGCACCCGCTCGATCACGTTGCGCAGCTGGCGGACATTGCCGGGCCAGCTCATCGTTTGCAGAAGCGCGCTCGCCTCGCCGCTGATCTTGCGCAGGGGCAGACCCTGCTCGCGGTTCAGCACCTCGATGAAGTGGCTGGCGAGGTCGGGCACGTCCTCGCGTCGTTCCTCGAGGCTGGGCACCGAGATCGGCACCACGTTCAGCCGGTGATAGAGCTCGCGGCGGAAGCGGTCGGCCTCGATCTGGGCCTCGAGGTTGCGGGAGGTCGAGGAGATGACGCGCAGGTCGACCTGCACCTTGTCCGAGCCGCCGACGCGCAGGAAGGTCTGGTCGACCAGCACGCGGAGGATCTTCGACTGGGTGCCGAGCGGCATGTCGGCCACCTCGTCGAAATAGATGACGCCGCCATTGGCCTCTTCCAGCAGGCCCGGCTCGACGCCGCGCTCGTCGCTTTCGCGGCCGAACAGCACCTCTTCCATCCGCTCGGGCTCGATCGAGGCGCAACTGACGGAGACGAACGGCCCGTCGGCCCGGTTGGAATGGGCGTGGATGTAGCGCGCGGCCAGCTCCTTGCCCGAGCCCGCGGGCCCGGTCAGCATCACCCGCCCGTTCGACTTGGTCACCTTGTCGAGCTGGCTGACCAGCGTGCGGAAGGCGGGGCTCTGGCCGAGCATCTCCGAGGGTTCGGCCCCGCGGCGCTTGAGCGCGATGTTCTCGCGGCGCAGGCGGCTGGTTTCCATGCCGCGGCGGATGACGACGAGCAGCTGGTCGATGTTGAACGGCTTCTCGATGAAGTCGTAGGCGCCCTGCTTGATCGCGGCGACGGCGATCTCGATATTCCCGTGACCGGAGATGATGACGACGGGCACGTCCGGATAGTCGCGCTTGACGGTCTTGAGGATGTCGATCCCGTCCATGTTGCTGTCTTTCAGCCAGATATCGAGGATCAGCAGCGCCGGCGGTTCCTGCCCGATCGAGGCCATCGCCTCGTCGGAATTGCCGGCGAGGCGGGTGGTGAAGCCCTCGTCCTCGAGGATATCGGAGATCAGTTCCCGGATGTCTCTTTCGTCGTCAACGATCAGAATATCGCTCATTTGAACCTCATACCGCTTGTCTGTTCTGTTCGGTGGCCTGTGCCGTGGCAATGACCGGCAGCCGGATGACCGCCATCGCCCCGGCATGGGCGCCCTCCTCGAACGCCGGGGCGTCTTCCAGCGACAGGATGCCGCCATGTTCCTCGATGATCTTCTTGACGATGGGCAGCCCGAGGCCGGTGCCCTTCTCGCGCGTGGTGACGTAAGGCTCGAACAGGCGCGAGCGGTCCTCGGGCAGGCCGATGCCGTTGTCGGCGATGCGGATCACCGCCTCCTCGCCGGTCAACTCGCCGCTGATGCGGATGGTTGGCCTGTGCCCGTCTGGCGCGCCTTTTTCCTGAAGGCTTTCAATCGCTTCGCCGGCATTCTTGATCAGGTTGGTCAGCGCCTGGCTGATCATCGTAGCATCCAGATCGGCCCAGACCGCGCCCTCGGGCATGTCGGTCTCGAACCGCACGTCGGGCTGGCCCGCCTCCTGCAGCAGCACCGCCTCGCGCAGAAGGCTCATCAGGTCTTCCTGCCGTGTCTGGGGTTCGGGCATGCGGGCGAATTTCGAGAACTCGTCGACGATGCGGCGCAGATCGTCGGTCTGCCGGATCACCACGCCGGTCAGCTGTTCGAGGCTGTCCTTCTGGTCATCGGTCAGGACCTTGCCGAACTTTCGGTTGATCCGTTCCGCCGACAGCTTGATGGGCGTCAGCGGGTTCTTGATCTCGTGCGCGATGCGGCGGGCCACGTCGCCCCAGGCCGCCATCCGCTGGGCGGCGACAAGGTCGGTGACGTCGTCGAAGGCCACCACGTAGCCCTCGCGCTTGCCCTGCTCGGTGCGCCGCGTCGACATGCGTACCAGCAGGTTTTCCATGCGCCCGCCCCGGCTGACCTTGATCTCTTCCTGCACGAAGCCCGAGGCGCTGCCCTTGAGGCGTTCGAAAAGCGCGCCGAACTCGGGCACGGCATAGCTCAGCTCCAGCGATTGCTGGTCGTCGTGCCAGTCGAGCAGCCGCTCGGCGGCGCGGTTGACGAAGGCGACGCGCCCCTTGGCATCGAGCCCCACCACGCCCGACGAGACCGAGCCCAGCACCGAGTCGAAGAGCCGCCGGCGGCGTTCGATCTGCTGGGTGTTGGCCAGCAGCCGCTCGCGCTGGCCCTTCAGCTGGCGGGTCATCTGGTTGAAATAGGTCGACAGCATGGCAATCTCGTCGCCGCCGCCCTCTTCACGCACGCGGATGTCGAGATCGCCCTCGCCCACCCGCTGCGCGGCGCTGGTCAGCCTGCCCACCGGGCGCGACAGGCGCTCGGCGAACCACATGCCCAGCCAGATCGCGGCCAGGATCAGGATCACGGCAAAGCCGAGGTAGAGCAGTCCGAACTCGAACAGCACCCGCCCCCGCTCGCTTTCGCGCTGTTCGTAGAAGCGGGCGGTTTCCTTGGTGTCGTCCAGCAGGTTGAGGATGGCGCCGTCGACATTGCGGCTGACATAGAGGTAGCGGTCGGGGATTTCCTCGAGCGGCATGAGCGCGCGGAACTCGTTGTTGTCCCAGTCCTGGATCACCAGCACGCCGGTTTCGTCGGCCTCGGCGATCTGTTCGCGGCTGGGCTGTTCGTAGTCGAACAGGTAGGAGCGTTCACCGCGCGCCCGGATCTCGCCCGTTCCGTCGATCACGAAGGCCTCGCGCAGGCCGCGCTGGATCTCCCGCTGGCCGCGCGACAGGACCTGCCGGATCTGGCCGTCGTCGATGAAGACCGCCGCGCGCTTGGTGGCGTTGATGACCGAGGCCAACGCCTGGGCGTCGGTGACGAGGTCGCGGCGGTGCTCGTCCTCGTAGGCCTGGGCGGCGGCGACCGAGTTGTCGACCACCCGGCCCACCCGGTCGGAGAACCACGCCTCCAACCCCATGTTGACCGAGAGCGTGGCAAAGACCGCCACGGTGATCGTCGGCGCCAGCGCCATGATGGCGAAGACGCCGGTCAGCCGCAGGTGCAGGCGCGAGCCGGCCGAGCGCCGGCGCCGCGCGGCGATCATCTGCATGAGCTGCTGCATCACCAGCGCCGCGATCATGATCACGTAGACCAGGTCGCTCAGCAGCACGATGCGCAGGATGTTGGACGAGGCGCCCTGGTCGAGCGGGCCCATCACCAGGTAGGTCACCAGTGCCAGGACCGGCCCCAGGACCACGAGGCCGAAGGTCGCGGCGGTCTGCACGCGGCGCAGGCGCCGAAGGCGGCTGACCGTGTCCCACGAGAATCTGCGTGTCCGGGTCGCCACGGACCTCCCCCATCAGGTTGTTTCGATGCTGCGGCGCCCCCCAATATCTGGGGCTTATCCGGGCGCCGTCAGCCCAGTGGCCCCAATCGGCCACACCAGATGTTGCAGTTTTACATCAACTTGCGGCGGCGTGTCACGCGAATATCAAGGTCGGTAATCTTCTTGCGCAAAGTATTGCGGTTGATGCCGAGCAGGTCGGCACATTTCGCCTGGTTGCCGCTGGTGGCGTCCAGCGCGATCTCGATCAGCGGAAGCTCCAGTTCCTTCAGGATACGGGCGTAAAGGCCCGGCGGCGGAAGCTGGGTGCCGTGCAGGTCGAAATAGCGGCGCAGGTGGCGGGCGACGGAATCCGACAGGCTTTCGCCGCCGCCGGTGCCGACGACCGGCGCTGCCTCCGGTTGATTGCCGATCACCGCCTCGACCTCCCCGCGGGTGATCTCGACGCCGCGGGCGGTCAGCCCGATTCGCTGCACCATGTTTTCCAGCTGGCGGACGTTGCCGGGCCAGCTATAGGCGCGCATCAGCTCCATCGCGTCGTCCGACAGGTGGCGGGCGGGCTGGCCGTCGCGCTCGGCGCGGGCCATGAAATGCTCGATCAGCAGCGGGATGTCATCGACCCGCGAGCGCAGCGCCGGCACCTCGACCACGGCGCCCGACAGGCGGTAGTAGAGATCCTCGCGCAGCTCGCCCGCCTCCAGACGGTCGGCCAGACGGCCCAGCGAGGTGGCCATGAAGCGCGGCACGTGATCGCCCGGCGCATCCATCATCCGCACCACGCGGGCCTGCGCGGCCGTGTCCAGATCGCCCACTTCGTCCAGCACCACCGTGCCCCCCTTGGCCCGCGCCATCACCTTCGACGGGCCTTCCAGGTCGGCCAGGTCGGCGGGTGTCACCGTGACGAATGGCAGCGTGCGCCGGTCGGAGAAGTCGTGGATCGCCCGCGCGATGAGCGACTTGCCGGTGCCCGACTCGCCGGTGATCAGCACCGGCAGGTCGGTGTTCATCAGCCGGGCGACCACGCGGTAGAGGCCCTGCATCGCCGCCGTGCGGCCGATGAGCGGCAATTCGTCGGGCTTGTCCTCGACCTCGGCCTGCTGGGCGGCGCGGGTGCGTGAATCGAGCGCGCGCGCCGTGCGCTTCATCAGGTCCGGCAGGTCGAAGGGCTTGGGCAGGTAGTCGTAGGCATCCGCCTCTTCCGCCTGGATCGCCGTCATGATCGTGTTCTGCGCCGAGATCACGATCACCGGCAGACCGGGCCGGTCCTGCGAGATCTTGGGCAGCATTTCCAGCCCGTTCCCGTCGGGCATCATCACGTCGGTGATCACCGCGTCGCCCTTGCCCTCGCCCACCCAGCGCATCAGCGTGGTCAGCGAGCTTGTCGCGTGCACCTTGCATCCGGCGCGTGTCAGCGCCTGCGTCAGAACGGTTCGGATCGTGCGGTCGTCATCGGCAACCAGTACAGTACCATCCATCAGTCTTCCTCCATCTCCTTGGGCGCCAGCGGCAGCGATATGCGGAACACCGTCCGCCCGGGTACGGACGAGACGGAAATCCAGCCGTCATGGTCCGAAATGATCTTGGCCGCCAGCGCGAGCCCCAGCCCGGTGCCGTTCTCCCGGCCCGAGACGAAGGGTTCGAACACCTCCGCCGCGATCTCGGGCGGCAGGCCCGGGCCGTCATCTATGATTTCCACCTGCAGGGGCAGCGTCTTGCCCGCCCCCTCGCCGCGGCGCACCCGCAGCGACTGTTCGTAATAGGAATGCAGCCGGATCGTGCCGCCCGACTTGCCCGCGGCCTCGGACGCGTTCTTGATCAGGTTCAGGATCACCTGCAGAAGCTGGTCCGGATCGCCAAGCGCGAGGGGCAGCGAGGGGTCGTAATCCTCGATCACGGTCATGTCGGCGGCAAAGCCCACGATGGCCGAGCGGCGCGCCCGGTCGAGCACGTCGTGGATGTTGACCGCCTGAAGCTTGGGGGCCGAGACGTTGCCGAACTGCTCGACCTGTTCCAGCAGCGCCACGATGCGGCGGCTTTCGCTGACGATCAGGTCGGTGAGTTCGAGGTCGTCCTTGCTGAGGTTCATCGACAGAAGCTGTGCCGCGCCGGTGATCCCGGCCAGCGGGTTCTTGATCTCGTGCGCCAGCATTTCCGCCATGCCGATGGCCGAGCGGGCGGCGGATTTCACCGACTGGCCCTGGCTTACCCGGCCCGCCAGCTCGCGCGGAGAAATCAGCAGCACCATGTGCCCCGCCTCGCCGGAAAGCGGCGCGATCTGGAGGTTGCATTGCAGCGGCGCGCGGTCGCCGGTGCCCACGTCGACATCGTTGACGAAAAGCGGCGAGCCGTCGCGGCGGGCGCGTTCCAGCGCCTCCTCGAGCGGCGCGTCGACCGCCAGCTTGTCCCAGACCGGCTGGCCGGTGACGGCGCGGGCCGAGCTCATCAGGAAGCCCTCGGCCGCCGGGTTGATCCGGGCGATCCGGTCATTCGGGTCGAGCACCAGCGCAGGCACCGGCAGCGAGGTCCAGATGGCGTCGTCGGAGGGGCTCATGCGGCGATCCTTTCGCCGTCGGCCAGCGCATCGGGGATAAGGCGCAGCACCTCGCCGGCATCGCGGCTGGTCAGCACCCGCTTGCGCAGCTCGGGCCCGGTGCCGGCGCCATCCATGTACCAGCCCAGGTGCTTGCGCGCGACGCGGGTGCCAAGCTCTGTTCCGTAGAAATTCAGCATGTCTTCGTAATGGGTTGCGACCATGTCTTCGCGTTCTTTTCCGTCTGGAATCTTCGGCGCCGGGCCGGTGCCCAGCTCGTGCGCGACCTGTGCCAGCAGCCACGGGCGCCCCTGCGCCCCGCGCCCGATCATCACGCCATCGGCGCCCGACAGGCGCAGCGCTTCTTCCGCATCCCCGGTGCCCGTGATGTCGCCATTGGCGATGACCGGCACGCCGACCGCCTCCTTGACGGCCCGGATCGCGGCCCAGTCGGCGCGGCCCTTGTAGAACTGGCAGCGGGTGCGGCCGTGGATGGTGATCATCTGCACGCCCGCCGCCTCGGCGCGCCGTGCCAACTCGGGGGCGTTGAGCATATTGTCGTCCCAGCCCAGCCGGGTTTTCAGCGTGACCGGCACGCTGACCGCGCCGACCACTGCCTCGATCAGCGACAGCGCATGGTCGAGATCCTTCATCAGCGCCGAGCCGCTGGCCCCCGTGCCGCTGGCCGAGGTCACCTTCTTCGCCGGGCAGCCCATGTTGATGTCGATGATCTGCGCGCCGTTGCCCTCGACCTGTTTCGCGGCCTCGGCCATCCAGTGCGCCTCGCGCCCCGCCAGCTGCACCGCCGTGTCGGCCTGGCCCAGCCCCAGCTCGGCCTTCTCGCGCACGCCGGGCTTGGCCTGTACCATCTCCTGGCTGGCGACCATCTCGCTCACCACGAGGCCCGCGCCGAATCGCGCCACCAGCTTGCGGTATGGCAGGTCGGTGATCCCGGCCATGGGGGCGAGGAACACCTTGGGGGACAGCGCCTTGTCAGACAGACGGATGGTCACGTGCTTAATCCTTGTGCAGTCCCCTCTATTTACGGTCGGCTTGCGGGAGCGACAATATTTCAAGGGCGTAAAAGCCGATCACCAAATCGTATTGCACAATAAATAGGCATAATTCCGGGATAACCCAGCGTAAACTCCCCTTCCGGCTGAGCCGCCCTGCGATCCTGCGCGCGGGCCCGGGCCGGACGACTGCACCGGGCACGCCACGGGGTCTGTTGCAACCGCCGCCACCCGCGCGCTATCAGGGCACATGACAACCGCCGCCATCATCGTCGCCGCCGGTCGCGGCACCCGCGCCGGGGGGGACCTGCCGAAGCAATGGCAGGGCCTCGGGCAGAAGCGCGTGATCGACTGGACGCTGGCGGCGTTCGAGGCGGTGCCGGAGGTGGGCCACGTGGTCGTCGTGCTGCATCCCGACGAATTGGACCGGATCGCGCCGCGCGCGGGCCTGAGCGTCGTGGCGGGTGGCGATACCAGGTCAGCTTCGGTGCGCAACGGATTGGAATCGCTTGAAGGTTCTGGAATCGACACCGTCCTGATCCACGACGCCGCGCGCTGTTGCGTCCGCCCCGCCCTGATCGCCCGCGTGCTCTCGGCACTGGAGGGCGGCGCGCTGGCCGCCGCCCCGGCGCTGGCCGTGACCGACGCGCTCTGGCAGGGCGCCGGGGGCAACGTGACCGGCACGCAGGACCGCACCGGCCTCTACCGCGCGCAGACCCCGCAGGGCTTTGCCTTCGACACGATCCTCGCCGCCCACCGGGCGCATCCCGGCGATGCCGCCGACGACGTCGAGGTGGCGCGCACCGCCGGTATCGCGGTAGAGATCGTCGAGGGGGACGAGAGCAACCTCAAGATCACCAACGCGGGCGATTTCGCCCGGGCAGAACGGATAGTGCGCAACATGGACATACGGATCGGCACCGGCTTCGACGTGCACCGCTTCGGCGCGGGGGAGCACGTGATGCTTTGCGGCGTCGCGGTGCCCCACGGCCGGGGCCTTCAGGGGCATTCCGATGCCGATGTGGGGATGCACGCGCTGACCGACGCAATCTACGGTGCGCTTGCGGAGGGGGATATCGGCCGGCATTTCCCGCCCTCCGACCCGCAATGGAAGGGAGCGGAAAGCCATGTCTTCCTGTCTCACGCCGTCACGCTTGCCGGGGAAAAAGGCTACAGGATCAACAATATGGACGTCACCCTTGTCTGCGAACGGCCCAAGGTCACGCCGCACGCGCCCGCCATGCAGGCGGCCTTGGCCGCGATCACCGGCGTCGCAATCGACCGGATCTCGGTCAAGGCCACCACCTCGGAACGGCTGGGCTTCACCGGCCGCGAGGAAGGCATCGCCGCGCAGGCGGCGGTGACACTGGTGCCGAAATGAGGCTGAGCCACCTGATCGCCACCGTCTGTTACGTGGGCCATATGCGCCCCGCCTCGGGCACCTGGGGCTCGCTGGTGGCGCTGCCGCTGGCCTGGGGGCTTCACCTTCTGGCCGGGCCGTGGCTTCTGATCGTCGGGATCATCGCCTTCTATGTCCTGGGCTTCTGGGCCACGCGCGAAGAAACCCGCGGCAGCGCCGATCACGACCCCTCGGAGATCGTCGTCGACGAGCTGGTGGGCCAGTGGATCGCCTTCCTGCCCGTCTCGATCGGCGCCGCGCATGTGGGGGCGGACCTGACCGCGCTCTGGCCCGGCTGGATCGCGGCCTTCCTGCTGTTCCGCCTGTTCGACATCTGGAAACCCGGCCCCATCGGCTGGGCCGACCGGAAGGGCGACGCCACGGGGGTCATGCTCGACGACGTGATCGCCGGGGTCTTCGCCGCCATCGGCGTGGTGATCCTCGCCGCGATATCGCACGGGGTGATGGCATGAATGTGAGCGCATTGCTGGAAAAGGCCCGGGCGAAGGGCGTGAAGATCGTCACCGCCGAAAGCTGCACCGGCGGGATGGTGGCCGCCGCGCTGACCGACATTCCCGGATCGTCCGACGTGGTTGAACGGGGGCTTGTAACCTATTCGAACGAGGCGAAAATCGAGCTTCTCGACATCTCGCCCCGCACCCTGTCCGAGTTCGGCGCGGTCTCGGAGGAGATCGCCCGGGAAATGGCCGACGGCGCATTGAAGAACTCCTACGCGCAGCTTGCCGTCTCGATCACCGGCATCGCCGGCCCCGGCGGGTCGGAGCACAAGCCCGAGGGGCGCGTCTGTTTCGGCGTGGCGATGGCGGGCCAGCCCACCCGCACGGAAACGCAGGAGTTCGGCGCGCAGGGGCGTGACAAGGTCCGCACCCTCGCCTGCGACCATGCGCTGGCCCTGCTCGACAAGGCGCTGACGTAAGGCTCAGCCCGCGATCAGCGCCGCGAATTCCTCCGGCGCGGCCGCCCGGTCGATCACGTCGCGGATCGCCTCGGCCCTGTCGCCGCCGATCAGCCGCGCGGCCTTGTCCTGCACCTTCTGCCGGCGCACGCTCAGCCCCGGATCGGCGTCTAGATCGTGGTAGAGTTCGCGCACGTTGCCATCGGCCAGCGTCACGATCACCCGCGCCTGCATCTCGCTCAGGCTCTCGTCCGCCTCCACCCCGATCCGGCGGCGCATCTCCTCGACCTCGGAATTGGCGCAGGTCTCGGCGCTGAAACTGTCGAGCCGCGCGGTATCCTGCCCGCAGAGCGCCATCGACAGCGCCACGCGATAGCTGAACTTCGCCTCGAGCCCGGTTTCCGGCGCCTCGATATTGCAGACGCTCAGCCAGCGCGGATGGGTGTGCACCGTGATCGCCTCGATCGGGTCGGGCGTGTCGGGCAGCGTGCCGATCGCCTCGAGCGCGGCATGCAGCCCGTGACAGCAGGCGTGGAACTTGTGATGCACGCCGGGGAAGAGCCACGCGGTGCCCAGCCCCTCGAGCCCCGCGCCGTCCTCCATGCCGTGATGGGTGGGGCCGAAGCCCTGCGGCCCGTCAATGGCGTCGGGGTTGCTGACGAAGCCGCGCCGCGCCAGAAGCGCCGCTTCCAGCCCGTTCTGCGCGGCGATGCCGGCGTTCATCGGCTTGCCCATGGTGCCGAATTGCGACTTCAGGCCGGAGGCGCGGGTCGAGACCAGCCCCAGCGCCATCCGCATCTGCCCTTCGTCGAGCCCCAGGAGCCGGCCCGCCGCCACCGCCGCACCGAAGGCGCCTGCCGTGCCGGTCTGGTGAAAGCCCGCCTGGTAATGGTCGCGCCCCAGCCAGACACCGATGCGCACCGAGGCCTCCGCCCCGATCAGCGCGGCCTGCTGGAACGCCATGCCGCCCGCCCCGGCGATCTGCGCCGCGGCCAGCGCGGCGGGCACCACGGCCACGGAAGGATGGCCGATATGGGCGAAATGCGTGTCGTCATAGTCGAGCGCGTGGCTGACCGTGCCGTTGACCAGCGCGGCCATCCGCCCCGGCACGCGGGCGGCGCTGCCGAAGATCGCGGCCTCCTCGGCGCCGCCCTCGGCCTCGGCCTGCTCGCGCAGCAGCACCGAGACCGGCTCGTCCTGCCCGGCGATCCCCACCGCCGCCCAGTCGAGCAGCGACAGGCGCATCACCTGGAGCGCCCCCTCGTCCGGTTGCCCGTTCAGGGCGAAATCGGCGAAACGCCCTGCCAGATCAGCCATGCCCGTAAAGCTCCTCCGCCCGCGTCTCGAACGCCTTCACGATGCGTTTCATCGCCTCGTAGAAGAAAAGCTCCGAGGCCGATTGCAACAGCCGGTTGCGCAGTTCGAAATCCACGTCGAAATGCACCTTGCAACCGCCGTCGGCCTCTTCGAATTTCCAGTTGGATTTCATGTATTTGAACGGGCCATCGAGGTATTCCGTCTCGATCAGCTTCTTCTCGTCCCACAGCGTCACCTTGCTGCCGAACTTCTCGCGGAAGACCTTGAAGCTGATCACGAGATCGGCCTCCATCACCCGGGCGCCATCGTCGCGCGGCGTGACCTTGCGGATGCGCGCGGCGGCCGTCCAGGGCAGGAACTCGGGGTAGGACTCGACATCCGCCACGAGGTCGTACATCTGCTGGGCGGTGTACGGCATCGACCGGGTCTCGGAATGGGATGGCATAAGCTGGCTGGCCCCGTTTTCGCGTGACAGTGGGCCGCTGTTTCGTAGACTGCGACCGGAAAATCAAGGGGATACCATGACAGAGCGGCCATATGTCATCGACCGCATGATCTCGGCCAAGGAAATCGCCGCCCGGATCGAACAGCTCGCCGGCGAGATCAAGGCCGAGTTCGCCACCTCCGAGAAGCTGGTGGTGGTCGGCCTGTTGCGCGGCTCCTTCGTGTTCATCGCCGATCTCGCGCGCGAGCTCGACATGAATGTCGAGGTGGATTTCATCGAGACATCGTCTTATGGCAACGCCACCGAGTCGAGCCGGGAGGTGCGCATTCTCAAGGACTTGCGCGGCGACATTGAAGGGCGCGACGTGCTGGTGGTCGAGGATATCGTCGACACCGGCCACACGCTGTCTGCCGTTCTGTCGCTGCTGAGGAGCCGCAAGCCGCGCAAGCTGCGGACCATCGCGCTGCTCGACAAGCCCTCGCGCCGCGAGGCGGAAATCACCGCCGACTGGATCGGCTTCGAGATCCCCGACGAGTTCGTCGTGGGCTACGGCATCGACTATGCCCAGCGGAACCGCAACCTGCCCTATATCGGCAAGGTCCGGTTCACCGGATGAACCCCCGCTGGCTGTTTCCGCATGGCCAAATGGGCCCACCGCCCGCCAAGCGAGAAGCGGGTCATGCTGGTGCTGGGGATCGTCGTGGTCTGCCTTGCGGTTTTCGCGATAGAATACTTCATCGGCTGGCCCGACTGGATGACGCTGGACCCGGCCGGCCGGCGCGGCTGGCGGCCCTGACGCGTTGACGGGGCGCGCGGCCCGCACCGGCGGCAGGAGGAGGGCCCCGCATGACGGCAGAGACCATACCCACGATCACCGCCTTCGCCGCCTCGCCCGACCGTGGCGCGGGGCTCGCCCGCGACATGCGGCTGCGATGGGCCTTCGAGGAGCTCGGCCAGCCCTATGACGTGCGCCTCGTGTCCTTTTCCGATATGAAGGCGCCCGCGCACATGGCGCTGCACCCGTTCGGGCAGATCCCCACCTACGAGGAAGGCGACCTGGCGCTGTTCGAGACCGGGGCGATTCTCCTCCACCTCGCCGGCCGCCACCCGGGCCTGCTGCCCGATGACCCGGGCGCGCGCAGCCGGGCCGTCGCCTGGCTCTTCGCCGCGCTCAACACGGTCGAACCGCCGATCGTCGAGCTGGAGCAATCGCGCTACATCGTCGGCGACCGGCCCTGGTATGGCGAGCTGCGCGAGGTGCTGGAGGGGCGCGTGCGGGCCCGGCTCGACCAGTTGGCCGCCCGGCTGGGCGAGGGCCCGTGGCTCGACGGCGCCTTCAGCGTCGGCGACCTGATGATGGTGCTGGTGCTGCGGCGGCTGGAGGGGGCCGGCATACTGGAAGGATACCCCGCCCTCGCCGCCTATATCGCGCGGGGTCAGGCGCGGCCCGCCTATCGCCGCGCCTTCGCCGCGCAGCTCGCGGTGTTCGAGGACGGGCCGGCAAAGGCATGACCCCGCACAAGGAAAACGGCCGCCCGGGGGGGCGGCCGCTTCCGGCATTGCCATTCGAAACGGCGTCAGCCGTCCGTCGCGGTGGCGGCGGCCTGGGCGTTGATCGCCGCGATGAGCGACTGCTCGCTCATGTTGACGACGAGCCCGTCATTGCCCACCGACATGTTGTTCTTGCTGACGGCCACGTGTTCGGTCGAACCGTCGACCGAGGTTTCCATCTGCGTGTCGAGATCGACAAGCACCATGTCATCGGCCAAGTCGGCCTTGTTGACGGTGCCGACAAGCTCGCCATCGCTGGTGCGCACCTTCGCGTCCTGCGTCAGGGCGGCGTCAAGCTGTGCGCCCGCGTCGCTGGCGGCGTCATAGCCGGCTTCGGCCGTGGCCGACGCGGCGTCGACGCCAAGCTTCACGGTGTTCTTCATGAAGTCACCGGCTTCCTTGGCGGTCTGCCCCAGCTCTTCACCGACACTGGCCGACCCTTCGGCCTGCGTTTCCATCTCGACCTCGGTCTCCGTCTGCTCGGCCGACAGGGGCGCGGCAGCGATCAGGGCCAAGGCGGCGGTGGTGGCGGCGATACTCTTGCGGAAAGTCATGGGGGATATCCTCCTTTGGGTTGCAGAGTGCGTCTTCGGGAGTGTCAACGAGAGGGGGGTGGAGGTTGTTCCATGCCGCGTGCCGGCCCCAGCGCCAAAACGCCTGCCGCGGTTGCATCGAAGACATCCCCGTTCATGCAAGCCATTCGACGTCGGGCTTGGATCCACCCATGAAAAGCATAATTACTTCATTGTCTTGACCGGTATCGTCGCGGGAAACAAAGCCCGCGGCCAACCACGATGCGCCAGGGTTGGGCCGGACGTCGCCTGCAAAAAACAACGACAGAAACGGGCGAATTGCCCATGTATCGGGCAAGACCGGGAAAAGCCGCCTGCCGACCCGATGCGAACCGACTTTACCGTTGCAAGCACTCCTCCGAATCGTGTCGCGGCCGGTCGGCCGTCACAAGCTCCAGCGGCGTTTCCCCGTCTGCCCTGTTGGGACCAGGCCGACCTTTTCCGCCAAACGGGTCGCGGCACGGTTGCCCGGCATGGTCTCGGCCGTGAATGTCCGGATGCGCAGAGTCTCCCGCGCCCAGGGCACAAGGCCGAGCATCACCTCGCTTGCGGCGCCGCGCCGCCACCATGCCGGGCTCACCTCGATCCCGAGCTCGCCCTCGCCAGGCCGCAGACCACCGGTGCGGAGGCCGACATTCCCGATATAGCCGGCAGGGTCATCGCGCGTTGCGATGGCGAACTGGAAATTCGCACGCGGGTGATCCGCCTGCCAGGCAAGAAACGCATCGAACACCGCCGATGCATGCGCCCTGCCCCGTTCGTGTTCCAGGTGGTGGCGCGAGAACACGGGGTCGAGATGGCAGGCGATGAACGGTTCGCGATCGTCCCGCGTGAACTCGCGGACGCGAAAGCGCCCGGTGGTGAAGATGGTTCCGTCCGCCATGATCCACTCGACATCCGTCCCGCCCGTGACGCTAGCGCGCGACCGCGCCGCCCGCAATTACCTACAAGGTCATTGAGGCGTGCTGGCGCGTGTGCGCATCTGGCCCTGCACGGGCGGTCGAACGGCAGGGTTTGAGCTGCCGTCCCGCGCCGCTTCAGGGAGGTCATCAATGACAGGCAAGATCGTCGCCACGCAATACATCTCGCTCGACGGCGTGATAGAGGATCCCGTGGGGATGGAGGACAGCGGGCTGGGCGACTGGACCGGACCGTTCAGCCGTGGTCCGGTCGGGGACAGGTTCAAGGAAGACGAACTGCGCGGCGCCGACGCCCTGATCCTCGGACGCAAGACCTACGATGGATTCTCGGCGGTCTGGCCGGCCGTTCCCGGCGACTACGCCGACCGGATGAACGCCCTGCCGAAATACCTCGCCTCGCGCACGATCACGGCTCCGGAATGGTCGAACACCCGCCTGCTTGGCGCCGATCTCTGCGCCGCCGCAAGGGAGCTGAAGACCAGGGTCACGGGCACCATACTCATTTTCGGAAGCGGATCGGTGTGCCACGATCTCTTGCGCGGCGGCCTGGTC
>Ga0189287_100204_pt1 | contig 26313 bp, 22 predicted proteins | sample UW86minimetaG_FD_130319 | JGI IMG/M metagenome (GOLD analysis project Ga0189287, IMG submission 130319) | Marine microbial communities from the Costa Rica Dome - UW86 mini metaG | ecosystem: Environmental > Aquatic > Marine > Oceanic > Photic zone | place: Costa Rica: the Eastern Pacific... | reverse complement strand
TCAAGACAGCAGCCCCCGGTGTGGCCCACAAGAGCGACGTGAACGGCGTCATCGTCGGTCTGCAGACCGACGATGACGCCGTTCACGTCGCTCTTGTGGGCCACACCGGGGGCTGCTGTCTTGAGGACGAGCGGCAGGCCGACGGTGGCGACGGCCGCGTCGATGTCGGCCGGCGAGGTGATGCGGGCGAGGCGCGGCGTGGGAATGCCGTAGTCGGCGAGGAGCGAGAGCGCCTCGGCCTCGTCGAGGGGGGCCACTTCCGTCAAGCGGATGCGCCACTTGGCGGCGATTCCGGGGGGGATTTGGGGAAGGGGATCGGGGCTGTTCGCGTGGCGACGGGCATCGCGCCAGTCGAACAGCGCACGGACGGCGCGGAGCCCTTCGTCGGTGCCCTCGATGACGGGCAGGCCCGCCGCGATGGCGTCGCTGGCCATCACCGCGTGGTTCACGCCGGAGAAATTGCTGACCACGACGCCCGGCTTGCCGCTGGCGGCGGAGGCGCTGGCCAGCGCGGCGACGCAAGTGCCGGAGGTCCACGAGCCGTCGCGGATATCGACGAAGAGGCCAAGCACACCGACATCCGGATCGGTGATGAGGGCGTTCATCATGTTGTTGATCTTGGGTTCGAAATCCTTCCCGGAGCCCCACGCGTCGAGCGGGTTTTCCGGATGCAGCCCGGCGTCGAGATTATCGGCGAGCCGGGCCTTGGTGTGCGCCGAGAGCAAGGCATAGGGCACGTCCAGCTCTTCGGCGCGGTCGACGACCATCTCGCGCTCGCCGCCGGAATCGTGGACGCCGGCGAGGCGCCCGTCGGGCAGCGCGAGCGGATCGACATGGGAGAACATTTGCAGACAGGCGGCGAAGTCGTCGAGCGTGTGGGTCTCGATGACGTTATGGGCGCGGAACACGGCCTCGTAGGCGGCGGCGTTGCCGGCGATGGCGCCGCTGTGGCTGGCGGCGAAGCGGGCCGCCACCTCGCTTCGGCCGACCTTGAGGATCACGACGGGAATGCCGCGTGCCTCGGCGCGCTCGAGCGCCTCGCGGAAGCGTTCCGGGTCACGCGCGGTTTCCTGGAAGAGGCCGATGACCCCGGTTTCCGGCTGGTCGAGCGCCCAGTGCAGGTAATCCTCGCTCCGGGTAGCGATCTCGCGCCCCGTGGACACGGCGAGGGAGAAGCCCAGGCGGTCGTGATTGTAGGTCAGCGCGCTGAAGGCCGACCCGGATTGCGCGATCAGGGCGATATTACCACGCCTAAGAGCCACGCGAGGCGCGTAGGCCATGACGTTGAGCCCATGGGAGGGATTGACGAAGCCCATGCTGTTGGGGCCGCACAGTGCCAGCCCGGCCTCGCGCGCCATGGCGGTGAGGCGGGCCAGAACGCCGTCGCCCTCGGCGCCCGCACCGTCGCAGCCGGCAAAGATCATCGCGGCGGGAATGCCCCGGTCGATGACCTCTGACAGGGCGGCCTCGGTTCGGGCCTCGCCCACGGCGATGACGGCCAGGTCCACGTGCGAGGCAATATGGGCAAGATTGGGTACGCAGGTGAGGCCGGAAATTTCCGTTTCCCTTGGGTTTACGGGGAAGAGACGGCCCGTGAAGCCCCCGGCCCTGGCCTGGTCGACCATCACCCGGCCCGGCGCCCCGGCGCGGTTCGACGCGCCGATCAGCGCGATGGATGACGGGCGCAGCAATGCGTTCATGCCATTGCCCCGGTCGGTGTGCGGATCGTTGCGTGAGGTCGTATCGCTACGTGGATGGGAGATCGTGTGCATGGCGGGCGGACGGGTGCTCGTGGGAGATGGATGCGGTGGTTCTGCACAAAACCGTATGAAAAGGCGGCGTCCCGCACCATGCCGGGATTTCTCACTACTTCATTACCTGGAGTTATGATAAGCTGCCGGTAAACAAGGAGAGTGCCCGTCGATGAGCCTGCGATCGAGACTGCCGTCGTCCGGTGCGTTGTTCGTGTTCGAAAGCGCCGCGCGGAAGCTGAGCTTTTCCGATGCGAGCCGGGAGTTCAACGTTACCCAGCCGGCGGTGAGCAAGACCATTCGCCAGCTCGAGGAAGACCTTGGCGTGCGGCTGTTCGAGCGCGGTTCCGGCGGGGTGACGCTGACCCGCGCGGGGCAGATCCTGGCGGATGCGGTCACGGGCGGATTCAGCCGGATCGAAGCCGCCTTCGACGAAATCGAGCGGCTCAAGGCCGATCCCGATACGGTCACGCTTTCGGTGACGTCAGCCTTCGCGATGCACTGGTTCATGCCCCGCATGGACCTGTTCCGGCAGACTTTTCCGGATATCCCGATCCGGTTCCAGATCCTGCATGACGAGTCGATCGGGCCGCTGGATGGCGCGAGCCTCGGGCTGCGGCGGACGGAAGATGCCGATTACGGGTTCGACAAGTGGTTCCTGCAACAGGAACGGGTCGTTGCCGTGGCAAGCCCGGCCTACGTGGCGGCGCATGGCGGGCTGAAGGGCTGCGAGAGCCTTGCCGGGCACACGCTGGGCCATCTCAACCAGCAGCTTCGGCTTCCCTGGGCGAAATACCTGTCGGAGATGGGATTTGCCTCACCAGCCGAGGCGGCCGAGATCCGGTTCTCGGATTATGCGCTGCTGATGCAGGCGGTGATCAAGGGGCAATGCATCGGGCTGGGGTGGCGGTACATCGTCGAGCACGAGCTGGAACAGAAGGGGCTGGTGACGCTGTGCGACCGGGATTACCTGACCGGGCTCGATTATCATGTCGTTGCGGCACCCGACCGGCCATTGCGCGAGACCACCGCGCAGGTGCGGGACTGGCTTATCGCGGAGCTGCGCACCGGCGAGGCGCCGGCGCGGACGGAAACCGGCTAACCGTTGAACCGTTCGGAACGGTGGACTTCGGAGCCGGCGAAGAGGGTCAGGAGCACCTCGGTCGCGCCGATCTCGTAGGTGTCGCAAGTCAGGATATCGCGGTCGATCACGATGAGGTCGGCGGCGGTGTGGCGGGAGAGCCTGCCGGTTTCCGGCCGCCACGCCGCGGCGGCGGCGTTGAGAGTATAGCCTTTCAGCGCATCCTCGCGGCTCAGGCGATGCTCGGGGTGGAAGGGCGGATCGTCGGGCTGGCCAACTTTCTGGCGGGTCATCGCCACTTCCATGATCTTGAACGGGTTGAGGGTGGAAACCCCCCAGTCGCTGCTGAGCGTGGCCATGGCGCCCGCGTCGACCAGCGCGCCGAACGGGTAGATGTCGGCCGAGCGGTCGGCACCGGTCATCGGCACGGCCACCTTGGTGACGGTGGGGGCGTTGCGGGCCCAGAGGCATTGCATGTTGGCCACGGCGCCGAGGTCGGCGAACCGCCCGATATCGGCGGGATGGACGCATTCGACATGGGTGAGCTGGTGGAGCGAGGGCCATGCGCCGTTGGCCCGGAGCGCCGCCTCGACCCCGTCGAGCCCGGCGCGGGCCGCGTAGTCGCCGATCACGTGCATGTGGATCTGGAAACGCAGCGCGTCGAGGGCGACGCAGAGCGCGTTCAGGTGATCGGGGTCGAACATCAGGGGGTAGTTGCCGCCGGCGGCGTCCTTGTAGCCGTCGATCATGGCGGCGGTGCGGTTCTCGAACACGCCGTCGAGGAAGAACTTGGCGGAATGCAGGTGGAAGAGGCCGCCGGAGAAGGTGTCGCGCATGGCGACGAGGGCGGCGACATTGTCCTCGACGCTGAGCTCGGGCAGGACGAGGCCGGCGCCGCCGACCCGGAGCCGGAGGCTGCCCTCGGCGGCCATGCGCTGGTAGACGCGGGCGTGGCGTTCGGTAACGCGGGGGTCGATCACGCCGGTCAGGCCGTTGCGGTGGCAGAGCGCCTGCGCCTCGGCGATGCCCTTGACGTAATCGTCGTCGGTGACCGGGGGCATGCGGTTGTGCGCCCATTCCATCGCGCTTTCGTGCAGCATGCCGGTCGGCTCGCCCCTTGCGTCGCGGGCGAAGAGGCCGTTGTCGGGGTCGGGCGTGTCGCGGGTGAGGCCGAGGGCGGTGCAGCCGGCGGTGTTGAGGCAGGAGGAGTGGAGATCGGCCGAGAGGATATGGCAGGGCCGGTCGGGCACGGCGCGGTCGAGATCGGCGCGGCTGAGGTTGGCTTCGGAAAACGCGCCGGTGTCGTAGGCGACGCCCAGGACCCATTCGCCCTCATGACCGGCGGCGAAGTCCGCCAGCCTGTCGAGCAGGGCGTCGTGGGTGACCGCGCCGGTCAGGTCGGCCATGGCGCTGTATTGATAGCCGCTGTCCTGCAGGTGGATATGGGTATCCTGCATCCCCGGCAGCACCATCCGCCCCCCGGCGTTGATCACCTGGGTCAGGGGGCCTTTCAGCTCGGCGATGTCGTCATCGCGGCCGATGGCGAGGATCTTTCCGTCGCGCATCGCCAGCGCCGTGGCGCGCGGCAGGAGCGGATCCATCGTGACGATGTCGCCATTCACGAGGATCGTGTCGGCCATGGCCCTAGTCATCGTTGCGTCCTTTCGACATCAGCACTGCAAGCAGCAGGATTACGAGGGAGATCCCGATCAGGAAGGACGAAACCGCGGCGATGGTCGGGTCAAGCTCGTCCCGGAGGCCGCTGAACATCTTCTTGGTGAGGGTCGTGTTCTCTCCGCCCGAGATAATCGACGAAATCACGACTTCGTCCAGAGAGGTAAAGAAGGCGAAGAGTGCCCCGGACATCACCGCCGGCGAGATCTGCGGCAGGGTGACCGTCATGAAGGCACGGAGTTGCGAGGCGCCGAGGCTGCGCGCGGCGCGTTCGTAGCCGATGTCGAAATGGCTGAGGGCCGAGGAGACGGTGACGAAGACGAAGGGGATGGCGAGGCAGGTGTGTGCCAGCACGATACCCGTCATGGTGTGGACGAGGTTGAGCCGGGCGTAGAGATAGAAGAGGCCGATCGCCGTGATGATGACGGGCACGATCAGCGGGCTGATCACCGCCAGAACGAGGGCGCGGGCCGCCGGCAGGCGCGAGCGCGCCAGCCCCCAGGCCGCCGCCACCCCGAGCGGCGTGGCCAGCAGCGTCGTGTAGACCGCCGCCCGAAGCGAAACCCATATCGCGGCGCGCCATTCCGGCGAGGTCAGGAAGTTGATGTACCACCGCAGCGACCAGTCCTTCGGCGGGAAGCGCATGAAGCGGCTGTCGGAGAAGGAGAGCGGCACCACGATGAAGATCGGGAAGACCAGGTAGATCAGGATCAGACCGCACAGGATGTAAAGCCAGAGCCGCTGCAGGTGGGTGATCTGGGTGTCGGTTGCATTGCCTTGCAGCATCATCCGCCTCCGAACATGGTTTCGATCCGGGTCAGCCGGCTGAGCAGCCAGAACAGCACCACGGTGATGGCCAGCAGGATCACCCCCAGCGACGAGGCCGCGCCCCAATCGAAATAGAGGGCCGCGTTCTGCTGGATCTTCATTGACACCATCACCACCTTGCCGCCGCCCAGAAGCGCCGGGGTCACATAGACGCCGAGGCAGAGCACGAAGACGAGGATGGCCCCGGCGAAGACGCCCGGCAGGGAGAGCGGGAAGAACACCGTCCAGTAGGCCCGAATCGGCGAGGCGCCCAGATTCGAGGCCGAGCGCATGTAGGTCAGGTCGATTGTGCGCAGGCTGGCGAAAAGCGGCAGGATCATGAAGGGCAGCATGATGTGCAGCATGCCGATTACCGTACCGGTAAGATTGTTGACGAGCGCCAGGGGCCGCTCGATGACGCCCGTGCCGATCAGCGCGTGGTTGATCAGCCCGCGCCGCTGGAGCAGCACCATCCAGGCGTAGGTACGCACCAAAAGCGAGGTCCAGAAGGGCAGCAGCACGCAGATCATCATCAGCCCGGCGATACGCCTGGGCAGCTGGCTCATCAGGTAGGCGAGCGGGTAGCCGACGAGAATGGCGAGGCCGGTGACGAGCAGGCTGATGCGGAAGGTCTGGCTGAAGATCTCGAAATAGGCGGCTGTCCACATGCGCTGGTAATGCGCCAGCGAGAACTGGCCATCCTCGATCAGCGACAGCCAGAAGAGCCAGCCGACCGGGCCGAAAACCAGCACGACGATCAGCAGGAGCGCCGGGAAGGTGAGCGCGAAATGGCGGAAGGTTTCGCCACGGCCGGCGGCGGCAAGCTGGCGGGTGTTGTCGTCCGGAACAGCGTTTCCGGCGGGCGCCGTGTCGGATTGCGCGGTCATGCGGCACCGTCCGGGACGAGCACCGTGTCGTCGGAATGCAGGGCGAGCGCGATCTCGGCGCCGCCCTCGCCGATCCGGTCGAGCACCGTGCGCCGGGCGGGCCGACGCATTACGATCTGCTGTCCACTGGCCAGCCGGATGCGGATTTGCAGGCTGTCACCCTGGAAGACCTTCTGCTCGATCGTGCCATTGAAGCGGTTGTGGGTGGGTTCGAGCCCTGGCTCCCAGAACTCCAGCTTCTCGGGCCGGACCATCAGGTAGCGCGCGTCCGGCGCCGAATGGTCATGGCGCAGCGGCTGGCCGGAGAGCGTGTAATCCACGCCCGAACGCTCGATCGGAAGGAGCGTCGATTCGCCCAGGAACTCGGCGACGAAGCTGTCGGCCGGGCGATTGTAGAGATCCGTCGGCGTGCCGAGCTGGGCGATCCGGCCGTGGTTGATGACCGCGATCCTGTCGGACATGGTTAGCGCCTCGCGCTGGTCATGGGTGACGTAGACGGTGGTGATGCCGAGCCTGTCGTGCAGGCTTCGGATTTCGAACTGCATCTGCTCGCGCAGGTTCTTGTCGAGCGCGGAAAGCGGTTCGTCCATCAGGAGCACGTCGGGTTCGAAGACGATGGCGCGGGCAAGCGCGATGCGCTGCTTCTGGCCGCCGGACAGGTTGCCGACACGCTGATCGGACAGGTGGCGCAGCTGCACGAGGTCGAGCGCATGGGCGACCCGCTGCTCGGTATCAGTGCGCGACATGCGTCGCATCCGAAGCGGATAGGCCACGTTCTCGGCGACGTTCAGGTGGGGAAACAGCGAGTAATGCTGGAAGACCATGCCGAAATTGCGCTTGTGCGGCGGCACGGCTGCAAGGTCGCGCCCGGCAATCCGGATATGGCCCTTCGTTGGCCGCGTGAATCCCGCGATGGTCATGAGAAGTGTCGTCTTGCCCGAGCCGGACGGCCCGAGAAGCGTCATGAATTCCCCTGCCCCGATCGCCAGGTCGATTGCGTCCAACGCGCGGAACGAGCCGTAGTGCTTCGACAGGCCGCTGATGGACAAACCGGTTGAACCGTTCAATTCAGCCTCCATTACCTTAACGGGTGCCGCCCGGGGAGGCCCCGGGCGGCGTGGGCATCGCTTACTTGAGCATGAAGGCGTCCCAGCGCTCGTCAAGCTCGGTCAGGCGTTCGCCCCAGTAGCTGGGGCTGATGACGGCCTGCACCTTGAGGTGATCGGGCGCAGAGGGGCTGGTGGCGATCTTGTCCTCGGGGATCTTGCCGGTTTCGAAGGCAAGCGCGTTGGCCGGACCGTAGTTGATGTATTGCGGCAGGTTGGCCTGGATCTCGGGCGAGATCATCAGGTTGATCGCCTTCATCGCAAGGTCCTTGTTGGGCGCCCCCTTGGGGATGGCGACGCAGCTGACCGAAAGGGTGCCCTGATCCCAGACGATTTCGACCGGGAAGCCCTCTTCCCGAAGCACCTCGATACGGCCGTTCCAGATCGGCAGCATGTCGACCTCGCCATCGGCGAGCAGCTGGATCGACTGGGCGCCGGAATCCCACCAGGCGTCGATATGCGGCTTGATCTCTTCCAGCTTGGCGAAGGCGCGGTCAAGGTCGAGCGGGTAGAGCTCGTCCTTCGGCACGCCGTCGGCCAGAAGCGCCGCCTCGAGCATGGTGGGCGCCTCGTTGTAGAGGGCGCGGCGGCCGGGGAAGTTCTCGACATCCCAGAAATCGGTGAAGTTGGTCGGCGCCTTTTCCAGCGCCTCGGGGTTGTAGGCGAGGACGGTGGAGTAATAGAGGATCGAGACCCAGGTATCGGACCAGGCGTTGTCGTCGAGCCCCTCGGTGGACACGACGTTCCAGTCGAGTTCTTCGAAGAGGCCCTCGGCCTGGCCCTGGGCGCATTCGAAGCCGCCCAGGTCGACGATGTCCCAGGTCACGGCACCGGAGAGCACCTGGGCACGGACCTCGTGAACGCCGGTGTAGGTTTCTTCGCGGATGGTGATGCCGAGCTCGTCCTCGATGGGATCGAGGAAGGCGTCCCGCTCGGCCTGCTGGTAGTTTCCGCCCCACGAGACGTAGGTGAGGCTTCCTTCCGCGTGAAGCGGCGCGGCGCACAATCCGGCCGACGCGGCAATCGCGGTTGCAACAATGCGTTTCATTCGTTTTCTCCCTGTCGGTGTGGTCGAGGTTCCGGTTTACGTGTCGTTTCTTCGTTTTTTCGTTCGCGGTCTTCGGCCAGCGCGCTCCCGGAATTCGCGCCGTGGTTCGGAGCGCCCTTCGGGGTAGTAGCTTCCCGACACGAGGCGGCCCTGCAACTGGGAAGAAGAGTATCGGTGGAGGGGGCGCAGCCGAAGTCACAAATAGTAAGAGGTACATTACTTGAAGTTATGTTTTCGATGCATTGACCAGGGGATGACCGTGCGATTCCGACGCTTGATCGCAGGTGGTTGGAACGGCGACAGCGTGGATATCCGGTACAGCTGAATCTCTATTAATTCGTTGTTTTTACATGTTTTAATTACATATCGACCGGGCGCAATGGCGTGCCATGCAGACGAAGAACGCACTTCGTCCTGTCGCCATGTCGTACTTCGACGCGGTCATTTTGAAATGAGGCAGGGTTTTATGCAGGCGGTGCCTTGCGCTCGCCGAAACTCGCGTGTGGATCGGGCGATCGGGTCGCTGTCGGGCCCGCGGCCAAAGGATACCGCGGGCCCGTATTGAATTGCCGGGACGCCAAGCGCCCGGCTTGGCAGGGCGCGGCCTATCAGCCGGCCGCGGCGCCCGCCGGCGATGTCAGACCCGCTTCCTGCCCTGCCTGTTCAATGGCCTTGCGCAGGATGCCGACGACATCGTCGATCTGCGCCCGGGTGATGACAAGCGGCGGGGAGATGACGCAACGCTCGGCGATCGGGCGGACGATCAGCCCGAGTTCGAAGCAGATCTCGTCGACACGGGCGGCGAAGGCGCGGTCCTGCTCCGTTCCGTCTGGCTGGCTGGGGTCGAGCAGGCACTGGACGCAGCCGACCAGCCCCGCGGAGTGCACGGCCCCTGCCCCCGGCAGATCGAGCAGCGATTCCAGCGCCTTGCGGAAATATCCCGCGGTGTCGCGCGCGTGATCGACGATGCCCTCACGCTCCATCAGGTCGATATTGGCGAGGGCCGCGGCGCAGGAGACGGGCTGGTTGGAATAGGTGAAGCCGTTGTTGAACCAGCTGCCCTTCGCGTTTTCGCCCGAGATCCTGGCGATGACCGCGTCCGAGATCGCGAAGCCGCCCAGCGGCACGTAGCCCGACGTGACGCCCTTGGCGAAGGTAATGATATCGGGCGTCACGCCGAACACCTTTTCCGAGGCGAACCATTCCCCGCAGCGTCCGAAGGCGGTAACGACCTCGTCGGAGATATAGAGAATGTCGTACTTTTCGCAGACCTGCTTGAAGCGGGCGTGGTAACCCTTGGGCGGGATGATGACGCCCGCGTTGGCAAGCAGCGGCTCGGCGATGAAGGCGGCGACCGTGTCGGCCCCGAGACTCGCGATCCGGTCCTCGAATTCCTGCACGAGATCGTCGAGGAACTCGGCCTCGCTTCGGGTGCCCGCGTGGCGCGGGTTGGGCGAGGAGAGGAAGGAGACGCGGTCGGACTCGATGTCGAAATTGGCCCAGCTCCCCCGGCGCCCGGTGACGGAGGCCGCCAGCCCGGTCGAGCCATGGTAGCCGTCGATGCGCGAGATGATCCGCTTTTTCGCCGGACGGCCGAGGACGTTGTTGTAGAACTCGGTGAAGCGCAGCGCGCTGTCGACAGCGGTGGAGCCGCCCGTGGTGAAGAAGATCCGGTTCAGGTCCCCCGGCGTGAGTGTGGCGATCTTCTCGGCAAGGCGGGCGGAGGGGCTGGTGCTCATGTACCAGGGCGAGGCGAAGGAGATGGTCGCCGCTTGGTGCGCGATGGCATCGACGACTTCCTTGCGGCCATATCCGATCTGGGTGCACCACATCCCGGCCGGGCCGTCGATGAGCTTGCGGCCATCCTCGGCGTAGACATAGATGCCTTCCGCCCTGGTGAGTACCGGCATGTCATCCTTGCCCAGCGCGGCCATGTCCTGCGAGGGGCGTACGAGGTGCTTCTGGCGGGCGCCGGTGACGGTGGTTTGCTGAGTATCAGCCATGAACTTACCTCCAACTCTGCTCGCGCCGGGCCGGCGCGATCTGTTCCTGTGTGCATCGTGTGGGGCAGTCTGTGCACCGGGCGTCGCTGCCTGTCAATTTTTTTGATTGCTTAATCAATCATTATTTTGCAAGGATATCCCCATCGGAGCGCCCGCAACCTGATAAAACATTGACATGAACGGGCATTCCCGACCATTTAGGCGAAACCGCCGGGCGCCGGAAAAGCAGGCATGCGGCCCATAGGAAGGATGAAGGTTCCATTCCTGCCAGCGAGAAAAAAAGCGAAGGCACGCCCACCGCGAAACCGGTGTCCCGCCGCGAGAAGAAGGTGTCGGAACGGCGGAGCAGCCTGATCCGGGCCGCGATCAACGTGATTGCCGCGAAGGGCCTGACCGGGGTCACGATGAATTCCATCGCAACCGAGGCCAAGTGCTCTTTCGGGGTTGTCGCCTTTCACTTCCAGTCGAAGGAGGGGGTGATCTTTGCCGCGCTCGACCACGCGGCGGAGGCGTATGAGGCCTATCTCGCCGAGTTGCGGGAAACGTCGAGCGGGCCGGCGGACCGGGTACGGAGCATGATCCAGGCAGATTTCAGCAAGCGGGCCAGCGGGCGGGCCTCGGTGGCGCTTTGGGTGGCTTTCTGGGCTGAATCGGTGCGGGTCGACAGCTACCGCGAGAGATGCGCCGAGATGCGCGCGCATTTCAACAGGATGGTGGCGGACGACCTTTCCGAGCTTGCCAGGCAGCGCGGCCGGGAGATCGACGCCTACCAGGTCGCGGTGTCCCTGAACGCAATGATCTCCGGCCTCTGGATTGAAGGCATCGTGTCGAACGAGGCGATTGCGAAGGGCCAATCACAAGGGCGGGAGGCCTGCCTGGCCTTCCTGCGCCTGCATTTCCCCGAGGATTTCTGACGGAACGGCCGAACGGCCGGTTCGGGCCCGGCGGCCCCTGGGACTGCATCCGCAATGCGTCAAAAGGGATCAGTGCTTTAGCGGGCCCTGCCCTTGCCGTGCCCCGCCGGGCAGGTCCGCGGATCCAAGCGCCTTGTCGCCGGCATTCCTGAAGCAGCGGCGGAGGAGCGCGCCGGTATCGAGGATCATGACGGTGCCCCGTGTCGGACTTTGAATGCATCCGCAGACATCTTCGGCGATTTTCATCGTCGTGTCCTGGTGGCTGAGCGCGGTCATCTCGAAGACCTTGTCCTCGGCAGTGATCACGATCTCATCGATCGAATCCACGAGGATGCCATACTTGCTGCCTTCGCTCCTGAAGATCAGGACCTTTTCGCCTTCGCGTTCGGCGGTCGACAGGCCGTACAGCTTGCGCGGATTGATCAGGCTTATCAGCTCGCCGCGGAGGTTGATGACCCCGTCGACGAAATCGATCGCGTAGGGTGGCTGCAACAGGGTGTCGGGATAATCGATGACTTCGTTGACCTGCGTGGTGTCGAGGGCAAAGCGCTTCTCGAAAGCGAACACGATGAATGTCAGCCGGGCGCTTGAGGACCTGCGTTCGTTTGCGACCTCGGTCTTTTCTTCCGGCGGGTGAACCTCCCGACAGCGCAGAGCGGTGTCGACGAGGATACGGTCTCGCTTCATGACCTCGTAGTCCAGCAACATGATGATCTCGTTGTCCTTGCCCAGAAGGCACCCCTCGACGATATCCGCACGCGGCAGTGCGAGCTTGGTGAACTCCAGGATTTCATCCTGGAAACAGGCAATTATGCTGTCGATCGAGTAGACCAGTAGCCCGATCGGCCCGCCATCCGTCTGGACGATCAGCATTTTGCGTTTCGGCGGCGATTCCCGGCTGGCCCTGAAATCGGACACGTCGCCCATGAACTTGCGGAAATCCGCCACGGGAATGACCGAACCGCGCAGGTTGGTGATGCCGATGAAGCAGTCATGCACGAGGATCGAGTCCATGATTTCCGGGGCTTCCATCACCTCCTTGACGTGCCGCAGGTCGATGGCGCAGGTGGTGTGGCCGAACTGGAACGAGATGCAGTTGAAGCGCTGCCCTCTCGATGCGGCGTTCGCGGGATCGCCGTCGTCCGGGAAACCCTCGCTGCGCGGCACCTTGTCGAGACCGAGGATCTCGCACGGGTCGAGGATCTGGACGATGCGTTCGCCGCACTCGAGCTTGAGCAGCCCCTCGACGACCACGTCCTTGATCTTGCCATCACGCGGGCGGAAATCGACGCGCGAGCGCTCTTCCACCTTGAGTACTTCGCCGGTCCGGTCGACCATGAGACCGATGCGATGGTCCCCGTCCTCGACGATGGCGACCTTGCGTTCGGTTGCCTGGCCCGCGGGGAACTCCAGCAACTGGCGCAGGTCGACGACGGGTATGATCATTCCCCGCAGGTTGATCAGCCCCAGCATGAAGGGCGGCGACAGCGGCATGGCCGAAATCGTGGCCGGCTCGTTCACGACCTCGCGGATCACGCCGGCGCGCAGCGCGAATTCGGTCCGGTCGAGCCAGAACGACCCGTAGATCGTCTGGGCCGTGGGCACCGGAACCCGGTTCGGGGCGATAACCTCGGTCGTGGGCGGGCGCGTGTCCCCGGGCTGATCCGTCGGCAACGATGTCATGTCTTGCCTCCAAGTCGCGGGATCTGCATGACCTCGAACTCGCCCGTGGTGCAGTCGATTGTAACCTGCCGCCCGAGCACGCCGCCGGTGTCTTCGTAGATATTGCGCAGGCCCAGCTTGCGGACGGCCCGGTAGGCGCTGCCGGAATTGGTCGTGCCGACAAGGCGTTTCGGATCGGTGTCGGGTGGCATCGTCATGTTGGCCCCGCCCACGAGGATCGCCTTGATATGTTTCTTGTCGGTCGTACCGATTTCCATCAGCGAGACGAGAGAGCGCACCGCCTGGTCCACGTGCCGCCCGTCGATCTTTTCGGACACCTTGCCGGAATCGGAGAGGAGGCAGTGCGCCAGGCCGTAGATGCCGCGGGCCGGGTAGAGGAAACCGAGCCCGATGCAGGACCCGAGGATGGCGGTCAGGACCTCTCCCGGCCGGGCCGTCTTGACCTCGCCGATCTGGACGTGGATTTTCCGGAGCGTGGTCATGCGGCCGGCCCGCCACTGCGCGACACCGGGCGGTAGATGATCGGTTCGACCTGCTCGAAATCGGTGTCGATATGCTTGAGGGATTCGCTTTCGCCAATGAACAGGACGCCATCGGGGTGGAGAAGCGACCGGGCATGTTTCAGGATCACCTCCTGGTCGCCCGCCGTGAAGTAGATCAGAACGTTGCGCAGGAAGATCACGTCGAACTGGGCCGTGTTTTTCAACGGGTTGAGCAGGCTGTGCTGTCGGAAACGGATGCGCGACCTGATCTGGGGGGCGACTTTCCAGCCGGCCTCGTCGGAGCCGTTCATGTGCCGGACGAACAGGTCAGGCCGGTCCTGGCGGAATCGGGCGACGGGGCGGCCCTTGTAGAGGCCGGCCGTTGCCACGTCGATCACGCGCGAGGAGATGTCGGTGCCAAGGATGGCATACTCGAACCGGTCGGCACGGCTTCGCATCTCTTCCAGGAAGACACCGGTGGTATAAGCCTCTTCCCCGGTCGAGGCGGCGGCGGACCACACCCGCAGGGGGCGGTTCTGCGCCTTCCGGATGAAGCCCGGCACATAGACCTCGTTGAAATAGGTCCAGACCCGGGGCGTGCGGTAGAAGTAAGTCTCGTTCGTGGTGACCCTGTTGGTGAGTTCCTGGCGTTCGGCGGCATCCTGTGACAGGCGCGAGATGTAGGCCTTGTAGTCGGTCAGCCCGAGGTCTCGGAGACGGGGCCGCAGGCGCGTCACCAACAGGGAACGCCGCGAGTCGCCGATGTTTATCCCGGTCTGGGAGTAGACGATGGCGCGCAGTTTCGCGAAATCGCCATCGCTCATGGTTTTCGAGCTTTCCATGGTGCTGCACTTCCCCTGCTAGTGACGTGGCCGTAGGCGTCAGGCGTCGAGTTTGGCGATTTCGCGGGTAAGACCCTCCGCGCCGATCCGAAGGCCGTCGGTGGCCTCGGCAATGGAATCGGAGGCGACCACGGCCTGCTCGGAGGCGTCGACGATGCTCTGGATCGCCTCGGCCACGTCACGGGCGGCGGTCTGCTGCTCGTTGGCGGCGACGGAGATCTGCGTGATGGATTCGGTTGTATCCGAGATGCCGGCGAGGATCTTGGTGAAGGCGGCGCCCGCCTCTCGCGATACCTCGCTGCCCTGGGTCACGCGCTTGACCGTCTCGTTGATCAGCTTGGTGATTTCCTTGGTCGCCTGCGAGGACCGCTCGGCCAGCTTGCGCACCTCGTCGGCCACGACCGAGAAGCCGAGCCCGTGCTCGCCGGCGCGGGCTGCCTCGATCGCGGCGTTGAAGGCGAGCAGGTTGGTCTGGCCGGCGATTTCGCTGATGACCTTGACGATCTCGTTGATCTCCTCGGAGGAGGCGTTGATCAGGTCCATCGCCTCGATCGAGCGGTCGATGGCCTTTGCGCCGATATCGGCCTCTTCCTTGGTGCGCTTGGCGATCTCGTCCGAGAGGCCGCTGTTTTGCGCGATGGAGTCGATCGAGGCGCTGAGTTCCTCGACCGAGGCGTTGATCTCCTCGGTGGTGCAGCCGAGAGTCTGGGCGCCTTCGGCGACCGTCTTGGCCTGCTCGTCGATATCCGCGGATTTCGCCACGAAATCACTGGCAATGCGCGACACGTTCTGTTCGACCGCTTTCTGGGCGGTGATGTCGGTGGCGAACTTGACCACCTTGAACGGTTTTCCCTTGGCATCGAGGATCGGATTGTAGGATGCGTTGATCCACACTTTCTTGCCGTTCTTGCCGAAGCGGCGGTACTGCGCGGCGGCGAAATTTCCCGCTGCGAGATCAGCCCAGAAGGCCTTGTACTCGCCACTGCGCACGTAATCCGGATCGCAGAACATGCGGTGATGCTTGCCGCGGATCTCTTCCAGCGCGTAGCCCGTCACGGCGAGGAAATTGTCGTTCGCGGTGAGGATCGTGCCGTCAAGCTCGAACTCGATCATCGCCTGTGCGCGGCTGATCGCGGCCATCGTGCCGTCCTGCTCGGCGGTGCGGAGCTTTTCCTTGGTGATGTCGGTGGCGAATTTCACCACCTTGAACGGCCTGCCCCTGGAATCGAGGATCGGGTTGTAGGAGGCGTTGATCCAGACTTCGCGGCCGTTCTTGCCGAAGCGCTGGAATTCGCCGGTGGCGAAACGCCCTTCGGCCAGGTCGGCCCAGAACGACTTGTACGTGCCGCTGCCGGCATAGTCGGGATCGCAGAATATGCGATGGTGCCGGCCCTTGATCTCGTCCAGCGCGTAGCCGGTGACGTCGAGGAAATTGTCGTTCGCCGTGAGGATCGTGCCGTCAAGCTCGAACTCGATCACGGCCTGCGAGCGGTCGATCGCGGCCAGCTTGCCGTCCTGCTCGGCCGTGCGGAGCTTTTCGGCGGTGATGTCGGTGGCGAACTTGACCACCTTCAAGGGCTTGCCGTCGGCATCGAGGATCGGGTTGTAGGACGCGTTGATCCACACCTCGCGGCGGTTCTTGCCGAAGCGCTGAAATTCGCCGGTGATGAATTCGCCCATCGCCAGCTGCATCCAGAAGTCACGATACGCGTCTGACGCGACCAGTTGCGGATCGCAGAACATCTTGTGATGGCGGCCCTGGATCTCGCCCAGGTCGTAGCCGAGCGTTTTCAGGAAATTGTCGTTCGCCGTCAGGATCGTGCCGTTCAGATCGAACTCGATCACCGCCTGAACGCGGTGCATGGCATCGACCATGCCTTGCAGGTGCAGGTCGTCGTTGTTGGAAACGTCGGCTGTTGCAGCCGCATTGCTCTTGGCGGTCATGGCCCGGGCCTCAATCTGAATATCACTTGCGGGCAACATCCGCGCGGGGCCTTAAATCCCCGTTAAAGCCGGGCAAGGCCGGGGCGGCTTCGTTACGGGCATTTAGCGAAAATTCACCCGTGTTGGGCGGGGCGGCCTGCGCTCCGGGCCTCCGGTGACATCCGCCCGCGGTACGCGGGCCGGGCTAGTTGCTGTGGTAGACGAAGACCATCTGCCGCGTGGTCCCTTCCGGCGGGGGAGGAAACGGCGCGGACTTGCGGACCTGGGCCACCGCCGCCTGGTCGATGCCGGAAGAGCCGGAACTGTTAACCACCCTGACCCATGCGACCGATCCGTCCGCGTTGATCTGGAACTGGACACGGGCAGAGCCACGGGCCGAGGTGGCCATCCTTGCAGTGCTGTTGAGATGGGTGAGCACGCGGCCCGCGTAGTTGGCCGCCTCGGCATTGCCGGAGGCGCCGAGGTTGCCGAAGACCGACGCGCTGGCGGCCGCCAGACCGCCATTCTGCGCCAGCAGTTCGAGACCGCTGCTCTGGATCCGGGTGCGCTGGGTGCCGTCGGTATCGGTTCCCGGCTGCGCCTCGGGATTGCGCAGCGCCTCGGTGCTGGGACGCTGTTTGGGGGGACGCAGCGAGCGCGTGACGGCGGTGCTCTGGACCGTCTCGTCGCTGGGCGAGGCCGGGATGTCGGGGGTTTCCTCCGTCGCCTCGATCGTCACCTGGGGGGTATCGGGCTGGCGGGCCTCGTCCGGCGCGTCCTGTTCCTCCGGCGCGGGCTCGGGTTCTTCCGCCTCGGTGGTGGTCTCCGGTGAAAGGGGTTGCTGGGCGGCAAGCTCGGTCTCGGCCTCCTGCTCGGCGCCTGACGGATCGGCGGCATCCGGCGTCGTGATCTCGGACGTCCCGGTGCCGGTGCCGGGCGTCACCTCGTTTTGAGGGTTGTCCGATTCGACGAGCGCATTCGACGTGGGCGTCGTATCCTCTACCGGGTCGGGCGCGGAGACCTCGGGCTTTTCCATCGGTTCGGTCGGCTCGGGCTCGATGGGCTCGGGGGCGGATTCGACGAAATCGTCGAATGTGCCACTGACCTCGGGCGGGGGAGTGGCCGTATCGTCCGGCGCGCTTTGAATGTCGTGAGAGGCGAACCTGAGGCCCAGCACGTGCAGCAACAGGGAGGCCAGGATGGCCACCGCGGCGACGAGAAGCGAGCGTCTGACCATCAAAGCTCCCGGCGCGCACCGGAGGGGCCGGACGGAACGACCGGACATGACGCGCCATGAACCGGCAGGGAGGCCGGTTTCGCGCCATGCGCTGCGTTGGTCGATCTTCTCATCTTGGCGACCCCGATGGCTTTGGGACGAAGTTCAGGACGGGCAATACACGGTGACCGGCATCGGCTATGTGGTTCGCTTCGACAATTAGTGCAAGAGCGCGTCCCGGTCCATCGCGGGACGGAGGCGCGAGGGAGTCGAAATGACAGGAAACTGCGGATTCCCGCCTGCATTTCCCGGAAATTTGATAGGTCGTTACCATGCCGCTCGAGGTGTTGCCACGTGCCCGAAGCGCGCGGGTCAGACGGCCTCCCGCGGGCCGAGCCCCCGAAATTCGGCGGTTCGTGCGAAATCCCAGAACGCGGTGACCGCGACGGATCGCGGTGTGCCCGGCCTTTTCACCAGGTAGATATCCCGCTCCGTTCCCGGATCCAGGGGCACGGCGTGGATCTGCCCCAGGTCCATCGGCAGCGACAGCGACGCCACGATGGCGTTGCCCTGCCCCGAGCCGACGAGCGCGAGTATGGAATGCGTCTGCTGCACACGGTGACGGATATCGGGCGTGATACCGGCACGCCGAAACCAGTCGAGGATGGCAGGCTCGTTTCCGGCAAGGGTCATGATGAAGGGGAACCCCGCCAGGTCGCCGGGCGACAGGGCCGGCCGATCCGCAAGCGGCCCGAGTTCGGGCACAAGGGCGACAAGCCGGTCAGTCGCGATGGAAAGCACGTCGAGGTCGTCGACGGGGCCGGACAGGACGGCAACATCGGTCAGCCCTTTCGAGATCGCCTCGCGCGTTTCGGCATCCGTCCCTTCCTGGATGCTGACCTCGATGCCGGGATGTTTCCGCCGGAACCGTTTCACGAGATCGGGCAGGATACGGGTAGAGGCGGTCGGGCCGAAGGACCCGATCCGCAGGTGTCCCGCGCGGTTACTGCGAAGGGCGGAGAGATCATCGCGCAGGGCGGCGAGCGACCGGTCGACCTCTGTCGCGTGTTCGACGACGATCTCCCCGGCCTCGGTCAGCGTGAGGGGCCGGGTCTCGCGCCGCAGCAGGGTCAGGCCGGTGGCCTTTTCATAGCCGGCGATGGCCCGGCTGACAGCGGATTGCGTGAGGCCCAGCGCGATAGCCGTGCGCGAGACGCTGCCGGTGGCGGCAAGGCTTTTGAGGGCGCGCAGGACGGTTAGAGAGGGATCGGACATGATTATGACCAAAACTCATTTTTCCGTGCAATACAATTAATCTAGGAAATAAATCAACGCGTGACGAAAAGGGGAAACTTGCATGACCGCCGCACTCGCCAAGCTTGACGATCTTCCCGAAAAGCTGACCGGACCCTCTGCATGGATTGGCCGCGACATGGCCAGGCAGCCCGAGAAGTGGCTTTATCACCTCTCGGAGGCCGATATCGCCGACCTGGAACAGGCGGCGGAGCACTTCCTGGGCCTTGGCCGGGACGTCGGTGAGATTACCAGCGAGGATTTCCCGCTTAAGCGCTTTACCGGCCACCTGGGCGACCTGCGGCACACGATGCGCGAGGGGGTCGGCGTCGAGGTGCTGCGCGGTTTGCCGGTTTCAGAGTACAGCCAGCAGATGGCAGCGACCATTTTCTGCGGGATCGGCACGCATATCGGCAGCGCGCGGTCGCAGAATGCGCAAGGACATATCCTCGGCCACGTGCGGGATATCGGGGCGGATGCCAACGACCCGAACAGCCGGATCTACCAGACCTCGGCCCGGCAGACCTTCCATACCGACAGCGCCGACGTTGTGGGCCTGCTGTGCCTGAAGAAGGCGAAGGAAGGCGGCCGGTCGCTTCTGGTCAGCGCCGAGAGCATCTATAACCGGATGCGGGCGGAACGGCCGGACCTGTTGCTGAAGCTGTTCGACCCGATCGCCACGGACCGGCGGGGCGAGGTGCCGGAGGGCGCGAAGCCGTTCATGGAGATCCCGGTGCTGAACTGGCACGAGGGGTGCCTGACGGTCTTCTACCAGCGCCAGTATATCGACAGCGCCCAGCGGTTCGACGACGCCATGAGGCTGACGCCGGAGCATGTCGAGGCGCTCGACATGTTCGACCGGCTGGCCGACGATCCGGAGCTGAATTTCGCGATGGATCTCGAGCCGGGGGACATGCAGTTCGTGTACAACCATTCGCAGTTGCATGACCGGACCGGCTTTCTCGACTGGCCCGACCCGAAGGAGCGCCGGCACCTGCTGCGGCTCTGGCTGTCGCTGGAAGGGGATCGCCCGCTGCCGGAGTGTTTCAGGGAGCGGTACGGATCGATCGAGATCGGCAATCGGGGCGGGATCATCACCAAGGAGACGCGGCTGCACGCCCCGCTCGATTAAGCCGCCGGTCCGCTTGCCGGCGGCTCCTGCCCCTACCCTTTCGGCACGTCCGGCAGCGCCTCTTCCGGATTGCCGATGATGTGCCGGCGCAGCATCAGCGCGACGGACAGGAAGGTCAGCGTCCAGAAGATCCAGGTGATCCAGCTTCTGACGAAGATGGTCAGGCTGCCCTGCGACAGGAGCAGTGACTGCCGGAAGCTGTCTTCGAGCATCGGGCCGAGGATGAAGGCGATGAGGAAAGGCGCCGAGGGCACCTGCATCCGCATCATGATGAAGCCGAGGATGCCGAAGGCGACCATCACGTAGATGTCGAAGAACGAGTTGTTCACCGCGTAGGCGCCGAAGACGCAGAGCACCATGACGATGGGATAGAGATACCGCATCGGGATCGAGGCGATGTGGCGGAAGAGGCGGATCGCGGCCTTGCCGATGATCAGCAGGAAGAGCGAGCTGATGGAGATGCCGATGAAGAGGGCATAGATCAGGTCGATATTCTGTTCGAACAGCATGGGCCCGGGGCGCAGGCCATGGACCATGAATGCGCCGAGGATGACGGCGGTGATCACGTCGCCGGGGATGCCGAGGGCCAGGAGCGGGATCATCGTCGAGCCGGCAACGCCGTTGTTGCCGGCCTCGGCCGCCGCCACGCCCTCGAGTTCGCCCTTGCCGAAATTCTTGCGGTTGGGCGAGCGGCGCATCGCCTCGGAATAGGAGACGAAGGCCGAGGGCGCACCGCCGATGCCGGGAATGGCGCCGAGGACGACGCCAATCAGGCTGCCGCGGAAGATCGACCGGAAGCAGCGGCGGAAATCGGCGAAGGTGGCGCGGGTGCCGCTGGGGTCGGCGGGCACCTTCTCGGGGGCGCCGCGCCTTGCATAACCATTGAGGATTTCGGGGATCGCGAAGAGCCCGATCAGCAGTGGAATGAAGGCCAGACCGCCCAGCAGGTTGGCGTTGCCGAAGGTGAAGCGGTCGGTCCCGTAGATCAGGTCGAGCCCTACCGTGGCAAGCAGCAGGCCGGCCCCGGCCGAGATGAAGCCGCGCAGCAGGCTTTCGCCGGAGACGGAGGCGATGATGGTGAGCGAGAAGAAGATCAGGGTGAAGTTCTCGGGCGGACCGAAGCTGGTGACGAGCGCGGCGAGGTAGCCCACCAGCAGGATCAGCGACAGGTTGGAGACGAGATCGGCGAAGCAGGAGGCATAGAGCGCCATGTCGAGCGCCTTGCCCGCCTGCCCCTTCTGGGCCAGCGGATAGCCGTCGAGCACCGAGCAGGAGGCCGCGGGCGTGCCCGGCGCGCGGACCAGGATCGCCGGGATCGACCCGCCATAGACACCGCCCTTGTACACCCCCAGCAGCAGCAGGATGCCGGTGACCGGCGGCAGGGTGAAGGTGAACGGCAGGGTCAGGGCGACGGCCATGGTCGAAGTCATGCCGGGGATCGCGCCCACGATGACGCCGATCGCGATGCCACCCGCCAGGGCCACGAGGTTGTAGACGTTCAGGAAGAGGATGAAGGCGTCCGAGATGTTCTCGATCATGGCGTGGAACCTTCAGAAAATGGCGTTGAGGGGGCCGAGGGGCACCGGCACCCGGGCCACGAAACGGAAGAACAGGTAGAGGCCCGCGACAACCGCGACTGCCAGGATCACGGCCTTTGGCCAGTGTTTCCGGTCGTGCAGCAGGATCAGCGCGATCAGCAGCGCCATCGCCGGCAGAACCACGCCCAGGGGTTTCAGCAGGGCGCAGAAGGCGACCATGAGCAGGCCCGCGACGATGACGCGCAGATCGCTGAGGTCAAAGGGCGGCGTGTCGTCGAGGGGGTCGTTTCGGTCGCGGCGTTCGGTTGCCTGCATCTCTCGGCGATTGTCCATGTAGGCGCGGATCGCCAGCAGGGCGCTCAACCCGGCAACGCTGACAAGGATGATGCGCGGCCAGAATGTCGGCGAAAGGGCAAGGTTGGGGATCACCTTCGGCGCCTTGACCGCCCAGGGCAGGATGCCGAACAGGATGGTCAGGGCCAGGGCGCAAACGGCCAGCCCCAGCAGGAAATCTCGCTTGTGATCGATCTTCACGGACGGTCCCTCCGGTTGCAGCCGATCGCGGATCGGCGGATCAGGATGTGCGGCCGGGCACGCCGGCCGCACCGTCGTCGGACGGTCCTAGTCGATCTGGAGGCCCAGCCTTTCGACGAGACCCCGGAAGGTGGTGTACTGGTTCTCGACGAATTCCACGGTCTCTTCTGGAGAGAGGATCATCGGGACCGAGCCGAGCGACTCGGTCTGCTTGACCCAACGCTCGTCTTCCGCGACCTTCTGCAGCGCCTCGGTCCAGACCGAGATCACCTCGTCCGCCATGTCCGGCGGGCCGACGAGGCCGGACCAGCCGACCAGCGCCTCGAGATCGGGATATCCGAGTTCGGACGCGGTTTGCACGTCGGGCAGCGAGTCCACCCGCTCGGGCGTCGTCACCACCAGCGGGCGAAGCTGGCCGCCTTCGATCTGGCTGATGATCGCCGAGATGTTGGAACAGACGAAGTCGACCTGCCCGGTGGCCGCGGCCGCCGCCGCCGCGCCGCCGCCCTGGAACGGGATGTGCGTTGCGGCAACGGTGGGATCCTCGAAGCCCAGCACGTCGAGCAGCATGATGCCCCCGAGATGGTGCAGCGTGCCGACACCGGCGGAACTGTAGGTGATGGCGCCCGGGTTTGCCTCGATCGCGTCGCGCAGGTCATCGAGGGATTCGTAGGGCTTGGACGTGGCGGTCGCGCAGGCGGCCGGGTTGATCTCGAGCAGGCCGAGATAGGTGAAATCGTCCCACTTGTAGGGCATGGACGTCTTGATCGCCGGCGAGATGCTGTGCGAGCCGATCCGGGCCAGCAGCAGGTTGTAGCCGTCGGGGTCGGCGTTGCGGACATAGGCCGAGCCGGTGGCGCCGCCGGCGCCGGCGCGGTTGGTGACCAGCACCGGCTGGCCCACGAAATCGGGCGCGACGTTGGCAAGGTTGCGCGCCGCGAGGTCCGAGGCGCCGCCGGGCCCCTAGGGGGCGGTCAGTTGCACCGGCTGCGACGGGTAATCCTGCGCCGCCGCCGGCAAGGCGGCCATGGCGGCTACAGCCACGCCGACAAGAAGTTTTGACTTCGTCATTTGGTTCCTCCCAGTTCGTTTGCCTGGGCGCACGCGGCGCCCGTTCAGCGGACCTCCTCTCTGTCCGCCTATTCCCGCGCAGGCGATGCGTTCGCCTCATCCGCGGACAATTCGAGACTGATCTCGAATTTCACCATGTCCCCGCGATAGGAGACGTCGTTGTAATAGAGCACCGTGCCATCGGGCGCCGTCAGGATGCGCCGGATATCCCCCAGCGGCGCGCTGAGCGGCAGCCCGAGCAGGCCGGCCTTGTCCATGTCGGCCTGCCCGATCGTCAGGGTCTGGTGGCACTTGGCGATGGTCACGCCCGGCAGCGATTCGATCACCGGGATGATCGTCTCGTGATCGAAGCGTTCGGGGCATTGCTCGTAGAGATCCGAGGCGATGTAGGCGTCGGCCACGAGGCAATCGAGCCCTTTCAGCGCGTTCACCCGGCGCAGGTAGACATAGGACGAAGCGGCCTTGCCGCCCTTCAGGTCGCCCCAGGACGGAAGTTCGACATTTTCCCGCTTCTCGATCAGGCGCGGGTCGGTCTTGGTCACCATGTCGAGCAGTTCCGGCCAGTCGAGCCCGACGGCAAAGCTGTCGTCGCCGGTGGAATTCTCGGTGACGAAGGTGCCGGCGCCCTGTTGGCGGTAGAGCCTGCCTTCGGATTCGAGGATCGCCACGGCCTGGCGGATGGTGACGGTGGCGACGCGGAATTCCTCGGCCAGTTCGGAGATCGGCTTGAGCCGGTCGCCGGGGGCAAGCGCGCCCGAGCGCAGGCGCTGGCGCAGGATATCCGCGACATGCAGGTAAAGCTTTCCCGGACTGTTCCTCAGGATGTCCATTCTTCGACCCTTTCCTCCGTCGGACGGAAGGCGCGCCACCGGGGCAAGGCCCGGCATTCCGGCCATCGTAGCAAATGAACGAGCAACCCGTCCAGAAAATTGTTATTGTTTTTATGTCATTCCAATCTTAGTATGATTCTGCGAGTGAAACCGTCGGTGCTTTAGGGAGGGGTCCGATGTCTGAGCTGGTCATCGAGGAGCGTCACGGACAGGGCACGGTGCTGCTGCGGCTGAATCGGCCCGAGGCGCGCAATGCCCTCAGCGACGGGCTGCGAAAGGCGCTGACTGACCGGTTCGCCGCGCTCTATGACGACCCCGACGCACGCTGCGTCGTGGTCGCCGGCGACGAGCGTGCCTTTGTCGCCGGGGCGGATATCAAGGTGATGGCCGAGATGGGCACCGCCGAGATCACCCGCACCAACATCCGCCGCATGTGGGGCGTGATTGCCCATTGCCCCCTGCCCTTCATCGCCGCCGTGCGTGGCGCGGCCTTCGGCGGAGGCTGCGAGCTGGCCATGCATGCCGATATCATCGTCGCCGGGGAGAACGCGAAATTCGCCCAGCCCGAGATCAAGGTCGGCATCATGCCCGGCGGTGGCGGCACCCAGCGGCTGTTGCGGGCAGTGGGCAAGTTCAAGGCGATGAAGATGATGCTGACCGGCGATCCGATCACCGGGCGCGAGGCGTTCGAGATGGGGCTGGCCAGCGAATGCGTGCCGGATGACGAGGTGCTGGACCGCGCGCTCGAGCTGGCCGGCCAGATCGCCGCCATGCCCCCCTTGGCCGTTCGGAGGATCAAGGAGGTGGTGCTGGCCGGGCACGACACCTCGCTCGAGGCGGGGCTGATGCTGGAACGGCGCACCTTCGACACGCTCTTCGACACCGAGGACAAGGCCGAGGGCATGCGCGCCTTCATCGAGAAACGGAAGCCGGAATTCAAAGGAAGATGACAATGGGAACGAGCGACACCCCGACGGTAGGGATCGTAGGCGCTGGCGCCATGGGGCGCGGCATCGCACAGGTGGCCGCGACGGGCGGCTGCAAGGTTCTGCTGCACGACGCGCGGTCAGACGCCACCGACGAGGCGCTGACCTTCATCGGCGGAATGGTGGACCGGGCCGCCGAGAAGGAGCGGATGACCGTCGAGGCCGCGGAAGAGGCGAAGCGCCTCCTGACCAAGGCCGAGGGCATAGACGCCTTTGCCGAATGCGAAGTTGTGATCGAGGCGGTGTCCGAGGACATGGAACTGAAGGCCAAGGTCTTCGCGGCCCTAGAGGCGGCGACGGGCAAAGCGTGCATCCTGGCGAGCAACACGTCCTCTCTGTCGATAACGCGACTTGCGGCGGCATGTAGCCACCCGGAGCGGGTGGCAGGTTTTCACTTTTTCAACCCGGTGCCGCTGATGCCTCTGGTCGAGGTGATCGCCGGGGTCCGGACGGAGCCGTCAGTGATCGACCGGCTGGTCGAGCTTGGCAAGGTGATGGGGCGCACGCCGGTGCGGGTGGCCGATGCGCCGGGTTTCCTGGTGAACCAGGTGGGCCGGGGCTACACGCTCGAGGCCACGAACCTCGTGGCCGAAGGGGTGGCGGCGTTCGTCGATGTCGACCGGATCATGCGCGACGCGGCGGGGTTCCGGATGGGGCCGTTCGAGCTGCTCGACCTGACGGCGCTGGACGTGACGCACCCCGCCAGCATCGAGATCTACGAGCAGTCCTACCACGAGCCGCGCTTCCGGCCCGCCATGCTGATGGGTCAGCGGATGCAGGCCGGGCTGCTGGGGCGGAAGACGAAGCAGGGGCATTATGCCTACGTGGACGGCAAGCAGCAGCGGCCGGAGGAACCGGAGGCACCGGGCTTCGAGAGTGGCACCTTCTGGGTGGAGCCGGGCGAGGACGCGGCGGCCTTGCAGGAGATCGTGCGCGCCTCGGGCGCGGAGCTTGACGAGGGTGAGCGGCCCGCGGGCGACAGCATCATCCTGATCGCACCGCTGGGGCTGGATGCCAGCACCCATGCCGCCCGTGCCGGGCTGGACCCGGAGCGCACGGTGGCCGTCGACCCGCTGTTCGGTTTCAAGGGCCGGCGCACGGTCATGCAGACCATCGTGACAAGGCCGGAGGTGATGCGGAAGGCCCATGCGATGCTGGCGCAGGACGGTACGCCGGTGACGCCCATCAAGGACAGCCCCGGTTTCGTGGCCCAGAGGATCATCGCGATGATTTCAGCCATCGGCGCGAGCGTGGCGCAGAACGCGATTGCCACGCCGGAGGATATCGACCGGGCGGTGAAGTTGGGGCTCAACTATCCCAACGGGCCGCTGGAGTTTGCCGACACGCTTGGACCTGCGCGGATCGTGCAGATCCTCGAGGGGATGAGCGACTGCACCGGCGATCCGCGCTATCGCACCGGCCCGTGGCTGCGGCGGCGGGCGGCGCTCGGGGTATCTGCGACCACGGTGGAACCGGCCCCGCGGGCCTGACCGGCTGCGGACCCGACAAGAT
>Ga0189287_100203_pt1 | contig 26323 bp, 24 predicted proteins | sample UW86minimetaG_FD_130319 | JGI IMG/M metagenome (GOLD analysis project Ga0189287, IMG submission 130319) | Marine microbial communities from the Costa Rica Dome - UW86 mini metaG | ecosystem: Environmental > Aquatic > Marine > Oceanic > Photic zone | place: Costa Rica: the Eastern Pacific... | reverse complement strand
GGTCGCGACGGCGAAAGCGGATGCTTGGTCTGACGCCGCAGATGCTATCTTGACGACGGACACATTTCCCAAAGGTGCAACTCGACAAGCAGAGATTGACGGCACGACCGTGCAATTGAATGGCATTGCAAAAGGGTCGGGGATGATTGCGCCGGATATGGCAACAATGTTGGCGTTTGTCGCGACGGATGCGGCTTTGTCGTCAGACGTTTTGCAGGCGTGTCTTAAAAAAGCGGTCGAGAAAAGCTTTAACCGCTCCACGGTCGATAGTGATACGTCGACGAGTGACACCGTTTTGGCATTTGCAACGGGTCAGGCTGACAACACGGCAATACAAGGCATTGATGATCCTGCGCTGGACGCGTTCCAGGCGGCACTAGATGACTTGTGTATTGATCTCGCAAAGCAAGTTGTTCGTGATGGAGAGGGCGCCTCCAAATTTATCACAATCAATGTCATGGGCGCTGAAACTGACATGGCCGCGAAGCGGATCGCACTGTCGATTGCCAATTCACCTTTGGTCAAAACGGCAATAGCCGGCGAAGACGCAAATTGGGGTCGGATTGTGATGGCCGTTGGCAAGGCTGGAGAGAAGGCAGACCGAGACAAGCTGGCCATTCGTATCGGTGGCATAGATGTCGCCAAAGAAGGTGCTGCCGTTGACGGCTTTGACGAGGCGCCCGTCGCAGAACACATGAAGGGCCAAGATATCGATATTGAAGTCGATATCGCATTAGGCGAGGGCAGTGCAACGATCTGGACCTGTGACCTTACCCATGGATACATCTCGATCAATGCCGATTACCGGTCCTGATAGCGGGTGCTGGGGCGCTGCGTTCCCGGGATTGGGACGCGACCTCAAGACTGTCCTTGTCGCTGCCGCCGCGCTCATCGACGCGGATGGCAGGGTGATGATTGCGAAACGTCCCGAAGGCAAGTCAATGGCGGGGCTTTGGGAGTTTCCTGGTGGCAAAGTCAATGATGGCGAACTTCCGGAAACGGCGCTGGTTCGAGAACTCGAGGAAGAACTCGGCCTGGATATCACTGAGTCGTGTCTGGCACCGTTTACGTTCGCAAGTCACGCCTACGAAGATTTTCATCTGCTGATGCCATTGTATTTATGCCGGATATGGAAAGGGCAGCCTGTGCCGCGAGAAGGTCAGGAACTCAAGTGGGTTCAACCTGTCCGGCTTGGCGACTACCCTATGCCCGATGCTGACAAGCCGTTGGTCGCTTTGCTTAGAGATTATCTCTAGGCCTTAAATGTTATCCGGGGTCGGTCCAAGCGCCGACATTCCTGACGCTGATTTCCGCATTTCATCGACGGCGTCATCAAAAAAAACATCCATCTGCGCCCGCATTGGACCAGAAAGCGCAAGAAGCTTCGAGCGTGCATCGCTGGGGTTATCTTTTTCGACGATAAGTCCACGCCGAAGTGCTGTATCAATATACTTGGATGCTGTCAGCGGGCTTTTAACCCCGGTGATAGCACCCATTGCATCTGTTTTCCGCTGAGGACTAGTGCTTCGCCACAAATAGGTGAACAGATCCCAATAGCCTGCTGAATAGAATTCTGTATCGCCGTCAAACACCTCAATCCAACCTGCCCCAATGCGATCAATGAAAGCCAGATATGCGCGTCGTTGCTCATCGTTGTATGTCAGCGGCATGGGGAAAACCTTGTCTTAAAGTACCATTAGGAATGACTATAAAAATGTATCTTGTTTCAATTCTCATGTCGATCCAAAACAACTCACTGAAATTAAACAATAAAAAATTGATACATTTGGATACATTTATTTTTATATTTAAAATTGACTATAAAAATACATGTAAATATTATTCCTCTTATTCCACACGGTCGCTCTGCGTCGTGAATGGCAACAGGAGGAATTGAAATGAAACCGTTTAATCAGAATGTGACTAAATCAACGATCAAAAACCGAGCAACGTCGAAAGTTGCTGTCATGGCGGCTTTGCTGAGTGTTGGCATATTGAGTGGTTGCGTGACGGATCAGGGAAATAAACAGCTCATCGGCTCTGTGATCGGTGCGGGTGCTGGTGGTTACGCCGGTTCCAATATTGGTGGCGGTAAAGGCAAGTTGGCTGCAACGGCTGCCGGCGCCATTCTTGGCGGCCTATTTGGTAATTCCATCGGTAGTTCATTGGACCGGGCAGATAAGCAATACGCAATGCGCGCGCAAAATGTCGCCTTAGAGGCGCCTGTTGGCAAAAGTATCGAATGGTCCAATCCGAAGACGGGTAATCAGGGGTCGGTGACGCCGACACGGACAGGACGCGATACGCGAACAGGGGCGTATTGCCGCGAATATCAAACAGAAGTGATTGTCGGTGGCGAAGCCCAGGTCGGGTATGGCACGGCGTGTCGGATGCCGGACGGTGATTGGAAAATCGAAAGCTAGAAGCTGCACTAAGCGTCGTGTCCGAGGATCCTCCTCCGACCCTACGGCGCACGATGCGAGACGGGCGGTATCAGACAATAGTTCTGGTGCCGCCCAATCACGTTATTGCGGTGTTAAAAGACTTTAAAACGAAACAGCGCATCCTTACATTCTAGCCATGACTGAAAATCCAAAATCTTCGACAAAAATTGTGACAGCCGGGCTGGTCATTATCGGGAATGAGATCCTTTCAGGGCGGACACGTGACGCCAACATGCAGTTCCTGGGAGATGCCCTGAACGCGCTGGGTATCCGGATGACAGAAGTTCGTGTCGTTTCCGACGCTCCCGAAGCCATTGTTGAGGCAGTGAATACGCTTCGCACGCGTTATGACTATGTCTTTACGACGGGCGGAATTGGCCCCACCCATGATGACATCACGTCAGAGTGCATCGCCCAGGCATTTGGGCTCGAGTTTGGCTTGAACCCGGAGGCAGTTGCTATCCTTAAAGATCATTATGCTGAGGGTGAGTTTACCGAGGCCCGGCAACGCATGGCGAAAACACCAAAAGACGCAATCTTAATAGATAATCCGGTTTCCAAAGCACCGGGGTTTCAGGTCGAGAACGTCTTTGTGCTGCCGGGTGTGCCGCGGATTATGCAGGCCATGTTTGGCGGCATCACGCATCGATTGACCGGCGGTGCGCCAATGGTGAGCCGGAGCGTCACATCACACGTGCCTGAAGGCAAAGCTGGCGGGCCACTGACGGCTTTGCAGGAACAGCATCCTGAAACTGAAATCGGGTCGTACCCATTTTTCAAAGATGGAAAGCCAGGTGCCAGCATCGTAATCCGCGCCATTGATCCTGATTTGGCCGATGCGGCTGTGCGGGATGTGTTTGAGATGCTGACATCATTGGGGGGTGAACCTGAAATCGACGATGTCGCGAAAAGTAGTGCTGATAAATAAAACCTGAGGAGATTTCCGAGATGACACGTTTAATGCCTGGCGGACCTGTACCTGATCTCGAAGTTGCGCTTGCTGGCGGTGGAACCTGGAAGCTCTCCGAGCAGAAACCTGAAACGTTTACCGTTGTTGAAGTGTACCGGGGGCTCCATTGTCCGCGCTGCAAGGTGCAGTTATTGGATATGGATCACAAGGTTGCCCGCTATGCCGAACGGGGCTGTAATGCGATCGCCATTTCTACGGACCCACAGGACCGCGCGGAAAAGGCCGTATCTGAATGGGGCATCCATCAACTGCCAATCGGCTATGGTATGACGACGGATCAGGCACGAGCTTGGGGGCTTTATATTTCGGATGCGTTTCAGGAGAAGGAAACGCGCCAGTTTGCTGAGCCGGGCCTGTTTTTGATCCGCCCTGATATGACGCTGTACTCGAACGTGATCCACACCACGCCGTTCCATAGGCATCATCATGCGGACGTTATGGAGGCCATCGATATGATCCGTGCCCGCAGTTACCCGCCGCGTGGCACTGCAGCCGCCTAAGGCTTGCATAAAAAATATTTGCTCGCGACGAAATAACTGAATTACCCTCGTATTCAAATAACTGATGAATGCGCGCATGGGGTCCGTCAGAATGAATTTTAATATGGCCATAGCTACTTTTTGTGTCGCGACGTTGATGCTTGTGACACAGGCTGCAGCGGAATGGCAGGTTCAGACCGGCACAAGTAAGAAATCGGGTAAAAAATACGGCATTGTCTATTATGAAAAGGACATTCCGGGGCCAGACGATTCGACGTCAGAAGTAATTCTGGATTGTTATAAGGGTGATTTTATGGCGGCCAGGTTCGCCTGGCATATTCACGGATCAACGGATCCAGACCTGTTTACCGGCCGTTTTGTCTATCAATTTCAAAAAGAGAAATCTGTCGACATCAATCTCAAGATGCGGTTTTCAGAGAAGGGCGCCTATTACACGGCTGACTTTCCCTATGGAAGTGACGCCGCAGACAGTTTCATTGAGGGCATGATGTTACGGGATTTTGTCGGCGTCATTGGGTATTTTAAGGATGGTAGCAATACCGGCGTGACGACATACGATCATGAAAATCTGGACGAAGCCCTTGAAGAAGCCTGTGGCTGGCACAAGGATTATCAATTCTTGCGCGATGACTTTTGGTTCTTTTAGATCGTCTAGGTCGCCTGATTTTAACGTTTCAGAATAAAATTACTGACATCCACGCGTTCCTGCCATCCCGCGCGTTCCAGCTCGGGGTCGGTATGTTCCTCAACGGGATACCCAAGGCACAGATACCCGACAAGCGACCAGTCTTCGGGAATATCCAATGTCTTGTCGACACGGGCCGGGTCCAGGATCGATACCCATCCAAGGCCAATGCCTTGCGCGCGCGCCGTCAGCCATAGCGTCGTGATCGCCCCGACCACTGAATATGCCAGCATCTCGGGCATTGTTTTCCGTCCAAGCCCAAGCCCAAGTTCACTGGCATCGTCGCAATAGACCGCCAGATGTACCGGCGCATCCCGCAAGCCCGCCAATTTGAGGCCCGCATAAGTCTCGGCCTGATCGCCGGAATAATCTCGGAGTGCATCAGCGTTGGCGTCTTCAAAATTGGCAATAATCTCGGCGCGACGGTCCACGTCTTCTACAATGACAAACCGCCAAGGTTGCGAGTTTCCAACGCTGGGAGATAGCGCCGTCAGCCTCAATAGCTCGTGGATAATGTCTTCATCGACAGGGTCGGGTCGAAAGCGGCGCACATCACGTCGCCAGACCAGCAACGTCTCCAGGGTATCCTGAAATCGTTGATCAAAATTTGGCGTGGAGCGCGGGCTCACGGTGTTATCCTTTGGCTGATCCATGAGCGGACATTGGCACGAGCGAGGCAGGCTTCGCAAGCATGTGTTGAGGGTGGGTGTGAAAGGAAAACGGGCTCAGACATCAGATTGACGATCTTGTTCAAGTTTAGTGCACTTGATTGATGAAACTGGCTTGCCGAGCGTCATTCTGGCGGGTAACTTCCCCATCGCGCGGGCGTGGTGGAATTGGTAGACACAAGGGACTTAAAATCCCTCGATCCTAGATCGTGCCGGTTCAAGTCCGGCCGCCCGCACCAATTTCCCTCATACTTAAAATTATCAATCGTCATCCCCGCGAATGCAGAGACCCAGTGGAATGACCAGATTTCTAGGTTCCCGCGTCCGCGGGAATGACGGCATGAGAATCTGCGCAAACGAAATACCCCCTCTCCCTCGGGAGAGGGCCGGGGTAAGGGCGTAAGAATTCGCGAGGATGGAAACTCAGGTGCGTTATCTGTATTCTCGATAAGTAATCACGATAACAAAGCGACAAGACCTCTTATGAAACTTCCAGAAAATATTGAGATGGAAATCATCCCGGACGACGATGCATCGTTTGAGCGGATTACGAACATATTGCATGCGGGTTATGCGCAGTTGTCTGCGCTGGGCTTCAACTATGTTGCGGTCGATCAGCCCGTCGAAGTCACGCGAGAGCGCGCCAGCGCCGGTGAATGTTATATGATCAAGAAAGATGGCGAGATCGTCGGCACTGTCACGCTGATGCCACCGACAAGCGGCACATATCATCCTTACTATGCGCGGCCTGATGTTGCGGTTTTCGGTCAGTTTGCAATCGATCCTGATTTGCAACAGAGCGGAACCGGCAAACACGTCGTTGCGTTCCTGGAAAGCCGGGCTCGGGAAATGGGGGCCAGTAAGCTCGCTTGCGATACTGCAGAAGGTGCGACGCATCTGGTCGCGTGGTATCACAAAATGGGGTATGAAGCGGTCGAAAAACACAACTGGCCGCATGCGACATATACCAGTCTGATCTTTTCCAAAAATCTGTAATGCACGTAATTTTCCGTTGTGGACATTCAGTGAAGGTTTCGCGATGATGAATGTGCTCTGGGGGAGAAGAACGTGAGAAAAAATCTCGCGCAAAAAACATACGATGTCTTTATCTTTGAGGACGATCACTGGCTGATTGATTCGCACTATGACGTGCGGTCGCTCGCGGTCGACCGGGCCGAAGAGATCATTGCCGACCGTCGTTTTGCCGGTGTCCGTGTCGCTGCGGAAAGCGCACGCACGGGCGAGTTCGAAATCCTGCTGGAAGAGATGCTCGATATTGGTGACAAGCCGCTCAAGATTGTGGCGATCACCGAAGCGCCCGTTTGTGCCGATGTCTCGGAATATTACTTGTTCCCAGCGCGCCAGACGGCGGGGCGGTTACTCCGGGAACTCCTTGATCAGCGAAACCTGACTGCGCTCGAGTTGGCCTTTGATTATGGTATGCTGCGCATGCTGGAACGGAACGACGCGCTGTTCGGCGCGGCGATGCGTCAGGTTGGTGCGATACAAGCACGGAAAACCGGTGCAACGCCTGCGGAGCGGACAGATACGGTCTACGCCGCATTCAACGAAATAAAGGAAACCGCCCGAACGACGGGCGAGGATACCACCCGATTGGGGATACTCGATCGGCTCGGACTTGTTGGTCTGGTTGATGCAGCCCCCATTGATGATCCAACGCACCGCCGTATCTTTGTTCTTGGTGGCCTTGCCTTGGCGTTAATGAAGCGCGCGGACTGGTCGGACAAGTTGGCACTTGTGATGGAATTGAGCGAAGGGACGCCAGAAAATCTGGTCACCGAGTTCTTAGATGAAATCGCAGCTGAAATTCTCGATAGCGACGTTGCGATCAAAGAGTTCTTTGGTGGCTTTGGTGACGCGGTTTCCGCTTGTGTTTCTCTCATTCAGTTTACCCAGGGGCAGTGCGAGAAAAAGAATCCCCGTTCATGCCTGGCAGAGTTCAATGCTTTGATGGGCGCGCGGCCCTTTTTGCGGACATCATCGGTCGTGTTGGGGCGGGTTGCCAAGTCATTGGGCGGTGTGCGGCCGTTGACCCGTGAAGACAAAGATGCAGAACGCGAAGCCTTCGAAAGGATTATGAGAGAACTCGTCAGTGATGCTGGTTTCATGGGTGGGCCGCAAGTAGCCGGTGCTTTGACCGCACGCGCCTGTATTGCGATGGCGGACCCGGACGATTTATCGGTTGAGGCTGCGATTGATCACATTATGTCGAATTTACCTAATCGAGCAGTACGACTTGGATTCTTGCTTGATTTGATTGGATCGCCCATCGGGCAAAAGCATGAGCAGGCGGTTCTGAATGTGATGGCGCGGTTGGTGCAACAACTCACCTCGCTGACATCATTGGTTCCTGAAGGGATGCCGCCAAACAAAATGCGCAAGGTCATGGATGCGCTTAAGGCGAAACTGACGGGCGATGCGCTGCCAGAAAAATGGCGCGCGCTGTTCGCCGACACGCTAGATCGTCTAGTTACGCGCGATGACACTGAGGTTCATGCTGTGGAGGGATCTGCGGTAACATTTTCGATAGAGAAACCGCCATCGACATTACGCGACAAAGTCAAAATCAAGGAAGAGCCTGATCAAACACCGTTTCCAAAAGCGGTCGCACCAGCGGAGCCCGAACCTAATCCAAATGCAAAACCCGACGCAAAAACCGAAGCACCAACACCAAAAAAAGCGCAGCCGGCCAGAAACGTCACGCGCCTACGCGCTGAACCCGATGATGTGTTGTTTGATGAAGGGGATGCAGGCGATCAGGCGTATCTGATCAATTCAGGCGAAGTGGAAGTCTTTCGCGAGATCAATGGAGAGACCGTTGTTCTGGCGACGTTGTCGCGTGGCGATATTCTCGGAGAAATGTCACTGATAGATAATCAACCGCGCATGGCGTCTGCACGTGCGGTCGGAGAGGTGACGCTTACTCAGATCACACGTGATGATCTGGCTGCGCGCCTGGATAAGTTGAGCCAGAGCGACAAGGTTCTGCGGCGCTTGATTGATGTCTTTGTGGACCGACTACGCGGGTAGGGTACGTCGTCCTGATAGCAACGTTATTGCGACCCCAACGAAGATCATCGCCATGCCTGTTCCTCGGGTTAAGCCAAAACTCTCACCAAATATGAAATACGAAGCAATGACTCCTGCACACGGCGCGAACAGTGCAAACGGTGTGACCATAACGGCGGGATAAGTGCTTAAAAGCCGTCCCCAAATGGCAAAGGCGACGGTCGTAGCAATCAGGCCAAGGTATAAAACTGAGAGTATACTGATTGTTGATGCGGCCTGAAGGCGATCAGCAAAGCCGCTCAACTCTCCTAACATTATCGACGCGCCGAATGCCGGGAAGGGGGGCACGAGACTTAACCAAATCATCAACGCAAGCATGTCTACGCGGCCTAGTTTTTTCAGAACTGTATTACCGATCGCCCAACTGATTGCGCCACAAAGAGTTAATATTAGCCCCATGTACGTCAGTGTGGCGTCGACGCTATAAAAGATGATGGCAAGCCCGGTGAATGCCAGAATGATCCCGATGATCTGTCGGAAATTAGGTGTCTCTCGCAACACCACAGCCGCAATCATGATTGTGAATATGGCCTGGGTATGTGTTGCTAAAGACGCCAACCCCGGCGGCATCCCGGCATCGTAGGCGAAGAACAAAAACATGAACTGGCCAACGAACAATAAGGTGCCCAATGTTATCAGTGCACCCCATGAGATATCAGGTTTTTTGATAAAGACGACGGGCAGAGCAGCGATAACAAACCGCAAAGCAAGAAGGTCCGGCGCTGTGAAACTCTGTAGTGCGAATTCAATGGCAATGAATGCTAACCCCCAGATCACAGCGACACTGGTGGCCGCGAATATATCTAAAGGGCGCATCTAATCAGGTCAGCGCCATTGAAACGCCGACTTCGGCATCAATGGCCCATCCTTGTTTTCTAATGTATCGGCGATGCGAATACCTTCGTTCCATTTGACCATCCGTTCTGATCTTGTGAAGGAACCCACTTTCAGTTGCGGTGCACCCCATCCAACGGCCATGTGTACAATTGTCGCATCCTCAGTTTCACCGGAGCGCGCGGAGACGATCTGCCCCATCCCCGCAGCCTTCGCAGCATCAAAAGCTGCCTTGGCTTCGGTAAGGGTGCCCGCCTGATTGGGTTTAACAAGCAGTGCATTGCATACCCGGTCCTTTGCTGCAGCTTTGACACGGTCCGCATTCGTCACCAATACATCATCGCCAACAACCTGAGCATTGTCGCCGACCGCCCAGGTGAATTTCATAAGGCCATCTGGATCATCCTCGCCTAAAGGATCTTCGATCGACACAATGGGATAGCGCTCCATCCAGTCCACAAGCAGGGCGCAAAGCTCTTCACTGCTCAAAGTCTTGTCGTCTTTTGCGAGGCGATAGCTCCCATTTTCTCCAAATTCTGAAGCCGCGATATCTAACGAAATGGCGACTTCGGCACCTGGTTTGAAGCCCGCAGCCTCTATTGCGCGCAGCAGCGTTTCAATCGCTTCTTCGTTGGTATCAAAATCTGGCCAGAACCCGCCCTCATCTGCGACACCGGCAAGTTTCCCGGCGTCTTCCATAATTAGGCCTGCGTGACGATATACTTCAGCTGTCCAGTCCAATGCCTGACAAAAACTCTCTGCGCCTGTTGCGATGACCATGAAGTCCTGCACATCGACACGCCGAGATGCGTGCGCGCCGCCTCCAAACACTTGAATTTCAGGTAGTGGTAAAGTGATGTCGCCCTTTGTACCCGCCTGTTCACGCAGGTATTTCCAGAGCGGCACATTCTCGTGTCGCGCGGCTGCGTGGGCGACAGCCATGCTGGTTGCAACCGTCGCATTGCCGCCTAGACGTTGTTTGTTGGGTGTGCCATCTAGATCGAGCATGAATTTATCGATGCGAACCTGATCGCGGGCATCCTGGCCCTGCAACACCTCAGCGATTTCCACATCAACAGATTTAATGGCCTGTCGGACATCCCAGCCGCCAAAGGTCTTGCCGCCGTCTCTGAGATCAATGGCTTCAAACCTGCCCCGCGATGCGCCCGCTGGGGCAATGGCTATCCCCGAGGCGCCACCTTCCAGGTTTACCTCAACTTCGACGGTGGGCCGTCCCCGAGAGTCCCAAACTCGTCGTGCATGAAGGGATTTGATCGAATGTTTAGCCATGCTCTCGGATCCTTAGTCGTTCATTCTTAGATGGTCATACCAGGCGTTACAGATATCTGCGGGATGACTGACGGGAGACGTCAAAAACTGTGGCGCGAATTGCCGTACGATGTTCTTTTGCACTTCGTCGGTAATATATTCAACGGGAGATTTCCCATCAATGCGTGCGAGAAATAGACCCGGTAGTAAATGTGCGGCCCGCTCGATAATCTGCTTATCTTTCATTGTCGACACTTTGCGTGTGTAACTTTCGGTTATCGCGTTAAAGCACGCACGATATCCATCGCGCGCCGACCGATTCCACAACCCCTTAAGCAGCAGATGGTTCAAACAGAACGCAAGGTCGAACGCAGGATCACCATACCATGCGCACTCAGCGTCAAGGAACACGGGCCCGTTTTCGCCGATCAGGATGTTTTTTGGGCTTACATCACCATGTACGAGTGCAACGGCGTGGGATGCAGTAATCTCTGACAGTTCAATCATTCGGTGATTGAGATCAGGATGTCTTGCACCCGTCACCAAAAGGTATGGCTCCAGTCGGATCGCGTGAAAAATCTCGTCTGTCTCAAATGCTGCGGCGATAACAGGGTCGCCAGCGGTTGATGCATGAATTTGTCCGAGGCATTTGCCGACACCAGCAGCATCTTCGATGCGTGTGTCTCCATCGCGAAGTAAAGTCTTCCAAACTGGAAATGACTCAGGGTCAAGATAGGGCATAACAAACAAACCGCGACCGGCGTCATGAAACAAAACTTCGGGTGCCGCGTTTGGATTGACGGCACGTACTGTCTGCATCCATTTGGCTTCATAAGCATTTCTGGAAATTGGCGCGAACCAATCATCTTTGACTTTGAGCTTAGACAGGGCGCGTTTTACGCATACTGACCCGGAGGTTAGGTCTATGCGCCAGATATCTGAACTAACGCCACCGGTCAGTGGTCTGGCCGTTACGTTATCTGAGACAGATATCCACCCCAACTCTTGAAGGGTGGAGATAATTTCCTGAACTGCAGGGTCACTCGGCAATTGACGCTGCAAGGGCTTGTGACGCTTGCCTCATAACATCTGCGTGGCCCAGGGCTTGATCAAATGTCATTCTGACGATGGGGCCGTGTGTCGCCAGTGTTGCAAGCAATCGCCCCCTTTGATCTTTGATCGGAACCGCAATCGCGACCATTCCGGGGATGAACTCTTCATTGTCCGTCCCAATCCCTGTGCTTTCAATCGCATCAATTTCCGCAATGAGTTTTTCTGGATCGGTTATGGTGTTCTCGGCTCTCTGATCAAGATCAAGTTTTGAAATCAGGCGATCGCGGCGTGCCTTGGTCATGCTCGCCAGGAACAACTTCCCACTTGCAGTACAGTGCAATGGTACGTTCGAACCTGTCGGTAATTGAATTCGAAGAGGCCACTTTGATTCGACACGGTCCAGGTACTGCATGGAAGTCGCAGACGGAATAGCAATATTGCAGGTCTCACCGATTGTCTGTGCCAATGTCTCTAGAATTGCATGTCGCTCACCGCGACCGCTTTGATTGCTGAGTGATTTGAGTGCGAGCCGTAAAAAGCGCTCGCCGGGGACATAACCTCGACCGCTTACATTTTTGCGCAGGTACCCTTCTTCCTGAAGAAGATTGCAAAGGCGGTGGACGGTGGCTTTGGGGAAGCCAGAAGCGGCTTCGATATCAATGGCACTAGCTGGTCTGTCCATTTCACACAAAACTTCCAGCAATTCGAGCACGCGTATGGAGCGTGACCCTGCGGTAGCATCTTCTTTCACATCGATCTCCAGGACAGGTGTCTTTAGATCGATAGAATGCCTATTCTGTCCCATTATTGAAACCAAAAGTTTCAGAAATGACACCTAATTTTTGAAAAGAAAAAGCCGGGTCCAAAAGGACCCGGCGAGTTAGACAGGGAGAGAAGTCTCCGGGGAGGAGACGAGAAGTGTCCTTAAGATATGCGTGAAAGCCAATGTTTGCAGTGATGACGGTCACATTACGACAATTTTTATAAATTTATTTTGGACCTGTATTTATGGTGCCTGTACCGAGTGTCAGCGATCAATACATCGCCAATCCGTCCTGAAAATAAATGCAGCGCCCTCAGCATGAGAAGCGCTACATTTTTCCGAAATGCTGTTTCATAGAATCCATCAAACATCCTATCCATTAGATTATTTTATCTAATGATTAAGGTTCGTAATTGATGAACGCCGCGTTATCGGTACCAAACTGGTTTGGCAAAATCTGTTTGTCCGTCGCCTCGCGTCGCGCTGATGTCTTTGAATGAAGGGTTTGAATGCCCAAGCGGCGTTTTTCCCTTATCCTGCCAACGATAAAGCATCTCGAGAACACTATTGAACAAGCTGGAATTCCCAGTGCTTGAAGTTGCTCTCTGAAATGCACCGTTCGAATTTATAGTGTTTGTGTTGGTCATTGCTTTCATCCTTCCGAGTGTTCGCAGTCGGTTTGACGACTACATGTTGGAAAGATACTTAGGCTAATACCCACGTGCGGACAAACGATCTTATATAATTAACTCATTAGAAAATATAATGCTGATAATATTGAACTATATTCGCTTTAAGTCTGATCAAAGCTTGGGGGCTGGGATTTATTAGTTCATACTCATGATATGAGAAGTGAGATTTCAAAAACCAATAGTGTGACTATGCCGAGCGGCGCGATTTGGATGATGTTCGCCGGGCTGATGGCGGCTGTGGTTTTTGCGCTTCCTGCGTATTTGCAAACAATGGAAATTCAATTTCTGGATATGGAATTTTTATCTTCCTTGTGTGGGTTTGCAGGGTGGGGACCTTCTGGCAGTTAATTGCCATGAGAACACTTAACTTTGGTTATCAATAAATTTCTTTAACGAGGTTTGGATGAGTTTCACTGTAAGTGCTGATCTGCAAATGTGGGTGACGTTTGCAATCATCGTGTTGGCGCTCGTCGCATACGTTGCTGAAAAATGGCCGATGGAACTCACGTCGCTGGGAACCATCTGCGCGGTGCTTCTGTTCTTTCAGTTTTTTCAGGTCGAAGGTGGCGATGCGTCGCGCCCCGAAGGCTTGTCTCCGTCGCGAATTCTACAGGGATTTGCAAATACGGCACTGATCGCGGTTTTGTCGCTTTTGGTTATGGGCCAGGGTCTTATTCGCACGGGTATTCTTGATCGACTGGCGCAATGGCTGCTGGATCATATGCGGAGCAAGATCCCCGCGATTGCTGCGATCTTTATCCTTTTGTTTATTGTCGGTGGCATTAGTGGATTCCTCAACAACACGCCGGTCGTCGTCATATTCATTCCGATCATGCAGGCAATGGCGCATCGATATGGAATTTCGCCCAGCAAGGTCATGATCCCGTTAAGCTTTGCAGCCATCCTTGGCGGTATGACGACCCTGATTGGCTCATCTACAAACCTGTTAGTGAACACTGCGTTGCTGGAGATTGGCGAGGCTCCTCTTGAATTCTTCGATTTCACAGTTCCCGGTATCATGATGGCGCTGGTCGGCATTGCGTATGCGGTGTTTGTCGTTCCGCGCTTGCTGCCAGATCGCGCTGGAATGGCAGAAACTGAATATTCAGCAGGTGCTGGCAAGCAGTTCATCGTACAAATCGAAACGCCTAGTGATTCGGAGCTTATCGGTGAGAAGGCGCCTGGCGGTCATTTCAAGGCGTTGCCGGAAATGACAGTGCGTATGGTACAGCGTGGCGAGCGCGCTATTCTGCCGCCTTTCGAGGACCTGGAAGTCATTGAAGGAGACGTGATCGTCGTCGCAGCCACGCGCTCTGTTTTAGCTGAGGCCATTGCCGAGCATGGTGATCTATTCCACCCAGATTTACGGGACGGACGCTTTGAAGAAGAAGACGAAGACGCACCATGGCGTCAGAAAGACCAAGTGCTGGCCGAAGTCATGATCGCGCCTGCATCCCGTTTGGTGGGACAAACCCTTCGGCTGGCGGGATTCCGTTACAAAACTGGATGTATCGTTCTTGGTATCCAGCGACGTGCCCGAATGATTCGTGCCAGGATTACCGAGATCAGGCTAGAACCGGGCGACGTGTTGCTCATTCAGGGCCAACGCGACGATATTCGCGAACTTCGGGGTAGTCGTGATGCGATTTTGATCGAGTCCTCGCGCGAAGATCTACCGAGTCTTGATCACGCTAAACGTGCCTCCATCATTTTCTTAGGCGCTGTTGCGATGGCTGCGACAGGTATGATGCCAATTGTTGTTGCCGCGTTCGCTGGTGCCATTGCAATGGTAGCAACGGGCGTTCTCAATTTGCGTCAGGCATTTCGTGCCATTGATCCCAAAATCGCCACTGCGATTGCCGCGGCTTTGGCGATGAGTATCGCGCTCAGGGAAACCGGCGGAGCGGCCTTTGTCGCCCATGGCATGGTTGCGGTATTCGATGGGTTAGGGCCGCTCGTCATTTTATCGATGCTCTTTCTGATGGCGGCTTTGATGACCAATGTGATTTCAAACAACGCCGTCGCGGTACTGTTTACACCAATCGCCATTGATCTTGCCAATGAAGTTGGCTCGACGCCCATGCTGTTTGCGATCGCAATGGTATTTGCGGCCAACTGCTCTTTTGCGTCCCCAATGGGATATCAGACCAACCTGTTGGTCATGGGGCCTGGTCACTACAAGTTTCAGGACTTCGTACGTTCTGGCTTGCCGTTGATCTTTGTGATGTGGATTACCTTTACGTTAATCGCAAAGTTTTTCTGGGGCATTTGATTCGAACGTTTACCGGGCCCATTCAGCGAATTTGCCGATAAAATATTTTCCGCACGTGAAGCCTAGAAAGACGTAAAAAACCGGAATTCCAATGCCGACGCGTAACCAGAAATTAGAATCGTATACTTCGATGCCGAGCAAGTTGTGACCCATCGTCAACAGTACGACCACCAATATGGCCGGCAGGATCAGTAAAAAAGCAATAAATATATAGCGGATGATTAACCAGATGGTCTTTAAAAACTGCATAGCCTCTTCCTATTCTCGTGACAGCCTTCAGACGAGAGCATAATTGGTTTTGCGCTCTTTGAGAAACCAGGAATTTGACGTCGCCTGAAATTTTTTCAACCAAGCTTGGCGGTGGGATTTCTGTACGAGAAAGCTACGGTTCTAAAAAATACCTTGAATAGTGGCTGCCAATGGCTAGCTTGTCGGCGGGCCACACCTCCCCAACGAGGTGCGACCTTTCTGAGAGGAAAGGAGTGCAAAATGACACTTATTCAGAAGCCGGACATGCGTCCGGCAAACCCTAATTTCTCATCTGGACCTTGTTCCAAGCGCCCTGGTTGGCATCCCGACGTGTTGTCGGATGCGTTTCTTGGCCGTTCCCATCGTCATGCGACAGGCAAAGCCAAAATCAAAGATGTCATCACGCGGACGCGGTCCGTCCTGGGCATCCCCGATGACTATCGCATCGCCATCGTGCCAGCGTCCGACACAGGTGCCGTTGAAATGGCAATGTGGTCTTTGCTTGGATCTCGTGGCGTTGAAGTTCTGGCGTGGGAGAGCTTTGGTGGGCAATGGGCCGTTGATGTCGAAACCCATCTCGGCTTGAAAGATGTAAAGCTCACAAAGGCACCTTATGGCGAACTGCCAGATTTGAGCGCGGTCGATTTTTCTCGCGATGTGATCTTTACATGGAATGGCACAACGGGAGGCGTCCGTGTCCCTAATGGTGATTGGATTCCTGATGACCGTGAAGGCCTGACCATTGTCGACGGAACGTCCGCAGTTTATGCCATGGATATTCCCTGGGAGAAAACCGATGTGGTGACGTGGTCTTGGCAAAAAGCCATGGGCGGCGAGGCAGCGCACGGTATGCTGGTATTAAGCCCTCGCGCTGTTGCCCTGATTGAAAGTTATGATCCGCCTTGGCCATTGCCAAAGATTTTCCGGATGAAAAAGAAGGGCAAGCTCAACGAGGAAATCTTTGAGGGTGTCACGATCAACACGCCATCCATGCTGTGCATTGAGGACGCGTTGGACGGTCTGAAGTGGGCAGAACGTGAGGGCAATGTTGCGGGATTGCTGGCGCGGGTTGATGCAAATTTCAAGGCGCTAAGTTCGTGGGTTGAAGGGGCCGACTGGATTGACTTCATTTGTTCGGATCCGGCGGCGCGCTCTACAACGTCTGTCGTTCTGGTGGTCACAGATCCATGGTTTGCGTCACTCGATGAAGAACAACAGCGGGCGGGTATCAAAAAGCTCACAGGGTTACTTGATGCTGAACAAGCCGGGTTCGATATCGGCTCTCACCGAGACGCCCCTCCAGGATTACGAATATGGTGCGGCGCGACTGTCGAGGCCGATGATCTTGCAAAGCTTGGCCCATGGCTAGATTGGGCCTTTGCGTCTATTAAATCTGAACTAGAGGGAGCCTGATCAATGGTTAAGGTTCTGATATCTGACAAAATGTCACCGTTAGCTGCGGATGTGTTCAAAGCACGTGGCGTCGAAGTCGATGTAAAAACGGGTCTCGAAAAAGAAGAACTGGCTGAAATCATCGGCGACTATGATGGCATCGCAATTCGTTCGTCGACCAAACTCACACCCAAGACACTGGCTAAGCCTGGAAACCTGAAAGTCATCGGGCGCGCGGGTATTGGCGTCGATAACGTTGATCTGCCATGCGCGACGCAGGCGGGTATCGTTGTCATGAATACACCGTTCGGCAATGCGATCACTACGGCCGAGCATGCGATAACAATGATGCTTTCCCTAGCGCGTCAAATCCCGGCTGCCAATGCGTCAACGCATGCTGGCAAGTGGGAAAAGTCCGGTTTTATGGGCGTTGAGCTGATGGCGAAAACGCTTGGTATCATTGGGTGTGGCAACATTGGCGCGATTGTCGCGGACCGCGCGCAGGGCCTGAAGATGAAGGTCATCGCGTTCGATCCGTTCCTGTCCGAAGAACGTGCAGCTGAGCTGGGCGTCGAGAAGCTTGAACTCGATGAGCTTTTGGCACGTGCGGATTTCATCAGCCTGCACACGCCACTGACAGATCAAACGCGAAATGTGATTGATGCGACGGCACTGAATAAAACCAAGCCCGGTGTGCGTATTATCAATTGCGCGCGCGGAGGTTTGGTTGACGAATTGGCGCTCAAAGCAGCGATTGAAAGTGGCCATGTCGCGGGGGCGGCACTTGATGTGTACGCACAAGAACCGGCAACCGAAAATCCATTGTTTGGCATGCCGCAAGTTGTCTGCACGCCGCATCTTGGCGCGTCGACTAGCGAGGCACAGGAAAAAGTCGCTGTTCAGGTGGCTGAGCAGATGGCGGATTATTTGCTCAATGGGGCTGTGACCAATGCGCTCAATATGGCGTCGGTTTCTGCGGAGGAAGCGCCCAAGCTTAAGCCATATATGACATTGGCCGAGCAATTGGGCGGGTTTGCCGGACAGGCAACGCAATCAGCGATCAAAGCCATTGATATCTGCTATGAGGGGCATGTCTCTACGCTTAACACCAAGCCACTCACGGCGATTGTCCTCAAGGGCCTTTTGGGGCCGTTGCTGGTTGGTGTGAATATGGTCAACGCACCGGTGATTGCCGAAGAGCGCAATATCAAGATCATGGAAGCACGCTCTGAAACTGCTGGCGATTATCATACGTTGATCACAGTCACAGTGACGACGGAGTCTCAAACACGCTCTGTCAAAGGGACACTGTTCAATCACGAACCGCGTCTGGTTGAAATTAAGGGTATTCATATCGACGCCAAACTTGGGCCGAATATGCTGTATCTGGCAAACCATGATAAGCCGGGTCTGATTGGTGCGTTGGGGTCAGTCCTGGGCGGTGCTGGTGTGAATATCGCGACGTTTAACTTAGGCCGCGCTGACGAAGGCGGGGACGCAATTGCGTTGATTGAAGTCGACGGTCAACCGCCGGCTGAAGTTCTCGCTCAGGTCCAAAGCCTGGAACACGTTGTTCACGCGATCCCGATGCAGTTTTAAACTGCGGTATCGTCAGGCTTTGGCACAGGCGGGCGGTTGTCGCCGATTTTTGACATATCAAACGGCGTCGACTGATAAATCATATTCAGCCAGTTCCCGAACAATATGTGCGCGTTTGCGCGCCACGTGTTGACCGGGGGCTGGCTGGGATCGTCGTTAGGATAATAATTTCTAGGTACATCAATCGCCGAACCTTTTTCGATATCGCGCGAATATTCATCGCCCAATGTCGTTGAGTCGTATTCAAGATGATTGAACATGTGCACATGATTGAGCACAGGGTCATGGACGAGTGCCATGCCCGCATCATCTGACTGCGCGAGAATTTTCAGGTGCGCAAAGCGTGTCAGATCATCAGGGTGGTTCTCGGTGTGACGGGAAACCGGGATCGGGATGGTGTCGTTCAGTCCACGCATTAACGGCGACGTTGAGTCGATAACACTGTGCCAAAAAACGCCGAAGGCCTTTTCCGGTAACTGGTACTTTGGAATGCCGTAGAAATGATGCAAAGCGGCCTGAGCACCCCAGCACAAGTTAAAGCAGCCTTCGACATTGGTCAGTGACCAGTCAAAAATCTCACACAACTCATCCCAATAGTTTACATCTTCAAAATCGAGTTTTTCGATAGGCGCACCGGTGATGATCAGGCCATCAAATTTCTGATCCTTGACCTCGGTCCAGGGATGATAGAAATCGAGCAAGTGCTGCTCTGCGGTGGTCTTTGATTTATGCGTCGTGAGGGCAAGCAAAGTCACTTCGACCTGTAGCGGGGTCGCGCCAAGAACGCGCGCCAGCTGGGTCTCAGTTTTGATCTTCTCAGGCATCAAATTGAGGATCGCGATCTTTAGCGGGCGGATATCCTGTCGCGCAGCCTCATTGTCTTTGATGATCGGCACACCCTCTTTTTCAAGGATCTTACGCGCTGGGAGCTCTGAAGGAATTTTTATAGGCATGGCTTTGTATCCTCACACAACCTGAGCACGGTCGCGTGCGCGGTTATGGCAAACTTTCAGATAGCGATGCGCATTGTCGGATGCAACCGTGCTGGATGCGGATTGCTCGCATATTAGATCGTAAATCTGGCGAATAAATGCGTCGCTATCTGGCACATGACCATCGTCACCATTGCCGCCAAACAGGCGTTCGACATCGATTGCAAACCCGTAATTCTCGGCAAACCGTTCATATCGTGGTTTCCGGTCATCCAAAAGCAATGGAAACAGACGTCGGGCAAAATCTTCTTTGTCGACACCAGCGCCATCGTCTGGTTGATCGGCAAGATGCTTGTCGATGAATGCTGGATGATAGAACAAAGGCTTTGGGCTGCTCTCTGCGCGGCGTTTCAGGGCTTCTTCACCTTGCGCGTTGGCACGGATGTAAATTATCAGCGATGTGTCGCGGAGCGACTTAATCACCGGGTCATCGGCATCTTCAATGTCTGCGATTTCGCATAAGCTGCCCGAAGAGTCATTGATGAAGTTACCGCAGGAATAGATCTTCCACGCTTTCTCCAAGAAACGATCGACATCCTTCATCGAATTGATTTCGGCGTCACGGTACTGTGCCTGACGTTCAAGGAAGGTGGCCTTGTCGAGGCCGCCAGTCTTCGGGTCCCCAAACATCCCAAGGTATGTCGAGACCGGGTCCAGATTATCAACTGAGATGTTGTGATTGATGTAAATCGAGTCCGAGCGCAAAAGGTCAGCGACAAACGGGTCCGTGCGCATAATCCGGTACTTGATGTTGTCCAGAATATGTTCTGCCAGATACGTGGTGCCAATCCGGTAATCGGCGGAATAATGGAACCAGTTCGCATTCCGACGAAGCGATGTCGACAGCATCGTTTTTCCAACACCAGACATCCCCAGCAGCGTTATTGCATGGGGTAATGCTTTAAAATCTTCAAAGGAAGGCAATGTACTGGACATTGGACACTCGCGATTAGTTGACGTTTTGCCGCACCTTAGTCGGTTTCATGCATATTAAACAGTATTTCGCGTCAAAAAATGCCTGCGTCAATTAGACAAGGCGGAAAACCTCACAAGTTTGTCATTTACCCCAAAAAATTGAAGAAATTGATTGTGGTGTGGCGGGGTATGAATGCTACTATTCTCCCAACAGGGAGAGTGTTTCTGGAATACCTTGGATCACGCAAAAATGCGGACCGAGGATCCTACCAATAAAGTAGCTTCATTCTTCCCGGATGTTTTTTGAATGACCCGAATTCCCAGGGGAGGAACAGCGATGCAAAAATCACTCAGTATTGATCCAGATAAGTGTACAGGATGTCTGCAATGCGAACTCGCATGCTCGTATGACAACGAGAGTGCATTCAATCCGGCAAAATCCCGGATCAAGATTTTCACTTTCCATGATAAGGGCCGTTTCGTCCCTTACACATGCACTCAGTGTGACGAGGCATGGTGTATGCACGCTTGCCCTGTTGATGCGATCACGCTCGACAAAAGCACCGGTGCGAAAATCGTTCATGACAACCTCTGCGTCGGCTGCAAAGTCTGCACGATTGCGTGTCCATTCGGCACCATCAATTACAACGCTGACACGGGCAAAGTGATCAAGTGTGATCTGTGTGAGGGTGAGCCGGAATGTGCGAAGGCATGTCCGACAGACGCCATCACATACGTCGACGCGAATTGGACCGGGCTCGAGAAAATGCGTGCTTGGGCGGAAAAAACCGACGCTGGACAAGCTTCAGCTTAAACAGGAGGACGAGACTATGGCATGGGCTAAAAAACTCCTCCGCGTAAACCTAACAGCGGGGACAGTAACAGAAGAAGCGCTCAACATGGATTGGGCAAATAAATATCTTGGCCAGCGTGGCTTGGCGACGAAGTATTTCGTTGAAGAGGTTGACCCAAAAGTTGATCCGCTAAGCCCTGATAACAAGCTGATCATGGCAACAGGGCCGCTGACGGGCACATGTGCGTCAACGGCTGGCCGCTATTCTGTCATCACCAAGGGTGCTCTTACAGGCGCGATTGCGTGTTCAAATTCTGGCGGTTTCTTCGGTAACGAAATGAAGAACGCCGGCTACGACATGGTGATCTTCGAGGGTGCTTCCAAAACACCTGTGTATCTTTTTATCGATAACGACAATGCGCAGTTGATTGATGCCTCTGACATGTGGGGTACCAGCGTTTGGGACACTGAGGACAAGATCAAAAATGATCATCAGGATCCTATGATCCGTGTTGCATCAATCGGTATTTCTGGCGAGAAGGGCGTTAAATACGCCTGCGTGGTGAATGACTATCACCGTGCAGCAGGGCGTTCCGGTGTTGGCACAGTAATGGGGACGAAGAACCTCAAAGCGGTTGCTATTCGTGGCACTAAGGGTGTGACCGTCAAGGACCCTGTGCGGTTCTTTGAAGCTGCAAATGCCGGTAAGGAAGTGTTGGCAGGAAACCCTGTGACGGGTGAAGGCCTACCAGCGTTTGGAACACAGGTTCTGATGAACGTGATCAATGAAACCGGTGCATTGCCAACACATAACCACCGTGACGTTCAGTTCGATGGAGCGCATGCAATTTCTGCGGAAGCAATGGCTGAACCACGCGAGTCAGACGGAAAGCCTAACCTGGTGCGAAACGCGGCATGTTTTGGATGCACAATTGCATGTGGTCGTATTTCAACGGTTGATCGCACGCATTACACGGTTGCGGAGCGTCCTGAGTATCAGGTTGCATCCGGTGGCCTCGAATACGAGGCCGCATGGGCGCTGGGCGCTGCGACAGGCGTGGATGATCTTGATGCGCTGACATTTGCCAACTTTATCTGTAACGAACAAGGTTACGATCCAATCTCCTTTGGGGCGACGGTCGGCGCGGCGATGGAGCTCTACGAGATCGGCGCGATCACAGATAAGGAAACAGGCGGGATTGAGCTGAAATTCGGAAGTGCGAAAGCGTTGACGGATTTGGCTGAACTCACCGGCAAGGGCGAAGGCTTCGGGGCGGAAATCGGCCTTGGGTCAAAGCTGCTGTGTGAGAAATATGGCCACGGAGAACTTTCAATGTCTGTGAAAGGACAGGAATTCCCGGCCTACGACTCCCGTGGTATTCAGGGCATGGGCCTCACGTATGCAACATCGAACCGTGGTGCCTGTCACCTGCGTTCATACACTGTTGCATCTGAAGTGCTTGGTATCCCTGAGAAAACGGATCCTTTGGCGCATGAGGGCAAAGCAGGGCTGGTTAAGGCATTTCAGGATGCGACTGCTGTGTTCGATAGTGCAGGTATCTGCGTATTCACCTCGTTCGCTTGGTCGTTGGAAGACGTTGCGCCGCAAATTGATGCTGCGTGCGAAGGAGACTGGTCTGTCGAAACCCTTCTTGAGATTGGTGAGCGGATTTGGAACCTGGAGCGTAACTTCAATAACGCTGCCGGCTTCACGGCCGCTGACGATAAACTGCCTGAGCGCTTGGTAAAGGACGCGGCGAAAACGGGCCCTGCAAAGGGCTTGGCCAATCAGCTCGATAAAATGCTGCCGGAGTATTATCAACTTCGCGGCTGGACAGCTGACGGCGTGCCGACCAACGAAACGTTGGGACGTCTCGGACTTTGATGGAATAAGGGAAAGGGCGGGTGTCCTTTCCCGACCATCTCCTCGGAGGAATGACAATGACATATGTGATTATTGGCGCTGGCCCAGCCGGGGTTACGGCTGCGGACACGTTGCGCAAAGCTGACCCAAAGGCCGACATCGTGATGATTGGCTCGGAGCCTGAGCCTCCTTATTCGCGTATGGCAATTCCCTACGTTTTGACGGGTTTGATTGCCGAGGAAGGGACCTATCTCCGAAAAGAAGAAGGGCACTACGACAACAATGCGATTCAGTATCGCCAAGGCGAAGCCGAAAGCATTGATCCTGCAAAAAAAGTTGTGAAGTTGAAGGACGGTGACAGCCAGTCATATTCAAAACTTTTGATTGCGACCGGGGCAAGCCCTGTAAAACCACCAATTGATGGTCTCGATCTCAAGGGTGTGCATCACTGCTGGACCCTCGAAGATTGTCGCAACATCATGAAGTTTGCCGATAAGGGCTCAGACGTCGTCCTGATGGGGGCTGGCTTTATCGGCTGCATTATCATGGAAGCGCTGGCTGAGCGTGGCGTGAACCTTACAGTTGTTGAAGCGCTCGACCGTATGGTGCCACGCATGATGAACGAAGCTGCGGGTAACATGGTCAAGGCATGGTGTGAGAAACAGAACGTCACTGTGCATACCTCAACCAAGGTCACAAAACTTGAGGCATCAAAAGATCCCGAAGATACACTGAGCGTTGACCTGGATAATGGTAAGCAGATTCCAGCGCATCTTGTTGTGGTTGCAACAGGTGTCAAATCCAACATTGATTTCGTTGACGGCTCGGGCTTGAAAACGGATCAGGGCATTCTTGTTGATGAATGTATGCGGTCGAATATTGACGACATTTATGCTGCTGGTGACTGCGCGCAAGGCCCTGACTTCTCGACAGGCGGTTGGGCTGTGCATGCCGTGCAGCCGACGGCTGTCGACCATGGCCGGATCGCAGGCCTTAACATGGCAGGTAAATCTGCACCGTTTAAGGGCAGTTTGAACATGAACGTACTGGATACGGTCGGTCTTATTTCAGCCAGCTTTGGTAAATGGGACGGCATCGAAGGCGGTGATCACGCTGAGGCGATTGATACCGAGAACTTCCGGTATATGCGGCTAGAATTTGATGGGGATAAAATTATCGGGGCACTCTCATTGGGGAGAACGGATCAAATCGGCGTCCTCAGAGGCCTTATCCAGACAGAGGTTGCGCTTGGACCTTGGAAAGAGAAACTGATGGCCGATCCTCATCTCATAGCCGACGCTTACGTCGCGTGCTCTCAATAACGAACGACGCTGATCAATATGAAAGTTCGTATCAAGCTCTATGCGTCTCTGGCTGAGTATCTTCCTGCGGGTGCGGTGAAGAACGAGGCTGATCTTGAGGTCAGTGAAAACGCGACGCCAACGCAAATTATCCTGCGTCTCGGTTTGCCCGAGAAAATGTGTCACATGGTTTTGATCAATGGTGTGTACATCGCCCCTGAAGAGCGTGGTAAAACGTCACTCGAGGCTGGTGATCATCTGGCGATTTGGCCTCCTGTCGCAGGTGGCTAGAGGGCGCTAATTCCGATGAGTGCAGACCCGGTTATTATTCAAAAACAGATGGGCATAACCCATGCGGAATTTATGCGTTTATTGCCGCGCGCCCTTGGGTCGGATGATTTCAGGGTCAATGCCAAGACCATTGATTTCACACCAAAGCAAGGTGCTTCGTTGAAAATTCAGTTGGGGACCGAGGGCGTCCGTCAAATTGCGCTTATGAAGATGCCGACGACACCCGTTACACTAACGCTTGCTGGTATTAGTGACGACGAGCGCGATGCGATGCTGCTTCGATTTGATCGGGCATATCAGCGGGGTGGAGGCTAATCCTATCTGGATTTTGCGTACGGATTTTTACCCGTTCGCGTAACGATCCGAAGTGGAATTCCATCCAGGCCAAAATCTTCACGCAGTCCATTCGCGAGGTAACGCAAGTAACTCTCAGGCAACTTTACAGCTGTCGACGAGAACAAATAAAATGTCGGTGGTCGCGTTTTTGCTTGCGTGGCATACCGCACGGATAAGCGTTTCCCGTGTGATCCCATTGGAGGCGGGTGGGACTCCAGCATCCGCGATAACCATCTGTTTAATGCGCCAGTTGAAACACGCATATTCCACAAATCAAAAACTTCAAAAACCGTGGGCAGTAACTTGTCGACACCACGCCCTGTTAACGCAGACATGGTGACAACGCGAATACCGCGAACCTGTTGCAATGATGTTTGCAAACGATCTGTGATCTTTTCCATCGTCTCGTTGCGATGCTTCACAGCATCCCATTTATTGACAGCGATAATAAGCGCGCGGCCCTCTTCAATCACTTTTCGGGCAATTGTTAGATCCTGTTTCTCAAGTGTCTGATCAGCGTCCAGCACCAGGACAACGACCTGCGCGTACTTAATCGCGCGGAAAGTATCGTTGACGGCAAGATACTCAAGTTTCTCCTGCACACGCGCTTGTTTGCGAAGCCCGGCAGTATCAACAAGCTTGATCTTTCGGCCTTCCCACTCCCACGGTGTCGAGATTGCATCGCGCGTAATCCCAGCCTCGGGGCCGGTCAACATGCGCTCTTCTCCAAGCAATCTATTGACCAAGGTTGATTTCCCCGCATTCGGTCGTCCGACAATTGCTAGTTGCAGAGGTTGAGACGCAATAAAATCGTCATCATCTTCTTCGCCACTATCAACAAAGACATCCTCGTTGCTTTCGGCAAGGTCAGCTGCGCGCGCGGCTTCGGCCAGCGCGCTTTCATGAAACGGGAGAAGGGCGTCATAAAGTTCATCAATACCCAGGCCATGCTCGGCGGAAATTGCGATAGGTTCACCCAAGCCAAGACTATAGGATTCCAATAATCCGGCCTCGCTCTGCTTTCCTTCACACTTATTGACGCCAAGAATGATTGGAATATTTTGAGTTCGAAGCCAGTTGGCGAAATGAGTGTCTGTCGGTGTCACACCGGCACGACCGTCGATTAACATTAAAACAACATCAGCATCCCCAACTGCATGTTCAGTTTGTTGACGCATGCGACTTTCAATGCTGTCGCCAATGATATCTTCGAGCCCGGCGGTGTCGAAGATATTGAAACGTAGGTCTGAGATGACGCCCTCACCTTCGCGGCGGTCACGTGTGACTCCAGGCGTGTCATCGACAATAGCAAGCCGTCTGCCAACCAGGCGGTTGAACAGCGTCGACTTGC
>Ga0189287_100202_pt1 | contig 26519 bp, 24 predicted proteins | sample UW86minimetaG_FD_130319 | JGI IMG/M metagenome (GOLD analysis project Ga0189287, IMG submission 130319) | Marine microbial communities from the Costa Rica Dome - UW86 mini metaG | ecosystem: Environmental > Aquatic > Marine > Oceanic > Photic zone | place: Costa Rica: the Eastern Pacific... | reverse complement strand
GCGGACCTTGCCCACCTTCAGGGTCGAGAAGGTGTTGGCGTAGACCTTGTCGAGGAAGGCGCCGGCATCGCGACCCTTGATGTCGATCTTGCCCAGCGTGGTCACATCGCAGATGCCGACCTTTTCGCGGGCGGTCTTGGCCTCGCGGTCGACGGAGTCGCGCCAGCCCTTCTCGTCGCCCTGAACATACCACTCCGCCCGCAGCCAGTTGCCGACGGTGACGAAGCTGGCGCCATGCTCCTCGGCCCATTTGTGCGAAGGGGTCAGCCGGTAGGGGCGGAAATCCTTGCCGCGTGCCCGGCCTGCCAGCGCGCCCATGGGCACGGGGGTGAAGGGCGGGCGGAAGATGGTGGTGCCGGTCTCGGGGATCGTCCGCCCGGTGATCTCGGACATGATGGCGAGCGCCGGGATGTTGGCGGTCTTGCCCTGGTCGGTGGCCATGCCGAGCGTGGTATAGCGCTTGAGATGCTCGACCGCGCGGAAGCCTTCCTGGTGCGAGAGCTTCACGTCCTTGACGGTCACGTCGTTCTGCTGGTCGAGCCAGGCGCGATGCTTGCTTTGCGGCACGTACCAGAAGGCGGCGGTGTCCTGCGGTTCGTCCTCGGCCTGGACCGCATCGGCCTTGGCGGGGGTGAACCCGAGGTCGGAAATCTGCGCCTCGGCCTGTGCCCGGCCTTCGGCCAGGGCGCCGGCCAGCGTCATCGAGCCGTTGGCGGCGCCCGCCACGACCATGCCGGCGGGCATGGTGCCGCCCGGCACGAAGGCCTTGATATCGTCGCGCCATTCCGGCTTGCCGCGCTGGTGGCAGGTCAGGTGCACGTTGGGGTTCCACCCGCCCGAGACGGCAAGGCAGTCGACCGGCAGAACCTGCCCGTCGGTCAGGGTGATCGCCTTCAACCCCTTGCGGCCCACGGTGTTGACCACGCTCGCCCCGCGGATGTGCCGCACGTCGGGCAAGGTGATGGGTGCCGCCCGGTCGCGGCAGTCGATCACGGCACGGACGTGTACGCCTTTCGCCGTGAGGTCGGCCGCCGTGCGCCAGCCATCGTCGTTATTGGTGAAAACGGCCACTTCCTTGCCCGGCGCCACGCCGAACCGGTTCACGTATGTCCGCACGGCGCCGGCCAGCATCACGCCGGGGCGGTCGTTGTTGCCGAAGGCGATGGGCCGCTCGGTGCTGCCGGCGGCGAGGACGGCGCGCTTGGAATAGATCCGCCACAGGATTTGCCGCGGCTTGCCGGCGCTGTCGGCAAGGTGGTCGGTGCACCGCTCCAGCGCGCCGTAAATGCCGTGATCGTAGGCGCCGTAGACGGTCGTCCGCGTCATGATGCGCACGTTGCCCATCGACGCAAGCTCGGCCTGTGCCTGCGCCGCCCAGTCGTGGCCCGCCATGCCGCCCAGTTCCAGCGTCTCGGAATTGAGCCGCCCGCCGGCGACGAAATCCTCGTCCGCCAGGATCACGCGCGCCCCGGCCCGTGCCGCCGCCAGCGCCGCCGACAGGCCCGCGGGCCCCGAGCCGATCACCAGCAGGTCGCAATGCAGGAAGCCCTTGTCATACTGGTCGGGGTCTTCCTCCATCGACAGCCGTCCGAGCCCCGCCGAGGCGCGGATCGCCGGTTCGTAGACCTTTTCCCAAAAGGCTTTCGGCCACATGAACGTCTTGTAATAGAACCCCGCCGACAGGAAGGGCGACAGGAAATCGGTGACCGCCATCATGTCGTGCTCGAGCGAGCCGCGATGGTTCTGGCTGGTGGCGGTGAGCCCGTCGAACAGCTCGGCCATGGTGGCGCGGGTGTTGGGCTCGGTATGGGCGCCGGTGCGCAGGTGAACCAGCGCGTTGGGCTCTTCCGAGCCGGCGGTGAACACGCCGCGCGGGCGGTGATACTTGAACGACCGGCCGACGAGCCGCTGCCCGTTGGCCAGAAGCGCCGAGGCGAGCGTGTCACCATCGAACCCGGCCATCTCCTTGTTGTTGAAACGGAACGTGAGGGGTTTCGCGCGGTCGATCAGGCCGCCGCCGATGCGGTTGGGTTGAGTCATCTGTCCCGCCCCCTTGCGCGCGCCACGTCGCGGGCCAGTTCGACCCGGGTGATTTCATGGGTCAGCGTGTCGCGCGTGACCACCAGCCACGAGCGGTCGCCCTGTTCGTGATACCAGAGCTCCTGGTGCTGGCCGGCCGGGTTGTCGCGCAGGTAGCCGTAATCGTGGAACTGCTCCATCGCGCCTTCGGCCTGCCAGTCGGGCCGATCGATCAGGCTGGCATCGCCGAGATAGACGAATTCGGCGGCGTCGCGCGGGCCGAGAAGGGGGTGGGGAATGATCATGCGTTGGCCCCCGTGTCCGGCGTTGCGCAGTGAGTATTTTTGGAAAGATGAAAGGTCATGAGCGCGCTCGTCAGTGGAGGTTGGGCTGGTTGCCCACGCCTTTTTCGTCGATGATGTTGCCGCTGCGGAACCGGTCGAGGCGCATCTGCGCGGCGGTCGGGTGCGGCTCGTCCTTGGACAGCAGGTGCGCATAGGCGTAGCCCGAGGCCGGCGTCGCCTTGAAGCCGCCGTAGCACCAGCCGCCGTTGAAATAGAGCCCGTCGATATGGGTCTTGTCGATGAAGGGGGAGCCGTCCATCGACATGTCCATCAGCCCGCCCCAGGACCGCAGAAGCCGGGCGCGGCCGATCATCGGCATGATCGCCATGCCGCCCTCGGCCACGTCCTCGACCACCGGCAGGTTGCCGCGCTGGGCATAGGTGTTGTAGCCGTCGATATCGCCGCCGAAGACAAGACCCCCCTTGTCGGACTGGCTCACGTAGAAATGGCCGGCACCGAAGGTGATGACGCCCGGGAGAACAGGCTTCAGACCCTCGGTGACGAAAGCCTGCAGCACGTGGCTTTCGATCGGCAGGCGCATGCCCGCCGCGGCCATGACGCGGCTTGACGAGCCGGCGACGCAAACCGCCACCTTCTTCGCCTTGATCGCGCCGCGGTTGGTCTCGACGCCAAGGCACTTGCCATTCTGGATGTCGAAACCGGTGACCTCGCAATTCTGGATGATGTCGACGCCGCGGCTGTCGGCGCCGCGGGCATAGCCCCAGGCCACCGCGTCGTGCCGGGCGGTGCCCCCGCGGCGCTGGAAGAGGCCGCCCTTGATCGGGAAGCGGGCATTGTCGAAGTCGAGGAACGGAAGCTCGCGGCGCAGCGCGGCGGCATCGGCCAGCTCGGCATCGGCGCCGGCGAGGAACATCGCGTTGGCGCGCCGCACGAAGGCGTCGCGCTGGCCGTCGGTGTGGAAGAGGTTGAGGATCGAGCGCTGCGACACCATCGAGTTGTAGTTGGTGTCCTGCTCGAGGTTCTCCCACAGCTTCATAGACATCTCGTAGAACGGCTCGTTCCCGGGCAGCAGGTAGTTCGAGCGGATGATCGTGGTGTTCCGCCCGATATTGCCCGAGCCGAGCCAGCCCTTCTCGAGCACGGCGACGTTGCGATAGCCGAATTCCTTGGCGAGGTAATAGGCCGTGGCAAGGCCGTGCCCGCCGCCGCCGATGATGACGATATCGTATTCCGCCTTCGGCTCGGGGTCGCGCCAGACGGGCTTCCATCCCTTGTTGCCGGTCAGGCCTTCCTTGAAGATCCTGAATGCTGAATAGCGCATCGGGCGGATATCCTTATCCTTGAGTTGCCCCCAGCATGACGCGTTCCGCGTCGCTCGACTTTCCCGAAATAGTCGGATACGTGTCTTTTATGGACAGTATTGGTACAAAATCCGTGACCACGCGGCGAATCGGCATCCTGCCGATCGACGGGTTCGCGGTGATGTCCTACGCCGCGCTGACCGAACCGATGCGGGCGGCGAACGTGCTGGCGCGGCGGACGCTTTACGAGATGATCAACATCTCGGCCTCGGGCCATCCGATCGCCAGTTCCGGCGCGGCGCTGGTCATGCCGCAGGCCAAGGTGGGCGACGACCTGTCGCTCGACTACCTGTTCGTCGTCGCGGGCGGCGACCCCACCACCTATGACAACCGCGCCGTGATCAACTGGCTGGCACGGATGGCGCGCGAGGGCGTGCCTCTGGGCGGCGTGTCGGGCGGGCCGATCATCCTGGCGCGCGCCGGGCTGATGGCGGGGCGGCGGATGACGGTGCACTGGGAGCATGCCGCGGCGCTGGCGGAAATCTCGCCGCACCTGCTGATCGAACGCTCGCTCTACGTGATCGACCGCGACCGGGTGACCTGTGCCGGCGGCTCGGCGCCGATGGACCTGATGCACGCGCTGATCACCCAGCACCACGGCAAGCCCTTCGCCCGGCTGGTGAGCGACTGGTTCATGCATACCGAGGTGCGCCCCTCGGCCGGGCCGCAGCGCGCCGGGCTGGTCGAGCGGGTGGGGGTGAACAACGCCGCCATCCTCGACGCGGTCGAGGTGATGGAGGCGAACGTGGCCGACCCGGTCGACCTGGCCCACCTGGCCCGGACCGCCGGGCTGTCGGAACGGCAGCTCAACCGGCTCTTCACCGACAAGCTGGGCCGGCCGACGATGCGCTATTACCGCGAGCTTCGGCTGGAGAAGGCGCAGAGCCTGCTGCGCAACTCGCCCCTGTCGCTGACCGAGATCGCGCTGGCCACCGGGTTCGCCAGCTCCTCGCATTTCTCGCGCACCTATGCCGCTCAGTACGGGCAGCCGCCTTCCGCCTATCGCTAAGGCGCCGGAGCGGGCCGATTGCGTCACGCGGGGCGCGGTTTGCGGTCGCCGCTTGTCAACGCGCCGGCCCGCGCCATAGTCTCGGGCGCGAGAGAACGGAGGGCCCCATGCATATTCTCGTCCTGCAGCACGAACGTGTCGAACATCCCGGCGTCTTCCGGAAATTCCTGCGCGAGGACGGCCATACATGGGAGGCGATCGAGCTTGACGAGGGCGAGCCGCTGCCCGCCACGACCGAGGGGTTCGACGCGCTCTGGGTCATGGGCGGGCCGATGGACACCTGGCAGGAGGACATTCACCCCTGGCTGAAGGAGGAAAAGGCCTTCATCCGCAAGGCGGTGGCCGAGGAAGGCATGCCCTATCTCGGCGTCTGTCTCGGGCATCAGCTTCTGGCCGAGGCGCTGGGCGGCACGGTGGGTCCGTCGAAGACGCCCGAGGTCGGCGTGCTCGACGTGCACCTGACCGAGGCCGGCGCCAGCGGCGTGTTCTTCGACGGGCTGCCGGAGAAGTTCGACTGCCTGCAATGGCACTCGGCCGAGGTCACCGCCCTGCCCGAGGGCGCGCAGGTGCTGGCCACCTCGCCCGAATGCGCCGTGCAGGCGATGAAATGGGAAACCCGCGCCTATTCCGTGCAGTTCCATGTCGAGATCGAATCCGACACCGTGCAGAACTGGAACAACATCCCCGAATACGCGGGCGCCCTCGACAAGGTGATCGGCCCGGATGCCGCGCGCGAGGTCGAGGCGACCTGCGACGCCCGGATGGAGGCGTTCAACGAGGTGGCCGAGCGGATCTACATCAACTGGCTTCAGGCGACATCGCGGGCGGGCTGACGTTGCAGGGGGCTTTGCCCCCGCCGTTGAAACCCTTCGGAATTTCAACGCCTCCCCCAGGATATTTCCGGCCAGAAGAAGCCGGGTGTCAGCTCTCTGCCCAGCCTTCCGACTGCATTTCGCGCAGGCGGCTGGCGGTGCGTTCGAATTCGAAACTGCCCTCGCCCTCGACATAGAGGTATTCCGGCTCGGCGGCGGCGGAGCAGATAAGCTGCGTGCCCGCCTCGTAAAGCGCGTCGACAAGGGTGACGAAGCGCTTGGCCTCGTTGAAGTTCGAGCGCGAGAGCTGGGGGATGTTTTCCAGCACCAGAACCCGCGCCGCCTCGGCAATGGCGAGGTAGTCGGCGGGGCCGAGCGGCTTGGCGCAGAGGTCGTAGAAGCTGGCCCGCGCCACCCCGTTGCGGAAGGCGGGGATGGTGACCTCGCGCTTGTTCACCACGAGGGTATGGGGCGCGCTGTCGCCATCGGTGAGATCGTTCCAGACCGCCTTGATGTTCTCGCGCGCCTCGGCGTCGATCGGGGTGAAATAGGTCTGCGCCCCGGCCAGCCGATCCTGCCGGTAATCGGTGGGGCCGGCCATCTCGTGCACCACCATCCGCTCCTTCACCAGGTCGATGAAAGGCAGGAAAAGCTGGCGGTTGAGGCCGTTCTTGTAAAGGTCGTCGGGCACGCGGTTCGACGTGGTGACCACCACGACACCGGCATCGAACAGCGCCTCGAAAAGCCGGCCCACGATCATCGCGTCGGTGATGTCGGTGATCTGCATCTCGTCGAAGGCCAGCAGGCGGACGCTTTCCGTCACCTCCTTCGCCACGGGGGAAAGCGCGTCCTCCACCCCCTTCTTGCGGGCGGCGTGCATCCCGGCGTGGATTTCCTGCATGAAGGCGTGGAAATGCACCCGGCGGTTCGGCACCTCGAGCGTGTCGACGAACAGGTCCATCAGCATCGACTTGCCACGCCCGACCCCGCCCCAGAGGTACAGCCCCTTCGGCGGCTCGGGCGCCTTGCGGAACCAGCCCTTCTTCTGCGGCTTCGCAAGATCGGCGCGGATGCGCTCGAACTCGGGCAGCGCCGCCTCCTGCGCGGCGTCGCGGGTCAGCTTCCCCTCGGCGACGAGGCGGTCATATCGTTCCGGCAGCGTTTCCATCCGCCCCGCATAGCGCGCCCGCGCGGCCATGAAAAGCGCCTCTGCCGCGCTTCCGTCACGAACGGTGATTGTGACCCGCACAATCCTTGAATTGACGCCGCTTCCCGGCGGGGTAAGGTGCGCGGGCTGCGACAGGAGCGCGTCATGCAGAAATCGACCCCGCTTTTCACACCGGTGCTGATCGCCGGATGTGCAATCATGCTGATCTCGTTCGCGATCCGCGCCTCCTTCGGTGTCTTCCAGATCCCGATTGCCGAGGAATTCGGCTGGCTCCGGGTCGAGTTCTCGATGGCCATCGCCATCCAGAACCTCGCATGGGGTATCGGCCAGCCGATCTTCGGCATGCTGGCCGAGCGGATCGGCGACCGCAAGGCGATCGTGATGGGCGCCGTGGTCTACGCGCTGGGGCTTGTCCTGTCCTCCACCGCCGTTACGCCGGGCGCGCTTCAGGTTTACGAGGTGCTGGTGGGCTTCGGCATCGCCGGCACCGGCTTCGGCGTGATCCTTGCCGTGGTGGGCCGCGCCAGCTCTGACGAGAACCGCTCGATGAGCCTTGCCATCGCCACCGCCGCCGGCTCGGCCGGGCAGGTCGTCGGCCCGCCCCTGGCCGAGGCGCTGCTGAGCGTGATGAGCTGGCAGATGGTGTTCGTGGCCTTCGCCGCGATCATTCTCTCCGCCCTTCTGATGCTGCCCCTGATGCGCGCGCCCGAGCCGATCTCGAAACCGGAGCTCGAAGAAAGCATGGGCGCGATTCTCGGAAAGGCCTTCCGCGACCCGTCCTACACCCTCATCTTCCTCGGCTTCTTCTCCTGCGGCTACCAGCTTGCCTTCGTCACCGCCCATTTCCCCGCCTTCGTGACCGAGATGTGCGGGCCCATCGCCTCGGGCAGCGTGCTGCACGGGATCGGCATCACCTCGACATCCGCCCTCGGCGCGGCGGCCATCGCGGTCATCGGCGTGGCCAATATCGCCGGCACGCTGACGGCGGGCTGGCTTGGCAAGCGTTACTCCAAGAAATACCTGCTCGCCGCAGTCTATACCGGGCGAACCATCATCGCCGCGTGGTTCATCATGGTGCCGATGACGCCCACGACGGTGCTGCTCTTCTCGGTCGGCATGGGCTCGCTCTGGCTGGCCACCGTGCCGCTGACCAGCGGTCTGATCGCGCATCTCTACGGGCTGCGCTACATGGGCACGCTCTATGGCATCGTGTTCTTCAGCCACCAGCTCGGCAGTTTCCTGGGCGTCTGGCTGGGCGGGCGGATGTACGACATCTACGGCAATTACACCGCCGTGTGGTGGGTCGGCGTGGGCGTGGGCGCATTCTCGGCGCTGGTGCACCTGCCGGTGAAGGAGAACCGTCTGAAACCGGCGCTGGCCTGATACCGCTCCGTCAGAGCACCGGTTTCATCGCCGCCATGACCGCATCGGGGTGCGTATAGGCCAGCGCATGACCGGCATCGGGCACCACGGCCTGCCGCGCCTGCGGGTTCCACTCCGACAGCGTATCCTTGCAGGTCAGCGGGATCACATCATCCTTCTCGCCCCAGATCGCCAGCACGGGCACCCCGGCCCCGGCAATGGTGCGGTGGGCGTCTTCGAGATCCTCGTCGAGAATGCCCCGCAGCGAGGACAGCACCGCAGGCGCAAACCCTTTCAACCGGGTCTCGGCGATCTGCAGGTCGACGATCCGGTCGACGCGTTCGTGCCCCCCGCGCTCGGATTCCGTCGCCCGGCGCAGCGACTTGGCATAGAACCCCAGCATCATCCAGCGGCCAAGGAAATTGTACTTCACCGCCATGTCCGCCACCGGCCCAAGGTCATGGCCCAACCCCGCCGGCGCCAGCAGCACAAGCTGTCGCAGGCGCCCCGCCTGCTGTGCCGCGAAAGCCGAGACGATGGCGCCGCCCATGGAATAGCCCAGCAGCGTGATCTCGCCCGTCACCCCTTGGTCCTCGAGCAACTCGTCGAGCTGGCGGATGAAGAACGCGCTGTCCTGCGCGCCCCTCGGCCTGTCGGAAAAGCCGCGGCCGTAGAGATCGTAGGTCAGCACGCGATAGCCTGACTGCGCCAGATCTTCCGCGATCGGCCCCCAGACGAAAGAGGGCGTCGTCAGCCCGTGAACACAGACGGCCACAGGCCCCGCCTCCGGCCCGAGCCATTGGTAATGGGTGACACCCTGCGACAGGGTGGCGAACTGCCCCGGCGCGGCCTCCCGCCGGGTTCGGTTCATCCGGGGCCGCAACGCCTCGACCGCGAAGGGCCAGATCGCCACGGCCGCGATGATGGCGATGACGGCCCACCAGGTCATTGCGCGGCGGCCCAGGCGTCGAGGATGTAGCGGCTGGTCATCAGGTCGAGATGCGCGCCGCCGCCATTCTTGAACAGCGTGATCTCGTCGTCGCTTTCACGTTTGAATTTCCCCGGCTCGTAGTAATCGGCAACAAGGTCGTCGCGCGCGATCACCCCCGCCTCCAGCGGGATCTTGATCTCACCGATATGGCCCACCGTCGTGTCGTAGCTGTCGACGAAGACGCGCGCCCGCTTGAGCGCGTCGTCATCCACCTCGCGCATGTCCGGGCGGTAGGCGCCGATCAGGTCGACATGCTGTCCGGGGCGGAACCATTCCCCCTTCAACAGTGGTTCGGTCGACATCGTGGCGGAGGTGACGATATCGGCCGCGCCAACCGCCGCCTCCAGATCATCGGCCACCTGCAACCCGGGGCAGTCTTCCACCATCGCTTCGGCATTCTTGCGGGTGCGATTCCACACCGTGAAGCGCGCCTTCGGGAAGGCGGTGGAATAGGCCTGGAACAGCGACCGGCCCACCGTGCCGGCGCCGACGATCAGGATATTCTCGCTGTCGGGCCGGGCCAGTTGCGTCGCGGCGTAAAGGCTGTCGCCGGCCGTCTTCCACTTGGTCACAAGGTGAAAATCGATCACCGCCTCAAGCTGCCCGTCGCCGTCGCCAAAGACGCAGACCGAGCCGTGGATCATCGGCTTGCCGGCCTTGGGGTTGCCCGGAAAGATCGTCGCCGATTTCACCGCCAGCCCCATGCCGTCGATCCAGGCCGAGCGCGACAAAAGCGTATCGGGGTCGCGGTACAGGAAGGTATCGCCGATCTCGGCCTTGGGCAGCCTGTGCCCGGCCTCGAACGCCGCGCACAGCTTCATCCAGTCGAGGTGTTTCTCGCCCTCGTCGAACGGGATCATGGTGACACTCATGCGATATCCTCCTGCATCAGAAGCCCCTCTTCGACCAGCCGCCGGGCCAGCCCCTCGGGCGTTTCGAAACGGTGTGTCTGCCAGCCGCGCGCGGCGGCGGCGGCGATGTTGTCCTCGCGGTCATCGGTGAAGAACAGCGTCTCCGGGTCAAGCCCGCAATCGGCCTCGACGGCGGCGTAGATCTCTGGGTCGGGCTTGATCATCTTCATCTCGCCGGAAATATATCGGCGGTCGAATTCCTTGAGGAAGGGAAACTGCGCCTCGCTCAGCGGAAAGTTCTCCTTGCCGAAATTGCTCAGCGCGAAGACCGGCACGCCCTTCGCCCTCAGCGCCCGCAGAAGCTTCACCGAGTCCGCGATCTCCGGTTGGGCAATCTCCGTCCACTTCCAGCGGAACTTCAGCACCTCCTGCCGCCACTTCGAATGCGCCCAGGCGGTGTCTTCCACCACGTCGGCAAAGACATTGCCCGCGTCGATCTTCACCATCATCCCGTGAATATCGATCTCGCCGAACATCTCGCGCCGCTTCGCCTTACCCAGCACCCGGTCGAAATACTTCTCCGGCTGCCACTCGATCAGCACGTTGCCGATGTCGAAAATCACCGCGTTGATCGTCATGAAACGCTCCTATCTCCTGACCGGCCCGTCGGCCACGTGGGTGCCTTTGCGCGACTCGCGCCAGACAAGGTAAAGCCCCGACCCGAGGATCAGCGCGATGCCGGCCCAGGCCACCGCGTCGGGCCAGGTGCCGAACACCGTGACCCCCCACAGGATCGCCATCGGCATCGAAACATACTCGAACGGCGCGGCAAAGGCCGCCTCGCTCAGCCGGTAGGCCTGGCTGATGAACAGGACGCCCGCCAGCCCGCTGAGACCCAGAATGACGAAGATCGGGATATCCGCCGGATCCACCGGCGCCCAGGCCCGCAGAAGGAAATCAAGGTCCGCGGGCGCCATCTCCGCAAGCTTGCCGTCGCCGATGCTCAGCCCTATGGCCGCACTGACGACCAGGAAGCAGCTTTGCGAATAGATCGCCATGGTCGCGGCACTTTCCGTGTCGCCGATCCGCCGGGCGATGATGTGCATCACCGCGTAAAGCGAGGCCGCGATCATCGGGAAGACCGAGGCCAACTGAAACGCCGACGTGCCCGGCTTGGCGATCAACAGCACCCCCACGAACCCCACCGCGATGGCAACCCAGCGCCGCGCGCCGACCCGTTCGCGCAGGAAGATCACCGAGAAGACGGTGATGACCAGCGGCGAGACGAAGAAGATCGCCACCGCGTCGGCAATCGGAAGGGCGGCCAGGCCGAGGAACAGGAATGAATTGGCGAACACCACGCAAAGGCCCCGCGCAGCATGGGCCAGCGGCCGCCGCGTGCGGAACACATTGATCCCGCCAAAGAACGGCATCACGAGGACCAGGAAGGTCGGAATGCCCACCAGCGCCCGCAGGAACACCACCTGGTGCAGCGCGTAATCGTTCGATACGAACTTGATCGCCACGTCGTTCAGCGAAAAGCACAGCGCCGCCGTGAACGCACAGAGCGCGCCCACCAGGTTCGTCCGTTCTATGGAAACCTGTGTCATGAAGTCCCGTTCGCTGTCCCCGGCAACAAACGGGAGCAGGCCGGGATTGTAAAGCGCCGCGCCCCGGAAAAACGGCTCAGCGCGTCGCCTGCCGAAGCACCCGCTCCAGCGCGTCGAGAAACCTTGACCGATCGGCCTTCGTGAACCCCTTGCCGCCGCCCTGCCGGAACGGATCGGCGGCGCGTAGGTCGCTCATCAGGTCGCGCGTGGCCAGCGCCGAACCCACGTTGCGCTCGGTCAGCGCCTCGCCATTGGGCTTCAGCACCAGCGCGCCACCCTCGACACACCTCGCCGCCAACGGAATATCCCCCGTGATCACCACGTCGCCCGCCCCGGCCCGCTCGGCGATCCACTTGTCAGCCTCGTCCGGCCCCTCCGGCACGATCACCGTCTCGACGGCCGGGTTGGCCGACGGCCGGATGCCGCCATTCGACACCATCTTCACGCCCACGCCGTGCCGCGTGGCCACCCGCTCCACCTCCGCCTTCACCGGGCAGGCATCGGCATCGACGTAGATCACGCCTTCTTCGCCTTTGGCTTCTTCTCCGCTTCCCGCTTCACCTTGTACGCCTCGGGGATGGGCATCCGGTTGAACGCATCCAGCCCGGCGATCTTATAGGCCTCGGCCAGCGTCGGGTAGTTGAACGTGTTCTGAACGAAGTAATCCACCGTCCCCTTCAGGTTCAGCACCGCCTGCGCGATATGGATCAGCTCCGTCGCCCCCTCGCCCACGATCTGCACGCCCAGCACGCGCCGGGTCTTGAGGCTGAACAGCATCTTCAGCATCCCGTGCTCCAGCCCCATGATATGGCCCCGGCTGGTCTCGCGGAACCGGGCCACGCCCACCTCGTAGGGAATGCCCCGCTCCTGCATCTCTTCCTCGGACATGCCACAGGTGGAAATCTCCGGCACCGAGTAGATGCCATAAGGAAACCACGGGCTTTCCGGCAGCGTCGGCGTATCCAGCGCATGGCACGCCGCGATCCGCCCCTGCTGGATCGAGGTCGACGCAAGGCTTGGATGCCCGATCACGTCACCCGCCGCATAGATATGCCCAACCGACGTCTGGTAACTCTTCCGGTCCACCTCGATCCGCCCGCGATGGTCGGTCCCGATCCCCACGGCGTCGAGGTTCAGCTTCTCCGTCGCCCCCATCCGCCCGGCGGCAAAGAGCAGCATCTCGGCCCGCACATGCCGCCCGTTGGCCATGCTCACCTCGACATGCTTCCCGGCATCTTCGATCTGCTCGATGGCTGACCCAAGGCGCAAATCGACCCCGTTATCCCGGATCTGGTGGGTGAATTCCTGGATGATGCGCGTGTCGATGAAATCAAGAAACGTATCCCGCGGCTCGATCAGCGTCACCCGCACGTCGAGCGCCGAGAACATGGTGGCATATTCCACCCCGATCACCCCCGCGCCCACCACCACAAGGCTCCGCGGGATCTGCGCCAGCTCCAGGAACTCGTCGCTGTCGACGATGGTCGAGCCGTTGAAGGGCACGTAATCCGGCCGATAGGTCTTGGTCCCGGTCGAAATCAGGAACCTGTCGGCGGTCAGCCGGCTGACCTCGCCCGCCTCGGTTGCCACCTCCACCTCGTTCGGGCCGATGAACTTCGCCATGCCGTTCAGCGTGTCCACATGGTTCCGGTTGAACTGGTGCTCGAGGATATCGACCTCGTAATCGAGCGTCTTGTGCAGCCGCGACTTGAGGTCCTGCGCCCCGATATCCTCCTTCACCCGGTAGGACCGGCCGTAGAAGCTCCGCTCACGCCAGCCGGAGAGGTTCAGCACCGTCTCCCGCAACGTCTTCGACGGGATCGTCCCGGTATGCACCGACACGCCCCCCAGCCTGTCACGCCGGTCGATGACCAGAACCCGCCGCTTCAGCTTCCCCGCCTGGATCGCGGCCGACCGCCCGGCAGGGCCGGAACCGATGATGATAAGGTCGTAATGGCTCATGCAATGTCCTTCCCAAAATCGGCTGTGAATGCCTCGGGCACCCGGCCTCGAAGCCGCGCATCGACGGGCCGCGGTGCGGCGAACCAACGGATATGGCTTGACGGTTTATACCAGCCAAGCACCTCTTCCCTCACGAGGTCATGCTCCGCCAGCAAAATCGCCGGACCGTCGGGGCGGCCCGGCGATGCGCGGCGGGCTGAAGCCCTTGATTCCGCGCGTGTTTCGCAAACCGCGACCAACCTACCCCGCATAAAGCGCCTCGGCATGGAAGCTCACGTGGTCCTCCATGAAGGTCGAGACGAAGAAATAGCTGTGGTCATACCCCGGTTGCAGCCGCAAATTCGCCTGCTGCCCCCGCTCGCCAACCGCATGGGCAAAGTCATGGGTGTTCAGCAGCTTGTAGAACTGGTCCTTCGTGCCGGTATCCGTCAGGATCGGCCCGTCAAACCCGCTCTCCCGCATCAGCAGCGTCGCGTCATGCGCGGCCCAGACAGCCTCGTCATCCCCAAGATAGCCACCCAGTTGCTTCCGGCCCCAGTCGCTCGCCGTCGGGTGGCAGATCGGCGCGAAGGCCGAGACCGAGCGATACCGCCCCGGCAGCCCCATCGCCAGCGTCAGCGCACCATGCCCGCCCATCGAATGGCCGGTGATGCCCTGCCGACTCGCATCGACGGCAAACTCCTTCGCCACCAGCGCCGGCAGCTCCTCGCCAACATAATCCCACATCCGGAAATGCTTCGCCCACGGGTCCTGCGTGGCATTCACGTAGAACCCCGCGCCCTGGCCCATGTCGAACGAATCCTCGTCGGCCACGTCCTCGCCGCGCGGGCTCGTATCGGGGAACACCAAAGCGATCCCCTGCTCGGCCGCCCAGCCCTGCGCGCCCGCCTTGGTCATCGCATTCTCATGCGTGCAGGTCAGCCCCGACAGGTACCACAGCACCGGCACCGGGCCGTCCTTCGCCTCTTCCGGCAGGAACAGGCCAAAGGTCATGTCGCAGTTGCAGGCCTCCGAGGCGTGCTTGTACACACCCTGCACCCCGCCGAAACAGGCGTTCTCGGAAACGGTTTCCATGGTTCAATCCTTCCTTTCCGCGTCGCCGCGATGGACGCTCATGATCTCTTCAATCGGTTTCTTGATGGTTGCCGCCTTCGGCACCGTAGCATCCCGGGCCGCGTGGCCCACGGTCAAAATCATCACCGGCTTTTCATTTTCCGGCCTGTCGAGCAACCCGTTGAGGAATTTCATCGGGTTCGGCGTATGCGTCAGCATCGACAGCCCCGCCGCGTGCAGCGCCGCAATCAGGAACCCCGTCGCAATCCCCACGCTCTCCGGCACGTAGTAGTGCTTCCGCCGGCTGCCATCAGGCTTCACGCCATAGCGCTGCGCGAACACCACGATCAGCCAGGGCGCGTCCGTCAGGTGCGGCTTGCTGGCATCCGTCCCGATCGGCTCCAGCGCCGCCAGCCACGCGTCGCCGGCGCCGCCCTCGTAGAACTGCCGCTCCTCCTCCTCGGCCGCCGCCCGGATCTTCGCCTTCATCTCCGGGTCGGCCACGGCCGCGAAATGCCAGGGCTGCTGGTTCGCCCCGCTCGGCGCGAGGCCCGCCGTCTCGATCGCCGCGGCGATCACCTCTTCCGGCACCGCCCTTGTCTCGTACTCCCGCACCGTGTGCCGCTGCCGCATCAGCGCGCGGAACGCCTCGACGGCCTCCAGCGCCTCTGCATCGCTCAGCTCCCGCCAGTGCGGCAGGGGAAGCGGCTCGTATCCCGATGGCATCTCGCCCATGCGACCGATTCTTTCAGTAAAGCTGCCCCACCCAGCCGATCACCAGCGACACCGTGACCACCGCCAGCGCCGTCGAGATCAGGATCGAGGCCGACACCCGCTGCGGCGCGATCCGGTAATGCTCGGCCAGGATATACACGTTCCCGGCCACCGGCAGCGCCGCCGCGGCGATCATCACGGCGGCGGCATAGGGCTCCACCGGGAACAGGATCAGCGCCGAGAACGCCACCGCGCCGGGGTGCAGCACCAGCTTGCTGAAGCTCAGCCACCCCGCGATCAGCGGCCGCTCGGCCTTCTTCGTGGCCAGCGACGCGCCGATGGCGAACAATGCCCCGGGGGTCGCCGCACCGCCCAGAAGCGACAGGAAATCGTTCATCACCCCGGGGATCGGCAGCCTCAGCGCCGACCAGCCCAGTCCCAGCACGATCGACACGATCATCGGGTTCTTCAGCAGGCCCATTCCCACCGTCTTCAGCGCGCCCAGTCCCACCGCCCCGTCGCGCGACCCGGTCACAAGGATCACCACCAGCGAGCCGAACACGATCAGGTCGATCGACAGCACCAGCATCACCGACCCGATCGCCGCCTCGCCCATCAAGAGCGTCAGCATCGGCACGCCAAGGAACCCCACGTTCCCGATCACCCCGCATTGCGATTCGAACGCCGCCTCCTCGATCGAGGCACCGCGCAGGAAGGCCGCCATCATCACCACGCCATAGACGAAGGCCGTGGCCCACAGGTAGGCGGCGATGAAGCGCATGTTGAACACCTCGCCGAAGGACAGGTTCGCCGAGAACCGGAACAGCATCGCCGACAGCGCGAAGTAGAAAACGAACTTGGTCAGCCATGCCGTCGCCTCCTCGGTGAAAAAGCCGGTGCGCCCGGCCCCGAAGCCAAGGCCGATCACGCAGAAGAAGGGCAGGGTCTGTAAGAAAATTTCCAGCATCGCCCGCTTGTTAGCACGCCTCACCGGCGGCGCAAACGGAAAGGGGGCAGCGCGCTGCCCTGCCCCCTTCTGCCCGGCGCATTGGGATGTCGCACCGGGCCTGCCCTTGCGCGGCCAGCCGCACCCCTGCATCGGCCGCCCCGCCAGCTTGGACCGGCAATGGTTAACAAACCGTTGCGACCACCCGCGCCCAGCCGCCGGGAGAAAAGAAATCACCCCGGCCGGACCGTGAAACCGCTATAGCTTGCCGCACCCGGGCAGGTGGCCCGGCGATGAAAGGCAGACACGATGACCGACAAGATCAAGGGCCCGGCCTCCTACTTCCCCTCCATCGAGGCCAAGTACGGGCGCCCCATCGCGGAATGGAAAGACCTGATCCGCGCCCAGCCCGGCAAGAAGCACATGGAACTGGTGACATGGCTGAAACAGGAGCACGGCATGGGCCACGGCCACGCCAATGCCCTCGTCGCCGACACCCTGCGCGAGGATGCCGGCTGAATGGCGCGCCGCGACTACGACCCCGCCACCGCCCCGCCCGAGGACCGGCCCGCCGTCAAGGCGCGGGCCTTCGATACCACGGGCCCGCGCGCATGGCGCGGCTCATTGGCCGGCGAGGCCATCGGCTCCGCCAACACCATCCTCGCCTACGCCACCGACACGATCGGCGAAGGCCCGCGCCTGCACGTCCATCCCTATGACGAAAGCTTCGTCGTCATCATGGGCCACGCCCGCTTCTTCGTCGGCGACGAGGTGATCGAGGCCGCCGCCGGCGACGTCCTGCTCGCCCCGGCCGGCCAGCCCCACAGGTTCGAGAATGCCGGCCCCGGCCGCCTCCAGACCATCGACATCCATCACTCCCCCCGCTGGATCCAGACCGACCTCGACTAGCCACCGCCGCCCAGGCTTCTTCTGGCCGGCAATATCCTCGGGGGTGAACTGGCCGCAGGCCAGGAGGGGGCAGACAGCCCCCTTTACCCGCTCCCGATCAGCACCCCGGCCGCGAACACCAGCGCACCCCCCAGCACCACCTGGAACGCCGCCCGGAAGAACGGCGTCTCCATGTAGCGGTTCTGGATCCACGCGATCGCCCACAGCTCCACGAACACCACGATGAAGGCGATGATCGTGGCCGTCCAGAAATCCGGGATCAGGTAGGGCAGCGCGTGGCCCAGCCCGCCCACCGTCGTCATCACCCCGCTGGCGATGCCGCGCTTCACCGGGCTGCCCCGGCCCGACAGCTCGCCATCGTCGCTGGCGGCCTCGGTGAAGCCCATGGATATCCCCGCCCCCACGCTGGCGGCCAGCCCGACAAGGAAAGTGGTCCACGTATCCTGCGTGGCAAAGGCCGTGGCAAAGATCGGCGCCAGCGTCGAAACCGACCCGTCCATCAGCCCGGCCAGCCCGGGCTGCACCCATGTCAGCACGAACTGCCGCCGCGCGGTGCGCGATTCGGCGGCGCGGGCGTCCTCGTCGAGATGTTCCTGCTCAAGCTCGCCGGCCCGGTCCTGGTGCCCCGCCTCCGCCGCTGCAAGATCACCCAACAGCTTCCGCGTGTCCGCATCCGTCGTATTCGCCGCCGCCTTCAGGTAGAAATTCTCCGCATCCCGCTCCATCGCCTCGGCCTCCTCACGGATCCGCTCGATCCCGAGGTTCTCCACCAGCCACACCGGCCGCCGCGCGTAATACCCCGCCACGTGCTCGCGCCGAATGAGCGGGATGACCTCGCCGAAGCGCTTGCGGTGCAGCTCGATCAGCGCCTTGCGGTGGCCATCCTCCTCTTCCGCCATCCCGTCGAAGACGCGGGCGGTATCCGGGTAATCCTCCCGCAGCATCTCGGCGTAGCTCCGGTAGATGCGCCCGTCATCCTCTTCCGAGGAAATGGCGAGGGCGAGGATTTCCTGTTCGCTCAGCTCCGAAAACCGGCGGCGGGAGGACATTCCGGGAATCATGGGACAGCCTTTCGAATTAGAACAATTCTAAACTATACGGCCCGGCCGCAGGATCAAGGCCCGAAACCCGCCGCGTTGACTTTTCCCCAAGCCTCGACAACGCTCGCATCCGACAGGCACAGGGGTATCAGGGCAGATGGCACAGGAACGGTCCGGGCTGGTGGCGGGCATCGACGTGGGCGGCACGTTCACCGACCTATTGCAGCTCGACCAGGCGACCGGCGCCGTGCGCATCGCCAAGGTGCCCAGCACGCCCGACAACCAGGCCTTCGGCGTGATGAACGCGCTCGCCGCCGCCGAATGCGACCTCGCCGCGCTCGACCTCATCGTGCACGGCACCACGACCACCACCAACGCCGTCCTCGAACGCAAGCTCAGCCGCACGGGCCTCATCACCACGCAAGGTTTCCGCGACGTGCTCGAACTTGGCCGCCGCACACGGCCACAGGCCTACGGCATGACCGGGCAATTCACCCCCCTCATCCCCCGCGACCTCCGACTCGAAGTGCCCGAGCGCACCGATGCCGCAGGCCAAGTCGTCACCCCGCTCAACGAAACTGCCCTGCGCGCCGCCGCCCGAACCCTGCTCGACGCCGGGTGCGAGGCCGTCGTCGTCCACTTCCTCCACTCCTACGCCAACCCCGCCCATGAACAGCGCGCCGGTGCCGTGCTGGCCGAGATCTGGCCCAACAGCCACATCACCCTCGGTCACGCCATCCTGCAGGAATCCCGTGAATTCGAGCGTGGCGTCACTGCCGCCGTCAACGCCAGCGTTCAGCCCATCCTCGACCGGTATCTCCGCCGCCTGACCGAAAGTCTCGCCGAGGGCGGGTACGACCGCGACGTGCTGGTGATGAACGGCAATGGTGGCATGGTCTCCTCCCGTTTCGTCGCGAAAGAAGCTGCGAAAACCGTCATGTCCGGCCCCGCCTCTGGCGTGATGGCCGCCGCCTATACCGGCCGCATCGCCGGGATGCCCGACCTCTTGACCTACGACATGGGCGGCACCTCGACCGACGTGGCGCTGGTGCGCAATGCCGAACCCGCCGTCTCGAACGAGATCGAGATCGAATACGCCATGCCGATCCACGTGCCCATGGTCGACGTGCGCACCGTGGGCGCCGGCGGCGGCTCCATCGCCCGCGTCAACGCCGCCGGCCTGCTGGAAGTCGGCCCGCAAAGCGCCGGGGCCGACCCCGGCCCCATCTGCTATGGCCGCGGCGGCACCGAACCCACCATCTCCGACGCCAACCTCCTCCTCGGCCGGCTCGACCCCGGCCGCCTCGCGGTCAAGGGCGGCGTCACCCTCGAAACCGTCGAAGAGATCTTCGCCGAACGCCTGGGCAAACCGCTGGGCCTCACTGCCCACGAAGCCGCGCAAGCCGTCGTGCAGCTTGCCAACACCACCATGGCCGGCGCCATCCGCATGGTCTCCCTTTCCCTCGGCGCCGACCCGCGCGACTTCGCCCTCTTCGCCTTCGGCGGCGCGGGTCCCCTCCATGCCGCCGCACTGGCCCGCGAACTCGGCGTCCCCCGCGTGCTCGTACCCAGCCGCCCCGGCATCACCAACGCCATCGGCTGCGTCGTGGCCGACCTCCGCCACGACTTCGTGCAAACCATCAACACGCCGGTCGACGCCTTGGCCGAGACCCAGCTCGCCGACATCTTCGCCGCCCAGAAAGCCGAGGGCGAACGCCTCATCGCCAAGGAGCGCGTCGAGATCCGCGGACTCCGCCACCTCTACAGCGTCGACATGCAATTCGTCGGCCAGACCCACCTCCTGCGCGTAGACCTCGAGACGCCGGAGATCGACAACGCCAGCCTTCGCGAGCTTTTCGAGATCGCCTATTTCCGCCGCTTCCGGGTCGAACTCTCGGAAATCCGCGCCAACGTGGTCAACGCCAACTGCTCCGTCATCGGCGCCCGCGTCCCGCTCGACCTCTCCACCCTGATCGACCCGTCGGGCCGCAAACCCACCCTCGCCGACGCGCAAACAGGCACCCGCCCCGTCCGCTTCGGCAGCGACATCCACGACACCCCCGTCTACTGGCGCGACCACCTCCCCCTCGACGCCTCCCTCGAAGGCCCGGCCATCATCCAGCAGATGGATACCACCCTGCTTATCGAACCCGGCGACACCGCCAAGGGCGACGAGCACGGCAACATCATCCTCCACGTGGGGGCACCAACATGACCACCACACACACCCGCCCCGGCACCGAGCCGGGGCCCCGACCGGCGCAGGAAAAGAGGTCCCGGGTCAAACCCGGGACGGGAAATGCGCCTTGTCCGATACCAGGCAATACCCGCCCCGGCCCCCGAGCCGGGGCCTCGCACCACGAAACAAACCCGGGACGAGCCGCATGATCGACCCCATCACCCTCTCCGTCATCCAGGCCGGCCTGCAACAGGTCTGCGACGAGATGGATCTTAGCTTCTCCCGCGCCGCCTTCTACCCCGTCATCGCCGAGGCCAACGACCGCTCTGACGGCATCTACGACGCCACCGACGGCGCGCTCATCGCCCAAGGCGCGGGCGGCCTGCCGGTCTTCGTCGGCACCATGCAATATTCCACCCGAACCCTCATCCAGATGATCCGCGAGGGCCGCGCCGGCCAGCCCGAACCCGGCGACATCTACATCGTCAACGACCCCTATCTCGGCGGCACCCACCTGATGGATGTGCGCTTCGCCCGGCCCTATTACCGCGGCGGCCAGCTCTGGTGCTGGCTCTCCAACACCGGCCACTGGCCCGACACCGGCGGCGCGGTGCCCGGCGGCTTTTCGGCATCCGCCACGGCGGTCGAACAGGAAGGCCTGCGCCTGCCGCCCGTCAAGCTCTTCAAGAAGGGCAAGATGGATGCCGAGATCTACGCCATCATCTGCTCCAACATCCGCGTCGCAGACCAGCGCATCGGCGACGTCAAGGCCCAGGCCGCCGCCCTCGACCTCGGCGCCGCCCGGCTCGACGCGCTTCTCGACCGCTACGGCGACGCGACCGTCTCACAAGCCATCGCCGAACTCCGCCAGCGCGCCGCCGCGCAAATGCGCAGCTTCATCGCCGACATCCCGGAGGGCACGCACCAATCCACCGCCTGGGTCGACAGCGACGGCGTGGTCAACGAGCCCCTCGCCATCCGCCTTGCCGTCACCCGCCAGGACGACCAGCTCACCTTCGACTTCACCGGCTCCAGCGCCCCCTGCGCCGGCCCGATGAACTCCGTCCGCGCCACGACCCTCTCGTCGGTCTACCTCGCCATGCGCCACATCTTCCCCGAGGTCCCGATCAGCGCCGGCGCCTTCGAGCCCTTCACCATCACCGGCATCGAGGGCACCTTCCTCGACGCCCAATACCCCCGCCCCGTCTCGGGTTGCGCGGCGGAAGTCTCCCAACGCATCGCCGAGGCGGTCTTCGCCGCCCTCGTCGAGGCGCTGCCCGACCGCGTCAGCGCCGCCCCCGCAGGCACCTCCGGCAACTTCGCCCTCGGCGGCCACGACCCGGCGAAAGGCCGCGACTTCGTCATGTACCAGCTCTCCGGCGGCGGCTATGGCGGCTACGCGGGGGGCGACGGCATCACCAACGGCTGTTCCACCATCGGGATCTCCAAGGCCCCGCCGGTGGAAATCATGGAACAGGCCTTCCCCGTCCTCTACCACCGCTACGCCCTGCGCGAAGGCTCCGGCGGGGCGGGGCAGATGCGCGGCGGCTTCGGCCTCGATTACGAGCTCGAGCTCCGCCGCGGCGATGCCAAGGCCAGCTTCGTTATGGATCACGGCCGCTTCGGCCCCCAAGGCGTGCTCGGCGGCGCCGATGGCGCGCCCAACGAGGTGACCGTCTGGCGCGGCGGCACGGCCTACGTCCCCGAACACCTCTCGAAGGAACAGGACATCCCCCTCGCGCCCGGCGACCGCGTCCGCGTGAAAACCCCCGGCGGCGGCGGATACGGCGATCCGCTCACCCGCGACCCCGCGCTCGTCGCGCGGGACGTGGCGCTGGGCCGCTACACGACGGAACAGGCCGAATCCCTCTTCGGCGTCGTCCTCTCGCCCGATGGCGAAGTCGACACCGCCGCAACCACCTCCAGGCGCGGCGCCTGAGCCGCGCAACGCACGGTCCTCTCAATACCCGTTAACGCACCGTACCCTAGACCGCCGGCTTCTTAACCAAGGAGCCGATATGTCCGACATCACCGCGCGCCTCGACCTGCCGCTGATCCAGCCGTCCCAGGCGCAGAAACACGTCACCCATAACGAGGCGCTCCAGGTGCTCGACGGCCTCGTCCAGGCGGCGCTGGAAGAGACCGGCGCCAACACCCCGCCCTTCGAGCCCGTCACCGGCACGCTCTACGCCATCGGCCCCGGCCCGACCGACGACTGGGCCGGCGAGCCGAACAAGCTGGCCCTCCGCATCACCGAGGCGTGGCTCTTTATCGATCCGCAAGTTGGCTGGCGCGCCTGGGACAAGGCGACCGAACAGTTCAAGGTCTTCGACGGCACCGGCTGGGCCGAGATCATGCCCGACCTGAACAACCTCGACGGCGTCGGCATCAACACCGCCTCCGACGGCACCAACCGCCTCGCCGTCGCCTCCGCCGCCACGCTCCTCACCCACGAGGGCGCGGGTCACCAGCTGAAGATCAACAAGGCCGCCGGCACCGACACCGCCTCTCTGCTCTTCCAGTCAGGCTTTACCGGCCACGCCGAGATGGGCCTCGCCGGCGACACCGCCTTTTCCATCAAGCTCAGCGACGACGGCAGCACGTGGCACGACGCCCTGCGCGCCGACCCGGCGACCCAGCAGATCGAAACCGATTTCCAGCTCACCGGCGACGCGGTCCAGCAATCGCCCACCGACATCACCACCGGCCGCCTCATGCGCGCCGATTACGGCTTCGGGCCCGGCAACCTGCTGGGCACCGTGGCGCAATCCGGCGGCACACCGACCGGGGCGGTCATCGAACGGGGCAGCAATGCCAACGGCGATTACGTGCGCTTTGCCGACGGCACGCAGATCTGCTGCGGAAAGATCGCCGTCGATGTGACCGACGGCACCCTGCAGACGTTCCCCCTGCCCGCCGCCCACCAGACGAATTCGATCGTGGCGGCGATGCTTGGCAATGTCATCAACAACGTGAACGTCGCGCTCGAACTGAGGAACGTCGGCTCGGTCTACGCCAATGCAAATACAGGTCAGCTGGCCGTCAACCTTCTCACGCCGGGCACATCGACAGACCCGGCATCCGACTCGGAAAAGATGACCTACATGACGGTTGGCCGCTGGTTCTAAGGAGGAACGACATGAACATCACATTCTCACCCATGCGCCGGGAGGGCCGGTATACGCTGGTCAGAACCGGCGACACCCTCACGATCGACGGCGAGGCGTTCGACTTCTCGACCGTTCCGAACGGCGCCACTCTCCCGGGGGAAGCGATCAACTCCGACTGGATCGCGGGCCCGGTCGCGCGGGACGCGAACGGCGTCCTCACGGTGCCGCTCATCCTGCCTCACGGCCCCGGGGCGCCCGATGAGACACGCTTTCCCGCGCCGCTCTCGCTCACGGCGGACGGGCCGGTGCACTTGCCACCCCACGACACCCGGAAGGAGGGCGCAGCATGAGCAACATCGACCTCACGAAACTGGTAACCGCCGACGACAAGGCGCGCCGCGCGGCCGAGGCACGGGCCCTGGCCGCGAAAGAGGAATGCCGCCGCCGGATCCTGGCGGTCGTCGACGCGGCCACGCAGATGAATCTCGTCCAGGCGATGCTCGTCCGCGACACGGGCCCGCATGGCGAACCTGGCGAGGAACAGGTCGCAGCCCCCACGCTTCGCGACGGGGATGTCGCCACGATCCACCAGATGCAGGTCTGGATCGCGGCCATGCGGGCGGCCTACGCCACGATTGCGGGCGACCCCTCGCATCCGCCGGCCGCCGACGCCCACTGGCCCGCCCCGCCCGACGGCCTCGCCGAACTGGCGGACCGGTTCTGATGCGAAGGTAAACGGAACGGAAATAGCCAACCCGTCGAATTAATTTCGACGGGTTCTTCACGGTCTCGCCCCATTGCCATCCCGCTTCGGCACCACATCCCGCGCCATCCCTGCCGGCGGTGGAACAAGGGGTGAGCAGAATGGAACTGCAACTGAGGGGCAAGATCTCGGCCGGACAGGTCGCACTGGATACGGCGATCAGCGATCTTCGATACGTCAACGGCCCGAACGGCCCGGTGCTGGTGTCGGTCTCGGGGCCCGCGGGCGGGCTCGCGACCTTCCGGCTCCGCGAAGACCTGCTGCCCCAGCGCGGCGACCAGGCCCATTACAATACCGGCCAGGTCAGCGGCGCCGGCCATGACCTGCTTGTCACCGACTCCGGCGGCGCCATCCGCGTCTACGCCACCGGGTTCAGCCAGGACGGCATCCTGCGCTACACCCTAGGCACCGGCGGCGATCTCGGCGGTCGCGCGATCCTTGGCGGCGCCGATATCGGCGCGGCCCCGGCCGTGGCGGCGATCACCGAAGGAGGGGATATCCTGCTCGCCGATCCGGGGCAGTCGGGCTTCTCGGTACACGCCATGGGCGGCTCGGCCCTCGGGCAGGGTTACACCGTCGCCGACACCTCCGCGACCCATGCCGACGCCATCTCCGCCGCGGCCGCCACGCGCATTGCCGGCACCGATATCGTGGTGGTCGCCAGCCAGTCCGAACACGGCGTCACGGCCTACACCATCGGCGCCAGCTCGGCCCGCGCCGGCGACAGCGTCGGCCCGGCCCAGGGCCTTGGCATCATGGTGCCCACCGACATCGCCATCGTCAAGACGGCACAGGGCAGCTTCGTGATCGTCGCCTCCGAACCCTCGAACGGCGAATCCGGCGCGCTCAGCGTCATGCAGCTCGACGCCCAGGGCGGGCTGGCCCCCACCGACCACGTGCTCGACACCCGCGAGTCGCGCTTCGGCAACGTCCAGAAGGTGGCGACCCTCACCCATGACGGGCACACCTACGTCGTCGCCGCCGGCGGCGACGGCGGCGTCACCCTCTTCGAGATGACCCCCGACGGACGGCTCGTCCATATCGACAGTTTCGAAGGCACGCTCCAGGCCCCGCTCGGCGACGTGACCGCGCTCGAAATCGCCGTCGTCGGCGACGAGCTCCAGGTCTTCGCCGCGACCGAGGAAGACACCGGCATCGCCGTGCTCCGCGCCGACCTGTCGCAACAGGGCATCGTCCTCGTCGCCGATAACGGCAACGACACCCTCACCGGCACCGGGCAGAACGATATCCTCTTCGACGGCACCGGCACCGACAGGCTGGAAGGGCGCGGCGGCGCCGACCGCTACGTGTTCACCGCCGATGGCCAGACCGACACGGTCGTCGGCTTCAACCCGGCCCAGGACATTCTCGATCTCTCGGGCCTGCCCTTTCTCTACGACGTCTCGCGGCTCGAGATCGTCAGCACCTCCTACGGCGCCCGCATCACCCACCGCGGCGAGACCATCATCCTGCGCAGCGCCAATGGCCAGCCGCTCGACCCCGAGGCGGTGCGCGCCGCGGTCGAGGTGAAGATCAACCGCAGCTTCTCCGCCCCCACCCTCGACCTCGAGGGCACCGACGGCGCCGACATGCTGCGCGGTGACTGGGGCTCGGACACGATCGTCGGCGGCCACGGCAACGACACGCTCGAAGGGCAGGACGGCGCCGATTCCCTGATCGGCGGGCGCGGCGATGACAGCATCATGGGCATGGGCGGAAGCGACAACCTGCGCGGCGGTCGTGGCCGCGACCGTCTCTTTGGCGGCGAGGGCGACGATACCATCCAGGGCGGCAGCGACGATGACCGCCTCGTCGGCCACAGCGGCAATGACAGGATGTACGGCCAGGGGCACAACGACACCCTCAGCGGCAGCCAGGGCAACGACACGCTGCATGGCGATCTCGGCGACGACCGGCTCGACGGCGGCGCCGATGACGACCGGCTCGACGGGGGCGACGGCGCCGACACGCTGCTCGGCTCGAGCGGCAACGACACGATGGACGGCGGCGAGTTCCACGACGCGATTCACGGCGGCACCGGGAACGACGTCGCCCTGGGCGACAGGGGCCACGACACGATCCACGGCGACGAGGGCAACGACACGCTGCTCGGCGACCCCGGCAACGATCATCTCTACGGTGGCGCGGGTCACGATCACCTGGCCGGCGATGTCGGCCACGACACGCTCTGGGGCGAGGATGGCCGCGATACGCTCGTCGGCGGCTCCGGGCGCGACTCCTTCTATGGCGGCGCGGACGCCGACAGCCTCATCGGCGGCTCAGGCGACGACAGGCTTCGCGGGCAGGACGGCAACGATATCCTGCAGGGCGACGACGGCAACGACACGATGACCG
>Ga0189287_100201_pt1 | contig 26678 bp, 25 predicted proteins | sample UW86minimetaG_FD_130319 | JGI IMG/M metagenome (GOLD analysis project Ga0189287, IMG submission 130319) | Marine microbial communities from the Costa Rica Dome - UW86 mini metaG | ecosystem: Environmental > Aquatic > Marine > Oceanic > Photic zone | place: Costa Rica: the Eastern Pacific... | reverse complement strand
CCGGCGCCTCCTTCGCGGCCTCGAGGTCGATCGACGCGATCGTCGCATGCGCCATGGGCGAGCGCAGGAAATAGACGCGCAGCGCCGCTTCCGGCGGGCTATCGTCGAGATACCGCCCATGGCCGGTCAGGAAACGCACGTCTTCGAGGCGGGAGGCCGGTTGGCTCTTGCCGAATTTCTGCATGGGTCAGCGGGGTCCTCTGGCCTGTGTCGGAATGTGCCCGACCCTAGCCCTTGGGCGCCGAGTGTCCAGACCCGATCAGGCCAATGCCGCCACCGTGACCGCCTCGCCGGGGCCGTAGCCGTTGAACCGGGTGGCGATGGCGCTCGAATAGGCGCCCATCCCGTCGAACAGCACGTAATCGCCCTCCGCCATCTCGCCGGGCAACGCCACCGGCGCCGGCAACCGGTCGAGGCTGTCGCAGGTCGGCCCGAACACCACCCGTTCGACCGCCGCGCCGCCGCGCGGCGTGCCATCCGGGCCGATCACCCGGATGCGGTCGCCCATGCCGATGTCGCGCGCCTCGAACAGCCCGCCGTACAACCCGTCATTGAGGAACACTGCCCCGCAGCCGCGCAACGCCTTCACCCGGGTCGCCAGTGTAAACGCCTCGGCCACCATCGCCCGGCCCGGCTCGCAGACAAGCCCCGGCGCGTCCTCTGCGAACGCGCTGCGGGTCACCTCCCCGATATGTGCGAAAATCGCCTCGAGGTCCGGCGCCACCCCGCTCCGGTGCGAGGCGAACCCGCCGCCCACGTTCAGCCGCGCGATCCGCACGCCGGCGGCCCGTGCCACCTCCGCCGCCGCATCGATATAGGCGCCCCACGCCGCAGGGTCGGCGCATTGGGTGCCCGGATGAAAGGTCATCGCCGGCACGAACCCCATCGCCGCCACCTCTCGCAACAGCGCCGCCGCCTTCTCCGGCCCCGCCCCGAACTTCTCGCCGAAATCATAGGCCGCCCCGCTCACCGGCAATGCCAGCCGTACCGCCACCTCCGTCTCCCTTGGCAGCGGGTCCAGCTTCGCCAGCTCCCCGAAACAGTCGACCGAGCAGGACGCCACGCCCATCGCGCGGGCCGTGCCGACCTCCTCCACCGACCGCACCGGGTTGTTGTAATGCAGCACCGCGTCGGGGCAGACGGCGCGCACCGCGTACATCTCCCGCGGGCTCGCCACGTCGAAGGCGCGCATGCCGCACGCCGCGAGGTTCGCCAGAACCTCCTCCCCCGCATTGGCCTTGACCGCGTAGGTCACGAGCCCCGGAAAACCGTCGCGAAACCGCCTCGCCGTCGCCTGCAACACCGATGGGGAAAAATAGAACTGCGCCATGTCCGGCCCGTGCCGCGCGATATGGCTGGCCGGGTCGGCCCAGGTCGGGGTTTCTCTCATGTCACTGCCTCGCGTCCCGTTTCTTTCCAGTCTGCGCGCAATTCTCGTCGATTTCATCAGGCGGATCGTATAAAATGTCGAAAATTGCCGACGTATCGCCGAAATCACCATGCAAATCGACAAGCTCGACCACGCCCTCCTCGCCCTGCTCCGGGAAAACGCCCGCATGCCCGTGGCGGGGCTCGCCCGCCGCCTGGGCCTGGCCCGCACCACCGTGCAGGCCCGCCTCGACCGGCTCGAGGAGACCGGCACCATCGCCGGCTACACCGTGCGGGTGACGGACGCCCTCCGCGCCCCGATCCGCGCCACGGCCCTGGTCAGCATCGAGCCGCGCAGCGCGCCCACCGTCCTCGCCCGGCTCGAGTCGCTGCCGGGGGTGCGCACCGTCCACACCACGTCCGGTCGCGTCGACCTGATCGTCGGGCTCGAGGCCGCCACCACCGAGGAGCTCGACGACACGCTCGACCGCATCGGCGAGGCGAAGGGGGTCAGAAGTTCGGAAAGCCTGATTCACCTGTCGACACGGATCGACCGGCGCAGCTAGGCAGCCTCAGCTGCCGTAAACCCGGCCCCAGCGCTCCAGCAGCGTCTGCTGCAGGTTCTTCGACCGGGCGTTCCACGTCGCCGCCCCCTCGGGCCGCGATTCCGAGCCCTTGTCGAACCCGGCCCGCAGCTCGGGATCGGCGGTGAAGATCGCGAAGGCCAGCTCCCGCCCGTCCGGCGCGGTCACGTACCCCGCCAGCGAACTGACGAAATACAGCGTGCCGGTCTTCGCCACCACCTTGACCGGATGGGCGGCGTTGACCTGCCCGTTGGCCGCGTGCAGCGGGAATTCCTTGAGAATTGGCTTCAGCAGCCCGTCCTTGTGGACCTTCGCAAGCGCCTGCGCCAGCGCGGCAGCCCGCAGGCGCGAGGTCTCGCCCAGCCCCGAATGATCGACCAGCTTGGCGCCCGGCATCGTCAGGTAGGTCTGCGCCCAGCGGCTCATTTCCTCGGCCGACTCCTTCATCGCCACCGGCCGGCCCAGTCGCTTGGCGCTGGCGGTCATCCCGCACAGCTCGGCGGTCAGGTTGTTGGAATATTTCAACATCCCCCGCAGCACCTCGTCCAGCGGCTCGCTCCGGTGCGTGACCAGAACGTCGCCCTTCGGCGCGGCTCCGGGCGGGGGGGCCGCCTCGAGCTTGATGCCGTGCGAGCGCGCGAAGGTGGCGAACACCTCGGCGGCATAGGCCTCGGGCTTGCGCACCGGAAGCCACCTCGCCCCGCCACCGCCCAGCGCGCCCTTGGCCACCGTCCAGGCATCGTGATCGCCCATGTCGGCATAGGTATAGACCGGCGCACTGCGCGCGGCGACCTGCATCCGCGCGACGCGCACGTCGGGGCGGTACTTGCCCGAACGTGCATCCATCGTCACGGTGTAATCCCCGCCCGCGCGCTTCCACTCGAAATGCACCCGGTTGTGGTTCAGGTTCAGCCCCGACACCGACGGGTTGTAGCCGACCTCCTCGGGCTGGCTCGGGTCGATCACCCGCTCGAAGGGCAGCGCCCCGCCCCAGACCCGGAACTTGCCCTTCACCTCGCGCACCCCGGCGGCCTTCAGCTTCGCGGCCATGCCGGCCAGCTGGTCGGTGTCGAGCATCGGGTCGCCCCCGCCGGCCAGCACCAGGTCGCCCTGCACCACGCCGTCCTTCACCCCGCCCCCGGCCAGGAGCCGCGTCTCGAAGCGATAGTCCGGCCCCAGCACATCGAGCGCATAAAGCGCGGTCACCGCCTTGGTCACGCTCGCCGGCGGCTGCCCGGTGAAGCCGTCATGCGCCTCCAGCACCGCGCCCGTCTTCACGTCGACCACCGAGAAACTCACCACCCCGGTCAGCCGCGATTCGGCGATCAGCTCCTCGGGCGTGGCCAGCCTCTTGGGCGCGGCCGGGGCCGGCCGTGCCCTCGGGCGCAGGGAAACCTCGGGCGCCTCGGCCCAACTCAGGCCGGCGAGCCCGCCAAGGGCCCCACCCAGAAAGAACCGTCTCGAAACACGTTTTAACATATGGTCAATTATGCCAAACTCTGCCGCGCGTACAATCCGCTACCACGCTCACGTTACCGTCAATTGTTGCCACTGCGGCGCCAATCCCCGGCCTTGCGAAGCTCGGTCGACGAAATCCCGCGCATCGGCACGTTCACGAAGCACCACGCCGGCGCGTCCGCACGGGCAAGACACCGGCTCTGCGCCCCTTTCAGACGCGCGAACCGATAGACCCGCGCCGCCTTCGACACCCGCGCGGATATCCGCTGACCGGGCCGCGCCAGCACCCCCAGCGGCACCCGGCCGACGATATCCTCCCAGTCCTGCCACTGGTCGAGCTGGGCCAGGTTGTCGGCCCCCATCAGCCAGACGAAGCGCAGCTCGGGCCGCGCCGCCTGCAAGACGCACAGCGTCTCGGCGGTGAAGCGTGTGCCCGCCTGCGCCTCGAAATCCGAAACATGCATCCGCGGATGGTCGAGAATCGCCCGGCAGGCGGCCATCCGTTCCTCCAGCGGCGCGGGGCCGCGCTCCTTCAGCGGGTTGCCGGGGCTCACCAGCCACCAGACCTGGTCCAGCCCGAACCGGCGCAGCGCCTCGCGGCTGATATGCACATGGCCCGCATGCGGCGGGTCGAAGGACCCGCCCAGAAGGCCGATCGCCTGTCCGGCGCGTGTATGTGGCAGCGCATATCGCATCGCGCCTTTCTGACCGCAGGCGCACCCGGGTGTCCAGCGGTTTCGTGCCGTCGCCCCGCCTGTGCCCGGGGCCGGCCGGGGGAGCCTCCGGCGGGGATATTTGGGGCCAGAAGAAGCCGGGGCGCGCGCACGGCCCGCGAATGGGCCGCAAGAGCATTTGAATTCGCCGCGCGGCCCGGTTACATGGGCGCCAACCTCAGAGTTTCAGGAAGAGAGCCCCCAATGGCGCAGAAATTCGTCTACCATATGCAAGGCGTGTCCAAGGCCTATCCCGGCGGCAAGAAATGCTTCGAGAACATCCATCTCAGCTTTCTGCCCGGCGTGAAGATCGGCGTGGTCGGCCCCAACGGCGCCGGGAAATCGACGCTGATGAAGATCATGGCCGGGCTCGACACCGAGTTCCAGGGCGAGGCTTGGGCGGCGGACGGCATCCGCGTGGGCTACCTCCCGCAGGAGCCGCAGCTTGACGAGACCCTCACCGTGCGCGAGAACGTCATGCAGGCGGTGGCCCCCCAGCGCGCCAAGCTCGAACGGTTCAACGAGCTGGCGATGAACTATTCCGACGACACCGCCGACGAGATGGCGGCGCTGCAGGACGAGATCGACAGCGCCAACCTCTGGGATCTCGACGCCCAGATCGACGTGTCGATGGAGGCGCTGCGCTGCCCGCCCGACGAGGCCAGCGTCAGCTCTCTCTCGGGCGGCGAGCGGCGCCGCGTCGCGCTCTGCAAGCTCCTGCTCGAGGCGCCCGACATGCTGCTCCTCGACGAGCCCACCAACCACCTCGACGCCGAGACGATCGCCTGGCTCCAGCAGCACCTGATCGACTACAAGGGCACCATCCTGATCGTCACCCACGACCGCTATTTCCTCGACGACATCACCGGCTGGATCCTCGAACTCGACCGCGGCCGCGGCATCCCCTACGAGGGCAACTACTCGGCCTGGCTCGAGCAGAAGGCCAAGCGGCTGGCGCAGGAGGCGCGCGAGGACAAGTCGCGCCAGAAGACGCTCGAGCGCGAGCTGGAATGGATGCGCCAGGGCCAGAAGGCCCGGCAGGCCAAGCAGAAGGCCCGGATCAACGCCTATAACGAGCTCGCCAACCAGTCGGAGCGCGAAAAGGTCGGCAAGGCCCAGATCGTCATCCCCAACGGCCCGCGCCTCGGCGCGAAGGTGATCGAGATCGAGGGGCTGAAGAAGCACATGGGCGACAAGCTCCTGATCGAGAACCTCTCCTTCTCGCTGCCCCCCGGCGGCATCGTCGGCGTGATCGGCCCCAACGGCGCCGGCAAGTCGACGCTGTTCAAGATGCTCACCGGGCAGGAGCAGCCCGACGCCGGCACCATCGAGTATGGCGACACGGTCGAGATGTCCTATGTCGACCAGTCGCGCGACGATCTCAAGGATGGCGACACGGTGTGGGAGGCGATCACCGGCGGCGCCGAGGTGATCGAGCTGGGCGACGCGCAGATGAACTCCCGCGCCTATTGCTCGGCCTTCAACTTCAAGGGCGGCGACCAACAGAAGAAGGTCTCGCTCCTCTCGGGGGGCGAGCGCAACCGGGTGCACATGGCCCGCCTGCTTAAATCCGGCGGCAACGTGCTGCTGCTCGACGAGCCCACCAACGACCTCGACGTCGAAACCCTGCGCGCGCTGGAAGACGCGCTGGTGGATTTCGCCGGCTGCGCCGTGGTCATCTCGCACGACCGCTTCTTCCTCGACCGGATCTGCACCCATATCCTCGCCTTCGAGGGCGAGGCGCACGTGGAATGGTTCGAGGGCAATTTCGAGGATTACGAGGAAGACAAGAAGCGCAGGCTGGGCCCGGACGCGCTGGAGCCCAAGCGGATCAAGCACAAGAAGTTCGCTCGGTAGGGCACCTTCGGGGTCGCGGCGAGACCGCACGTAGGCCGGGCTTTAGCCCGGCACGCCGCAGATACTTTGCGGGCGGAAGCCGGGCGGAAGCCAGGCCTACCACCACCGCATCCGATCCGTCTGTCGCGCGTAGTGCCAATAGCGCCTTGGGCTACACCTAGCACCACAATTGCGCCACGCGCCGCACCTACGCCTCGCACCACAGTTGCGCCACGCGCCGCACCTACGCGCCGCCTCGCGCCTGCGCCTCACACAACGCCCGCACCTCGTACCACGCCTGCGCTCTGCGCCGCGCCAGCGCCCGTGCTACGCCTCCGGCGCGCCCAAGCGCCCGCCAACCCGGTTCTGCCCGGCCCTATGCGCGCCGCGCGCCCGGTACCTGCGCCCCGGTCCATTCCGGCTCGACCATCCCCAGCCGCACATCCCGGTGGATCGACGAGTACGGCCAGTCCACCGCCCGCTCCACCAGCCCGTGCTTCACCGGGTTGCCCCAGCAATACCGCACCAGCCGTGCATACTCGTCGAGGTCGCGCACGTGGTGTTCCCAGAACCGCCGCTGCCAGATCGCGCCTTCGCGCTTGTCTGCCCGCAGGCCGGGCTTCAGCCCGGCATACCGCCCCGACCGGACCACCGGCAATTCCGCCGGCAATCGCAGCGGACCGGCATCCGGCCCGGCACCTGGCCCTGCCTCCGGCCCTCTCTCTGGCCCGGCATCCGCGCCAGCCTCCGTTCCGCCAGCCTCCGTCCCGCGCGCCGCCGCGTTCAAACTCCGCGTGAACCGCGCCTTGATCGCGCCCCACCGCGTGGAGAAATCCGAATCCCCCGGCGGCAGGGTCCACACCGCGTGAAGGTGATCCGGCAACACCACCCACGCGTCGATATGAAACGGCCTCTCTTCCCTCACCCGCCGAACGGCGGCGCGCAAGCGCAGGATCTCTTCCGTCAGCAGGCGGCTGCCACACTCGGCCAGACAGACGGTAAAGAACACCGACGCGCCGCCGCGGCGGGGACGTATGTAATTCGACATGCCCCAGCCTGACCGATTCCGGTTAAAAAACCGTTCACGCCCGCCGGAAACCGCCCCGGCCGCCCATCGCACCGACGCGATACCGACAAAATACCGACGTGATACCGACGTCGGTTCCCGGCACATTCCAGACCCCGAAAAACCCCGCCACCGCGCCAATTCCGGCGGATTTCGACGGCACACTCCCCCGCCGAGGAGACCCGCCATGCAACAGACCCGGACACCGAAATGGAGCCAGCCCCGCCGCCGCCCCGGCCGCATCCCGGGCTATCGCCCCGCCACGCCCTACCGCTTCCGCGACTGGGCCGCCCTCTGATCTAAGCGCCTGTAAAATGGCGCCTTTCCCTGGCGCAACGGGCGCAGTATGCTCTCCCCCAGACGCCGCAAGAGCCCGACCGCCCATGCCACAATTCGATCTCGTCATCCTCGGCGCCGGCCCGGCAGGGGCCTCGGCCGCGATGACGGCCCGGAAACACGGGCTCTCGGTGGCGCTGGTCGACAAGGCACGTTTCCCGCGCCCCAAGCTCTGCGGCGGGCTGGTCACCGGCCGCTGCGCCACCCATCTCAAGCAAGTCTTCGACCTTGATATCGACCCGCAACTCTTTGAAACCCGGCGAAATTTCGAATTCTACATGGAGGGCCGCCCGCTCGGCCGGCTCGACGGGGTGCCGCCCACGCACCTGACCATGCGCTGGGATCTCGACCAGCTCCTGGTCTCGAAGGCGCTCGCCGCCGGCGCGGCCGACTATTCCGGCCAGCGGGTCGAGGCGCTCGACCTCGCCGCGCGCCGCGTCGCGCTGCACTCCGGCGATACCCTCGATTACCGCTGCCTGATCGGCGCCGACGGCGTGCAAAGCATCGTCGCCCGCGCCCTTTTCGGCGCGCCGTTCGACCCCGCCCGCGTGGGCTTTGCCCTCGAGATCGAGGCCCCCGCAAGCACGCCCACGACAGACACGCCCGTGCGCATCGATTTCGCCGCCGCCGACTGGGGCTATGGCTGGTACTTCCCCAAGCGTGGCAGCACCACCATCGGGCTGGGCGGTCTGCACCTGAAGAACCCCGACATGAAGGCCCGCCTCTCCCGCTACCTCGATCAGCTCCACACCGGCCAAGACACCAGGATCAAAGGACATTTCCTGCCCTTCGGCGGCTACCGGAGCGTCCCCGGCAAGGGCTGCGTCCTGCTGGCGGGCGATGCCGCGGGCTTCGTCGACCCGATCACCGGCGAGGGGATCGGCCACGCCATCCACTCCGGCGCGCTGGCCGCCACCGCCGCCGCACAGGCCATCGCCGCCGGCAAACCCGACACCGCGCTGGCCCGCTACCGCCCGATGACCCGGCCGATCCGCACCGCGCTACGCTCGGCCCGCCTGCTGCGCCCGGTCATCTTCGCCCCCGCGCTCAAGCCCTTCTTCGCCAGCACCTTCCGCGCCTCCCGCACGCTCAAGCGCGACTACATGCACCTGCTCTCCGGCGAGGTCGAATACCCGGCCCTCCTGGCCCGCACGATCCTTCGCCTGCCCCGGGCGGCATGGCGCTGGATGGTCCGGGGGAAACGCAGTGTTTCCCGGTAGCACCGTGATTTTTTCCTTGGTTTGACAAGCCTTTCCGGGGAATACTGCATGCCGTTCTGCCAACGGGGCTTGCCGCGGCCTGCCAACCGCCTTACCGCCGGCCCCCGCCACAAGGGATAGTATGATGCGCGATACGGTATTCGAAGATACGGTATTCGGCGGCCCGATCTTCGGCGAATCGCCGTCGGGCGGCCCGGCCGACGATCCGTTCGCCGATCTGCCCGGCGTCACCGCCCTGCCGCAAAACCCGGTGACCGTGGACGATTTCGACCCGGCCGAGGATATCCTCGTCATCGCGCTGGAAGACACCGGCGCCGAGGCCGTGATCGAAACCCGCCCCACCCGCGACGGGCGGGGTACAGACGTGCTGGTCAACGGGCTGCGCGTGGCCACCGTGGCCGGCGTGCCGGGGCTCACTCCGGCCGATATCGGGCAGATCCTGCTCTGAGCGACGCATGGCGGCCACACCTCCGGCACGCCTTGTTTACGGAGTTTTGACATTTTTCCCGACATGGTGGCAAATGACCTCCGGGCCGCTTATGTCAGGTCGCCCAAGCAGGAGGCTGCCATGATCGACAGACGCCATTTCATCGCCACCGGGCTCGCCATGACGGGGGTCTCCACGCTGGCCGCCCCGGCCATCGCCCAGTCGGCCAGTTCGGTGATCAAGCCGCGCTACCAGCCCACCAAGGTGCAGATCAAGGCGCCTTACGGGCCGGGGCAGCTTCTGATCCTGCCGCGGGCGCACTTCCTCTACTACGTCACCGCCCCGGGCGAGGCGATGCGCTACGGCGTCGGCGTCGGCCGCGCCGGGCTCGAGTTCCAGGGCTCCGCCACCATCCAGGCCAAGCGCAAATGGCCCGACTGGCGCCCCACCGACGAGATGATCGAGCGGGAGCCGAAAACCTATTCCAAGTTCGCCGCGGACGAAAGCTATCGCCAGCCCGGCGGCCCGGGCAACCCGCTCGGTGCGCGGGCGCTCTACCTCTTCAAGAACGGCCGCGACACCTATTTCCGCATCCACGGCACCAACGCGCCGCGCACCATCGGCCTGTCGGTCTCGAACGGCTGCATCCGGATGCTGAACGCCCACGTGGAAGACCTCTACGAGCGTGTCCCGATCGGCACCAAGGTCACGGTTCTTTAACCCGGCCATTAACGGTTCATTAACCGAATCGGTGGCACTTTCCGGCCCGGTCAACGGGGTAAGTTTCGTGCTGTCATAGAAATTTTTCTTGTGTTAGCGCCGGAACAGGGCCATATCAGGCGCGCGACGTTATCTCTATCGACCACCTGCTCCTATCCACGGCTCAGTCACTCGATCTAGCAATGACTTGCCGGTCTGCCGCAATTCCGCGGGCAGAAACATACTAGGAGACAGCACATGGCCACTGGCACTGTGAAATGGTTCAACACCACCAAAGGCTTCGGCTTCATCGCGCCTGACGCAGGCGGCAAGGACGTTTTCGTCCACATCTCGGCCGTCGAGCGCGCCGGCCTGACCGGCCTCGCCGACAACCAGAAGGTGACCTTCGACGTGGAAGCCGGCCGTGACGGCCGCGAAGCGGCGACCAACCTCGCCCTCGCCTGAGACGCGTGTTGACAAGATAGAGAAGGGCCCCTCGCCGGGGCCCTTTTTCGTTGGGTGGCGGTCAGTCGACCTCCCCGATCAGCTCCAGCACCTTCGGCCCCATCGCCTCGACGATGCGGGCCACGCCCTCGGCGTTGGGGTGGATCCCGTCCGACTGGAACAACCCCCGCGCCTCCGCCGGGTCAGTCGTCCCCAGCCCCTCGAAGAAGCTCTCGACGTAAAGCGTGCCATACGCCTCGGCCAACTCCGGGTACATCCCGTCGAAGGCCGCCTTGTACTCCGCCCCGTAATTCCCCGGCGCATCCATCCCCACCAGCAGCACCGGCACCTCCTGCGTCTCCGCCGCGGCCAGGATCCGGTCGAGGTTCTCCCGCGATACCGCCGGGTCGATCCCCCGCAAGAGATCATTCCCGCCCAGCGCCACGATCATCGCGTCCACCTCGGGAGTCAGGCTCCATTCCACGCGCGACGCGCCCCCCGCCGTGGTATCCCCCGACACCCCGCCATTGATCAGCGTGGCCTCGGCCCCCTGGTCGTCCAGCCAGCCCTGCAACTGCGGCACGAACCCGTCCGCCTCGGCCAGCCCGTAGCCCTGCGTCAGGCTGTCGCCAAAGGCCAGCACCGTGACCTCCTCGGCCCAGGCGGGCGTCGCGGCCAGCATAATGACCGCCAGCGCCTTGCCCCGCGCCAGCGTGACCCCATATGACAGAAAACCTTTCATTTTCAGGCGCCAGTTCATGTCTTCACCCGTTCTTTCGCTTCAGGACGCTTCGCTTTCACTCAAGGGCAATGCGGGCCCCGTCCGGATACTTGATGCGATCTCCCTCGATGTCCACCGGCAAGAGACCGTGGGCCTGATCGGCCCCTCCGGTTCCGGCAAATCCTCGCTGCTGATGCTGATGGGCGGGCTGGAACAAGCCACCGGCGGCACCGTCACCGCGCTCGGCCACGACCTCACAAGCATGACCGAGGATCAGCTCGCCCGCCTCCGCCGCGATCATTTCGGCGTGGTCTTCCAGTCCTTCCACCTGATCCCGACCATGACGGCGCTGGAAAACGTGGCGACCCCGCTGGAGCTAGCCGGCGCAGCGGATGCCTTTGCCCGCGCCGAGGAAGAGCTGAAGACCGTCGGCCTCGTAAGCCGCATGAACCACTACCCCTCGCAGCTTTCGGGCGGCGAACAACAGCGCGTCGCGCTCGCCCGCGCCGCCGCCCCGCGCCCCGATATCCTGCTGGCCGACGAGCCCACGGGCAACCTCGACTCGGTCAACGGCGCCGCCATCGTCGACCTGCTCTTCGGCCTGCGCGAACGCCACAACGCCACGCTCATCCTCGTCACCCACGCCCCCGAACTGGCCCATCGCTGCGACCGGGTCATCACCCTGACCGACGGCCGCCTCTCCCGGACCGAGGCCGCCGCATGAGAACACTGCGGCTGGCCGCGAAACTGGCAGCGCGGGAATTGCGGGGCGGCCTGCGCGGCTTCCGCATCTTCCTCGCCTGCGTGATCCTCGGCGTGGCGGCCATTGCCGCCGTGGGTACCGTGCGCGAAAGCATCGCCACCGGCCTCTCGCAGGAAGGCGCCCGCCTTCTGGGCGGCGATGCCGAGATCGAGTTCACCTACCGCTTCGCAAACGAGGCGGAACGTGCGTGGATGGACGAAACCGCCACCCGCGTCTCCGAGATCGCCGATTTCCGCTCCATGGCCACCGTCCCCGACGGCCCCCGCGGCCTGACCCAGGTGAAGGCGGTCGACGACGCCTACCCGCTCGTGGGCCAGGTCACGCTCGACCCGCCCATGCCGCTTGCCGAGGCTTTGGCGGGCGAAGGTGGCACCCCCGGCCTCGTCATGCACCCCCTGCTGATCGACCGGCTCGGCATCGCCCCCGGCGATACCGTCCGCCTCGGCACGCGCGACTTCCGCCTGATGGCCTCGCTCGAGTCGGAGCCCGACAACGCCACCGCCGGCTTCGGCCTCGGCCCCCGTACCATCGTCGCGACCGAGGCGCTGGACGGCTCCGGCCTGCTCGAACCTGGCTCGCTCTACTCCACCAAGTACCGGCTCGACCTGCCGCCGGGCGCCATCCTGCCGCTGGTCGAGGCCGACGCCAAGGCAACGCTCGAAGACAGCGGCCTGCGCTGGCGCGACGCGCGCAACGGCGCCCCGGGCGTCGCCGAATTCGTCCAGCGTCTCGGCGCCTTCCTCGTGCTCGTCGGCCTTTCCGGCCTTGCCGTCGGCGGCGTGGGCATCTCGGCCGCGCTGCGCGCCTACCTCGCCGGCAAGACCCAGACCATCGCCACCCTGCGCACCCTCGGCGCGGGGCAGTCCACGATCTTCCTCACCTACTTCCTGCAGGTGGGCGCGCTCGCCACCCTCGGGCTGGTCCTCGGCCTCGCCCTCGGCGTGGGCGTGCCCGTCCTGCTCTCGCCCCTCATCGAGGCGCAACTCCCCGTCCCGGCCGTATTCGCCCCCTACCCGGCCCCGATGATCGAAGCCGCGATCTACTCCGTCCTGACGGTGCTGATCTTCACCCTCTGGCCGCTGGCCCGCGCCAAGGACGTGCGCGCCGCCGCCCTCTACCGCGACGCGCTCGCCCGGGCCCGCACCCTGCCGTCGTGGCCATTCGTCCTTGCCACGCTGGCGCTTCTGGCCCTCCTTCTCTTCGCCGCCGCCGGCTTCTCCGGCAACCTCGAACTCACCCTCTGGACCGCCGGCGGCATCCTCGGCGCGCTCCTGATCCTCGCCATCGCCGGCCTCGGCATCCAGGCCGCCGCCCGCGCGCTGCGCCCCGCCGCCCGCGGCCGCCCGGCATTGGGCTGGGCGCTCGCCGCCATCGGCGGGCCGGGCAGCACCGCCGGCCCCGTCGTCCTGTCGCTCGGCCTCGGCCTCTCGGTCCTCGCCGCCGTCGGCCAGATCGACCAGAACCTGCGCGGCGCCATCGCCCGCGACCTGCCCGACCAGGCCCCCTCCTTCTTCTTCGTCGACATCCAGAAGGACCAGATCGGCCCCGTCCTCGACCGCCTCGAAACCGACCCCGGCGTCAGCCGCATCGACAACGCGCCCATGCTGCGCGGCATCCTCAGCCGCATCAACGGCCAGCCCGCGTCCGAGGTCGCGGGCGAGCACTGGGTCGTCCAGGGCGACCGCGGCATCACCTATGCCGACGCCGTCCCATCCCGCACCACGATCGTCGACGGAGACTGGTGGGGCGAAGGCTACGAGGGCGAACCGCAGGTCAGCTTTGCCGCCGAAGAAGCCGCCGAAATGGGGCTCAAGCTCGGCGACGAGATCACCGTCAACATCCTCGGCCGCGACATCACCGCCACCCTCACCTCCTTCCGCGAGGTCGATTTCTCGACCGCCGGGATGGGCTTCATCATGGTCATGAACCAGGCCGCGCTCGAAGCCGCGCCGCATACCTTCATCGCCACCGTCTATGCCGAGGAGGCCGCCGAAGCGGCGATCTTCCGCGATCTCTCCGACAGCTACCCCAACATCACCGCCATCCGCGTCCGCGACGCCATCGACCAGGTCAGCGACCTTCTCGCCGGCCTCGCCTCGGCCACCGCCTGGGGGGCGGCGGCGACGCTGCTCACCGGCTTCCTCGTCCTCATCGGCGCGGCCGCCGCCGATCAGCGCTCGCGCAGCTACGAGGCGGCGATCCTGAAAACTCTCGGCGCCACCCGCGCCCGCATCCTTGCCGGGCTGACCCTGCGCTCGGGCCTCCTCGGCATGGCGGCCGGGCTCGTGGCGCTCTTCGCGGGCATCGCCGGCGGCTGGGCGGTCAGCCACTACATCATGGACACGGGCTTCGAGATTGCCTGGGGCCCGGCGGTGCTGATCGTGGCGGGCGGGGCGGTCATCAGCCTGCTCGCCGGCCTCGCCTTCGCCCTCGGGCCGGTCTCCGCCAAGCCGGCAAGGGTTCTCCGCGCACAGGACTAAGGCCAAGTTGAACTTCCCGCCCAAGGGTGGCACTTCATGGCCCAAGCCAGCCCGAAAGGGGGAATCGCCCATGCCCGACAGCCTGCCCATCCCGCTGACCTCGCCGCTCAGCCGCGCCCAGCAGACCAGCCTCGTGAACCTCGTCCGCCGCGCCGCGAAAACCGAGATCATGCCGCATTTCCGCAACCTCGGCCATGCCGACATCTCGGCCAAGGCCGACCGGTTCGACCTCGTCACCGCTGCCGACATCGCGGCCGAGGCCATGCTCGCACGCGGCATCCAGCAGATGTTCCCCCACGCCCTCGTCGTGGGCGAGGAAGCGGCGGCCGACGACCCCTCGATCACCGACAAGCTGGCCGAGGCCGAACTGGCCTTCATCATCGACCCGGTCGACGGCACATGGAACTACGCCCACGGCCTGTCGCTCTTCGGCGTGATCCTCTCGGCCACCCGCTTCGGCCGCCCGGTCTGGGGGCTTCTCTATGACCCGGTTATGGATGACTGGATCACCGCCGACGAGGGCAGCGACGGCGCGGTGCTCGCCCGCAGCCTCGGCGCCGACCGCCCGCTCAGCGTCTCGCAGGGCGCCGAACTGGCCGACCTGTCGGGCTACGTGCCCCTCTACGCCCTGCCCGAGGACAAGCGCGCCGCGCTCTCTGATACCCTGCCCCGTTTCGCCTTCACCACGGCCCTGCGCTGTTCCTGCCACCATTACCGGACGCTGGCCCAGGGCGGCATGGATTTCCTCCTCTCCGGCCCGCCCAAGCCGTGGGACCACGCCGCCGGCGTGCTGATCACGCAGAAGGCCGGCGGCGTCGCCCGCATGCTCGACGGCTCCGACTTCGTGGCCGGGAAGATGGACAGCTTCATCCTCGCCGCCCCCGACGAACAAAGCTGGACCCGCCTGCGCGACACCTTCTCCTTCCTGCTGGACTGAGAGAGCAGCAGGGGGGCCAGCCCCCCACGTTGAAATCCGGAGATTTCAACGCTCCCCCCGGGATACTTTTGGCCAGAAGAAGCATGTCTTCCGGCTTCTTCTGGCCCCAAATATCCCCGCCGGAGGCATCCGACAGTCAGACCAGGCGCCGGCATCTCAGGTCAGGCGCGCCCGCTGTCCACCCGGCGACACCCCGAAAAGCCCCCGGTAGACCCGCGCGAAATGCGTGGTCGAGCGGAACCCCGTCGCCACCGCGATCTCGGTCACCGACTTCTCGCTCTGCAACAGCAGGTTCCGCGCCCGCTGGAGCCGCATCTCGAGGTAGTATTTCGATGGCGACCGCTCCAGGTACTGGCCGAAAAGCCGCTCCAGCTGTCGGGTCGAGATGCCCACCTGCCGGGCGACCTCTGCCGTGGGCACCGGATCCTCAATCGACTCCGACATGATCTGAACCGCCTGGGTCAGGTGCGGGTTGCGCATACCGTGCCGCGCCTGGACCGAGACCTTCTGCGTGGCGCTGGCCTCGCGCACGGTGTTGTAGACCATCTGGTCGGCCACCTCGTTGGCAAGGTCCGCCCCGTGCGCCTGCCCCATCAGGTGCAGCATCAGGTCCGCCGTCGCCGTCCCGCCCGAGGCGGTGATGATCTTCTCGTCTGCGACGAAGACATTGGGCACCAGCCGGACGTTCGGGAACTCCTCGACGAAGAGATCGTGATAGGCCCAGTGAATGGCCGCGCGCATCCCGTCCAGCATCCCCGCATATGCCAGGATATAGGCCGCCGAGCACAGCGCCCCGATCGGTGTGCCATGCGACCGCTCGCGCCTGAGCGCCGAAAGCAGGCGCTTCGTCATGTGGTTGCGCATGTTCGAGCCCGCCAGCAGGAACAGCCGATCCGCCTTCACCGGCCGGTCGAACCCGCCATGCACCCGCACGACGGTGCCGTTGTTGCCGAGCGCCGTCTCGCCGTTCTCCGAGGCGAAGCTCCACTCGTAGAGCGGTTTGCCGGACACGAGATTGGCGATCCTGAGCGGCTCGACCGCGCAGGAAAAGGACAAATGCGCAAATTCATCGACCAGGTAAAAGACGAAGCTTTCCGTCTTGGCCATCACCGCCTCCCGGACATGGGTCCATCCGGACGGCGATTAGAGGAAGCGCGGGGCTCCGTAAAGCCCCGCCGTAAAGCCCCGCCGTTGCCGGGCGGGCTACTCCGCCGCCTCGGCATATTCCTCCATCGGCGGGCAGGTGCAGACGAGGTGCCGGTCGCCATAGGCGTTGTCGACCCGGTTGACCGGCGGCCAGTACTTGTCGACCCGGAAGGCGCCCGGCGGGAAACAGGCCTGTTCGCGGCTGTAGGGCCGCTCCCATTCCTTCACCAGGTCCTCCATCGTGTGCGGCGCGTTCTTCAGCGGGTTGTTCTCGCCGTCGATGCGGCCTTCCTCCACGTCGCGGATCTCCTCGCGGATGGCCAGCATCGCCTCGCAGAACCGGTCGAGCTCGGCCTTGGTCTCGCTTTCCGTCGGCTCCACCATCAGCGTGCCCGCCACCGGCCAGCTCATCGTGGGCGCGTGGAACCCGTTGTCGATCAGCCGCTTGGCGATGTCGTCCACCGTCACCTTGGCGCTCTCGGCAAAGGGGCGCGTGTCGAGGATGCATTCGTGCGCGATCCGCCCCTGCGAGCCCTTGTAGAGCACGTCATACGCCCCTTCGAGCCGCTTGGCGACGTAGTTGGCATTCAGGATCGCCACCCGTGTCGCCTGCGTCAGCCCGGCCCCGCCCATCATCAGGATGTAGGCCCAGCTGATCGGCAGGATCGAGGGCGAGCCAAAGGGCGCGGCGGACACCGGCCCGGCCTCGCCCCCCGTCGCCGGGTGGCCCGGCAGGTGATCGGCCAGGTGCGCCTTCACCCCGATCGGGCCCATGCCGGGCCCGCCGCCGCCATGCGGAATGCAGAAGGTCTTGTGCAGGTTCAGGTGGCTCACGTCGCCACCCACGTCGCCGGGCCTCGCCAGCCCCACCATCGCGTTCAGGTTCGCCCCGTCGATATAAACCTGCCCGCCATGGTCATGGACGATCCGGCAGACATCGCGCACGTTCTCCTCGAAGACGCCATGGGTGCTGGGATAGGTGATCATGCAGCCGGCGAGGTTCTCGGAATGCTCTTCCGCCTTGGCCCGGAAATCCTCGAGGTCGATATCCCCGCTCTTGCCGGATTTCACCACCACCACCTTCCAGCCCACCATCTGGGCGCTGGCGGGGTTGGTGCCATGCGCGCTCATCGGGATGAGGCAGACATTGCGGTGCCCCTCGCCATTCGCGCGGTGATAGGCGGCAATGGTCAGCAGCCCCGCATATTCCCCCTGCGCGCCCGAGTTGGGCTGCATGGAAATGGCGCCATAGCCGGTGATCTCGCACAGCTTGGCGTTCAGGTCGCCGATCAGCTCCTTGTAGCCCAGCGCCTGGTTCTCGGGGCAATAGGGGTGCAGGTCGGCGAACTCGCGCCAGCTGATCGGCATCATCTCGGCGGCCGAGTTGAGCTTCATCGTGCAGCTTCCCAGCGGAATCATCGCCCGGTCGAGCGCGAGGTCGCGGTCGGCCAGCCGCCGCATGTAGCGCATCATCTCGGTCTCGGCCCGGTTCATGTGGAAGATCGGGTGGGTCAGGTACTCGGACGTGCGGTGCATCTTCTCGGGCACCCGGTACTCGGGCTCGAAATCATCATCCTTCCGCGAAATCCCGAAGGCCCGCCAGACGCCTTCCACGCTTTCGGGCCGCGTCGCCTCGTCGATGGTGATGCCGACGCGGGTCTCGCCCACGCGGCGCAGGTTGATCCCCTCGTCCACCGCCGATTTCATCACCGCCGCCTGCAATGGCCCGACATCGACCGTGATCGTGTCGAAGAACGCCTTCGGGTCCACCTTGAACCCGTTCTCCTCCAGCCCACGCGCCAGCCGCACTGTCTTGCGGTGGATGCGCTGCGCGATGGCCTTCAGCCCCTTGGGCCCGTGGAAGACGGCATACATCGACGCCATCACCGCCAGAAGCGCCTGCGCGGTGCAGACATTGCTGGTGGCCTTCTCGCGCCGGATATGCTGCTCGCGGGTCTGCAGGGCAAGGCGGTACGCCCGGTTGCCGTGGCTGTCCACCGACACGCCCACGATCCGCCCCGGCATCGCCCGCTTCATCGACTCGCGGCAGGCCATGTAGGCCGCGTGCGGCCCGCCATAGCCCATCGGCACGCCGAAGCGCTGGGTGCTGCCCACGGCGATATCCGCCCCCATCGCCCCCGGCTCCTTCAGCAGGGTCAAAGACAGCGGATCGGCAGAAACCACCCCGATCCCGTTCTGCTCATGCAGCGCCGCGATCTGCTCGCTGAAATCGCGCACATGGCCATAGGTGCCCGGATACTGGAAGATCGCGCCGAAGACCTGCGACGCGTCCATCTTGTCGGGGTTGCCGACGATCACCTCGATCCCCAGCGGCTCGGCCCTTGTCTTGATCACGGCGATGTTCTGCGGGTGGCAGTCGCGGTCGACAAAGAACGCCTTGGCCTTCGATTTCGACACCCTTTGCGCCATGGTCATCGCTTCGGCACAGGCCGTTGCCTCGTCCAGAAGCGAGGCATTGGCGATCTCCAGCCCCGTCAGGTCGCTGATCATGGTCTGGAAGTTCAAAAGCGCCTCGAGCCGGCCCTGGCTGATCTCGGGCTGGTAGGGCGTGTAGGAGGTGTACCAGGCCGGGTTCTCGAGGATGTTCCGCTGGATCGCGGGCGGCGTCACCGTGCCGTGATAGCCCTGCCCGATCAGGCTGACCAGAACCTTGTTCTTGGACGACACGCCACGCATGTAATGCAGCAATTCCCGCTCCGACTTGGGCTTGCCGAAATCGAGCGGCGTCTCCTGCCGGATCGCCTTCGGTACCGTCTCGTCGATCAGCGCATCGAGGCTGTCGGCCCCCACCACCTTCAGCATCTCCTCCATCTCTTCCGGCGAGGGGCCGATATGTCGGCGGTTGGCGAAATCGTAGGGCAGGTAGTCGGTGGGTTTGAAGGGCATATCGTTCCTCTCCACTAGGTGGCGTGTCGGCGTTCGGTGGTGTGCTTCAGGGCCGTTTCGAATACCATCCGCGCGCCGCGGGCGTTGATGAACGCCTCGGCACCGGAACGATTGAAATGGCCCTTCAGCTCGGCGTTACTGCACGTTGCGAGAAGCCGTTCGAGTGTTCGGCGAAGCCGCAGTCTCTCCTTGACGTCAAGGCCATCGACCATGTCGGCAATGGCCTCATCGAGCGAGCCATGGATCAGGAATGTGTCCTGATCAAACACGTGGCCCAGATGTTGCAGGGCCTCCCGCTCCTCGCTTGTGAGCCGCATGACATCAACTGATGAACTGCTGGTACGCAGCCTCGTCCATCAGGTCGTCCATCTGGCTCGGGTCCGACGGCTTGATCTTGAAGAACCAGCCATCGCCCATCGGGTCCTCGTTCACCTTGCCCGGCTCGTCGACGATCGCCTCGTTCACTTCCGTGATCTCGCCATCGACCGGCGCCATGATGTCCGACGCCGCCTTGACGCTCTCGATCACCACGATCTCGTCATCCTTGCTGACGGTCTTGCCCTCCTCGGGCAGCTCGATGAAGACGATATCGCCCAGCTCGTTGGCGGCATGTTCGGTGATGCCGACGACAATCTCGTCGCCTTCGGGCTTCAGCCATTCATGCTGTTCGGTGAATTTCATGTGGGTCTCCCTCGTGTTGGATCAGCGTTTGAAATTGGCAGGCGTAAAGGGCAGTTCGGCCACCCGCACCGGCAGGCGCTTGCCACGCACCTCGCCGAAAAGCCGGGCACCCGGGCGCGACAGCTCGGCGGGCACGTAGCCCATCGACACCGGCGCGCCCACCGTCGGGCCGAACGCGCCGGATGTCACGTGGCCAATGGCCTCGCCACCCTCCTCGTTGGCGAAAAGCTGCACACCCTCGCGCATCGGCGCGCGGCCTTCCGGCGCAAGGCCCACGCGCAGGCGCGGCGTGCCCTCGTCCAGCTCGTTCAGGATACGCTCGGCGCCCGGAAAACCGCCCGCCCGGTCGCCGCCACTGCGGCGCACCTTTTGGATCGCCCAGGCAAGGTTGCCCTCAACCGGGCTGGTCGTTTCGTCGATATCGTGGCCGTACAGGCAAAGCCCGCCCTCCAGCCGCAGACTATCCCGCGCGCCAAGCCCGATGGGCTCCACCGCCTCATGCGCCAGAAGGTGCCGCGCCAGCGCCTCGGCATGGGTCGCGTGCACCGAGATCTCGTAGCCGTCCTCGCCCGTATAGCCCGAGCGCGACACCCACAATTCCCCGAAATCCGAGGTGAAAATGCCGGTATCCATGAACTTCATGATGTCGCAGCCCGGCGCCACCGGCTCCAGCACCTCTTCCGCCGCCGGGCCCTGCAGCGCCAGAAGCGCGCGGTCCCGCTGCTCGGCCACCTCGACCCCCGGCAGCCCCGCCTTCATATGCGCGATATCGGCCTCCTTGCAGGCCGCGTTGACCACCACCAGCATGTGATCGCCCCGGTTGGTCATCATCAGGTCGTCAAGGATGCCGCCGTCGTCATTGGTGAAGAACCCGTAACGCTGCCGCTTCTCGCCCAGGGGCAGAAGGCTCACCGGCACCAGCCCTTCCATCGCCTGCGCCACCGGGCCATAACCGCCCTCGTGCCGCAGGATCACCTGCCCCATGTGGCTGACATCGAACAGCCCCGCCTTTTCCCGCGTATGCAGATGCTCCTTCATGACGCCAAGCTTGTACTGCACGGGCATCTCGTAGCCGGCAAAGGGCACCATCTTCGCGCCCAGTTCCACGTGCAAATCGTATAGCGGCGTCCTGCCGAGATCGCTCATCCCGCACCTTTCTCGCTCTTCAAGGCCGGGTCGCGTGATGGGTCGCATCCGGCACCGTTTCGGCACGCACTCCGCGCGCCATTTCCGATGCCCCCTCTGTCCTTCTGCCTGAGATCGCTATCCCTTCGGCGCCCCGGTCATGCTGCCGGGATCTCTCCAGAGTTCAATTCAGATGCAAAACGGTCCCTGAGGCCTGAGAGTTTCCGGGGCGGTTGCTCCTTCGGCACCGGCTGTGGCCGGTTCTCCCGTTTCGATCTGGGTGTACGCTAGTATACGGGACGAGTCGTTTCAAGCCCGCTTCGCGCAGGGGAGCGGGCGCAGGATATCGGCCAGCGCCACGTTCTCGCAGATCAGGTCATCCAGCGTCAACCGGTCGAGATGGGCATAGAACGCCTCCGCCGCATCGGCCATCGCCTCGCGCAGGCGGCACGCCGGGACCAGCGGGCAGGTATTGTCGTTATCGGCAAAGCATTCCACCAGCGGCGCCTGCGCCTCGAGGTCGCGGAACACCCCGCCCACCTCGATCTCGCCCATTGGCCGCGCCAGCGTGATGCCCCCGGCCCGGCCGCGCTGCGTGTGCAGGTAACCCTGCTGCGCCAGCCGGTTGATCACCTGTGCCAGGTGGCTTTCGGAGGTGTTGCAGCGCTCGGCGATCTCCGCCTTGGTCACCAGCCGGCCGGCATGGACACCGCAGAACATGAGAACGCGGAACGCGATGTTGGTTCGTTTCGTGACACGCATGCCCGATGCCCTCCCCGGCTTGATGTCCGGGAACATTGCAGGCAGATAATGAGGCGTACCATGACACAGATCAAAACATACACGGCAGATACAACTTCTGCCCCCGACCTGCCCGAGGCGTATTTCTTCGGCTACGGCAGCCTCGTGAACCGCGACACCCATCATTTCCGGAACGCCGAGCTGGCCCGCCTGAAGGGTTGGCGGCGGGCCTGGCGGCACACCGTCATCCGCCCGGTCGCCTATCTCACCGTCATCCCCGACCCCGTGGCCGAGATCGACGGGCTGATCGCCCCGGTCCCCGCCGCCGACTGGGCCGCGCTCGACGAGCGCGAGGGCGCCTATGACCGCATCGCTGCACACGGGCAGATCACCCACAGCCTCGCCCACCGCCCCGAGATCGCCGTCTACACCATCCCCGAGGGCAAGCACGGCGCGCCGGATGAAACCTGCCCGGTGCTGCTGAGTTATCTGGATGTGGTCGTGCAGGGCTACCTGCGCGAATTCGGCGAACAGGGGGTGCAGCGGTTCTTCGACACGACGGATGGATGGGACGCCCCGGTGCTCAACGACCGGGCCGATCCGGTCTACCCCCGCCACCGCACGCTCAACGAGCACGAGCGCGCCCTTGTCGATGACATGCTGGCCGAAAGAAAGGTTCGCCTTTTGACCCGCTAGGCGCCTAGGCTGCGAAGACGGAAAAAGGAAACCTTCATGAAAAGATCGGCGATCGTCTCGGGGACCGCGCTCAAGATCCTCCGCTTCGTCCGCAGCCTCTGGATCCGGGTGGCGCTGATCTCGGTGCTGGCGCTGCTGGCCTCGGGGCTGGCGATGGCGTTCGAGACCATCCTGCCCGAAGCCCTGCGCCAGCGGTTCGGCACGGACGCGGTGATGCCCGTGCTGAAGATCCTCGCCTCGGGCATGCTGGCGGTCAGCACCTTCTCCCTCAACGTGATGGTCACCGCTCACCACGCGGCCGCGGCCCAGGCCACGCCCCGCGCGCACCGGATCCTCTTGAACGACACCGTCACCCACACGGCGCTCGCCACCTTCATCGGCGCCTTCGTCTATTCGCTGAGCTCCATCATCCTCGTGCAGGCCGGTCTGCATGCCGAGGGCTCGGCGGTGATCCTAATGGGGATGACCGTATTGGTGGTGGTGCTGGTGATCCTCGCCATGCTGCGCTGGATCGACCGCCTCAGCGATCTCGGCAGCATGGATGCCACCCTGCGCAAGACCGACGAGGAAGCGCGCGTCAGCCTGATGACCACGCGGCAAAGCCCGGCCCTGACCGCGACACCGCTGACCAGCGACACGGTGATCCCGCCCGACGCCAAGCCGCTTCCCGCGCCCCGATCGGGTTACATCCAGGTCGTCAACCTGCCCCATATCGACGATTGCCTGCCGGGCGAAGCCGCCCGCGTTTGGTTCACCACCCCGCCCGGCACCTTCGTGCTCAAGGGGCAGACCGTGGGCCACGTGGCAGGGCTCGACGAACCCCGGATCGAACAGGTGCAGGGCGGGCTGACCATCGGCGAGTTCCGTACCTTCGAACAGGACGCCACCTATGGCCTGCTGGTCCTGTCCGAGGTCGCCTCGCGCGCGCTGTCACCCGGCATCAACGATCCCGGCACCGCCATCGACGTGGTCGGACGGCAGGAGCGCCTGCTCTGGGAATGGGCCACCACGCCGCGCAACGACGCCACGCCGGCCTATTCCCGCATCTTCGTCACCGAGGTTTCGCCCGAAAGCCTTGTCGAGTTCGCCTTCGCCGGGGTCGCCCGTGACGGCGCCGGGCATCTCGAGGTCCAGCGCCGCGTGCTTCACGCGCTCGACGCCCTTCAGGATGCCGGCAACGACCGCATGGCCCGGGCCGCCCGCGACTGGGCTAAGCACACGTTCGACTACGGACAGGCCGCGCTGGCCATCGAATGGGAACGCGAACGGATCAGGGAAACCTACGACGACGCCTTCGGCGCTAGCGCTTCGCCTTGATCGTCTGAAGCAGCGGCAGAACCTGGCTCATGTCCGGCCCGTGGCTCTGACCGGTCAGCGCCTTGCGCAGCGGCATGAATAGCCCCTTGCCCTTGCGCCCGGTCTTCTCCTTCACCTCGGCCGTCCACTTGCCCCAGGTCTCGCCGTCATGCGGCCCTTCCGGAAGCAGCGCCATCGCCTCGGCCACGAACTCCCGGTCCTCCTCGGCGATATCGGGCTCTGCCCCGTCGCGGAACATCACCCACCACGGGCCCAGATCCTTGATCGTCGAGACATTCTCGCGCGTGACCTCCCAGAACCGCTCGGCCTGGTCGTCCGGCACCCCCAGCGCGGCGATCTCGGCCTTCACGTCCGAAAACGGCCGATTGTGCAGGATCCGTGCACTCAGCGGGAACAGGTCATTGGCATCGAATTTCGTCGGCGCCGCCCCGAAACGCGAGATGTCGAACCCCTCGACCAGCTCGTCGACACTTCCCCTCAGCTCCACCGGATCGGCCGAGCCCAGCCGCGCCATCAGCGACAAAAGCGCCATCGGCTCCACCCCCTGGGCCCGCAGGTCGCGCAGGCTCAGCGTGCCCAGCCGCTTCGACAGCGACTCGCCCATCGGCCCGGTCAACAGCGAGTGGTGCGCGAACGACGGCACGTTGCCGCCCAGCGCCTCGATGATCTGGATCTGCGTCGCCGTGTTGGTCACGTGGTCCGACCCGCGCACCACGTGGGTCACGCCCATCTCGGTGTCATCGACGACCGAGGCCATCGTGTACAGAACCTGCCCGTCGCCCCGGATCAGCACCGGGTCCGACACGCTGGCCGCGTCGATCGACACCGGGCCGAGGATACCGTCCTCCCACTCGATCCGCTCGTGATCCAGCTTGAACCGCCACACCCCATTGCCCCGCTCGGCCCGCAGCTTGTCCTTCTCCTCATCCGTCAACGACAGCGCCGCCCGGTCATAGACCGGCGGCCGCCCCATGTTGAGCTGCTTCTTCCGCTTCAGGTCCAGCTCGGTCGGCGTCTCGAACGCCTCGTAGAACCGGCCCATCTCGCGCAGCCGGTCGGCGGCTTCCGCGTAACGGTCCAGCCGCTCCGACTGGCGCTCGACCCGGTCCCATGTCAGGCCCAGCCATTCGAGGTCTTCCTTGATGGCATCGACATATTCTTCCTTCGACCGCTCCGGGTCGGTGTCGTCGATCCGCAGGATGAAGGTGCCCCCGGCCTTGCGCGCGATCAGGAAATTCATCAGCGCGGTGCGCAGGTTGCCCACGTGGATGTAACCGGTGGGCGACGGGGCGAAACGGGTGGTGGTCATTGGGTCATGCTCCGGATGGTCGCAGCGGGCAATGTCACAGGTCGCGCGCTTTGTCCAGTTCACCCCTGCGTCGGCCACGCCCGATGCTCGTCATCGATGACGAAAACATGCGCATGCCGCCGCCTGCCCTGATGCGCCCGCAAATGCGGATGATCCGGCGGCAGGTTTGGATGCTCGTGCTCCACCACCCGGCCCAGCCCCGCCGGCCACACCAGCCGCGCCGCCACCACGCCCAGCAACGCCAGCCCGCCCAGAAGCGCCAGCGCCGCCCCCATGCCCAGCGCCTTGCCGGCCCAGCCCGCCAGCGGATAGGTCACCAGCCACCCGGCATGGCTCAACGCGAACTGCGCGGCAAAGACCGCCGGCCGGTCTTCCGCATGGGCCGAACTGCGCAACAGCCGCCCCGAGGGCGTCAGGATCGACGCGTAACAGAACCCGATCACCGCCCAGAGCACCAGGAACACTCCCCAGCCCGGCAACCCGGCCATCGCGATCCAAGCGCCAAGACCCACGCAAACCGCCGCCGCCCCGGTCGCCCCCGACATCATCACCCGCCGGTCATTCCCCTGCTCCAGCAGCCGCGGCAGCATCAGCGCCGCCGCCATCGAGCCCGCCCCGAAAGCCGCCATCGCAATGGCCAGGTCCGACTCGCTTCCACCCATCTGCCCGCGCACCAGCACAACCGTGTTGACCAGCACGAACGCCCCCGCAGAACAGGCCGCAAGGTTCAGCGCCAGCAACCCCCGCAACCGCGGCGTCGCGAGGTAAATCCTTGCCCCCCGCGTCAGCCGCTCGCGAAACGGCCGGGCGCCTGAGGCGGGGTCAAGCGCCGGCACCGCCGCCATCCCGATCAAAACCGCCGACCCCGCAAACCCCACCGCCGTCCCGGCAAATAGCGCGGAATACCCCGTCACCGTCAGCAACAGTGCTGCCAGCGCCGGGCTCGTCAGGTTCTCGAGATCATAGGCCAGCCGCGACAGCGACAGCGCCCGCGTATAATCGCCCTCGTCCGGCAACAAATCCGGCAACGTGGCCTGATACGCCGGCGTGAACGTGGCCGAGGCCGATTGCAGCACGAAGATCAGACCGTAGATCTGCCACACCTCGCTCACGAAGGGCAGGCACAGCGCCACCCCGACCCGCACAAGATCGGCCCCCACCAGCACCGGTTTGCGCGGCAGCTTCTGCGCCACCGCCTGCGCCACCGGCGACAGCACGACATAGCACACCATCTTGATCGTCAGCGCGAGCCCCAGGACCACGCCCGCATCCGCCCCGGCCAGGTCATAGGCCAGCAACCCCAGCGCCACGGTCATCAGCCCGGTGCCCAGAAGCGCAATGACCTGCGCCGAAAACAGCGCAGCATAGGTGCGGTTGGCGAACAGTCCCAGCATGCCTCAAACGATCTTTTCCGCGCCCCGAAAGCGCCCACTCACCAGCAAATTAACGCGCGCCCGGCCCGCCTGTCACCCGCCCGCGCGACAGGCCCCTTCCATTCCGGTGCCCCACCCCGCATATCAGGGGCATGTCACGCCCCGACCCCAGCCTTGCCCAGATAGAGGAGATGGCCCGCGCCGCCATCGCCGACCTTCCCGACGGCTTCCAGCCCGCGGCCAAGGAAGTGGCGCTGCGCGTCGTCGATTGGCCCGAACGCTGGATGCTCGATGATCTCGGCATGGCCGACCCGCTGGAGCTGACCGGCCT
>Ga0189287_100200_pt1 | contig 26862 bp, 23 predicted proteins | sample UW86minimetaG_FD_130319 | JGI IMG/M metagenome (GOLD analysis project Ga0189287, IMG submission 130319) | Marine microbial communities from the Costa Rica Dome - UW86 mini metaG | ecosystem: Environmental > Aquatic > Marine > Oceanic > Photic zone | place: Costa Rica: the Eastern Pacific... | reverse complement strand
GGACGAGTACAATATCCGGCGCAGATGCCTCGAGTGCCTCAAGACCATTTCGCACTGAGTCCTGACGGGCAGCACCACCGTTCACGGGGGCCTCATAATTCAATCCATCCAATGCGCCAGCCAGAATATCTGCATCATCTGGATGAATAACGGGCAGGATAATATCAATCGCAGGATGGCTGATAAAGGATTGCACGGCATGGCGGACTAGCGGATGCCCTTGGGCGTGCAAGTATTGCTTTGGCATCTCGCCGCCAAATCGATGCCCACGCCCCGCTGCAACTATGATGACCGCTACTCGGGCCATGATGACGTCTCTCCCTCAAGTCTAGACCGAGATTTAACGGTCACGGACAAGAATGCCAAGCAATCGATCAAAAAATCCAATGCTTTAACCTTGTCGATTGAAAACAGATCGAATGAGAAAAGCGAACCCTTGCAAAAATTTGGCAGTAGCGCGATGGTGCAGCATGCAAACAGACCTGCTATTTGGCCTTACCGCGATCTTCGCGATTATACCTGCCATCGCAATAAGCTGGCGGTCCCAGTTTCAGCGTGACTATGTCTTTGTAGCTGTCACCGTACTTGCTTGTGCGGGGCCGCTGATTTCCGTCATCGTCCGCTCTCAGAGCACTTGGCAGGATGATTTCAGCACATCTATCTGGCTCACGATCGCAGCCACAATGGCGTTGTTTCTTGTGTTCTCATTGATGGTGCAGAGCGCATGGCGTCTGGCCCCATTATTGAACGCTTATATGCTGATCCTCGCGACCCTCGCGTTTGCATGGCAGCACGCTGAATCAGGATCATCTATATCAGACAATAGCATTGGATTGCTGGCGCTCCATATCGGCTTTGCTGTCGCGACATATGGCCTTGTAACATTGGCTGCTGTCGCCGGATTGGCTGCATTTCTTCAAGAGCGGGCGTTAAAGCAAAAACGCAAACCCATTTTGGAGGGCATTCTCCCGTCGATCACGGATTGTGATCGACTTGTCAGCCGTTTTCTGATTATCGGTGAGACGATCCTTGGGTTGGGACTCGTGACCGGTTTCATCCTCAATGTTACGGGTGGCGAGGGCGTTATCTCACTTGACCATAAAACAATCTTCTCACTCGCCACGTTTGCGACCATTGGTACGCTTTTGTACGCACAATCGAAACATGGCCTGAGAGGCCGCCGTGCATCACGTATCGTGCTTCTTGCCTACTTGCTTCTTACGCTTGGATATCCGGGCGTAAAGTTCGTGACAAGCGTCCTTATCACCACATAGAACACGACAAAAGCATTGCAAATTCAGGGATTATGCCTAATTTGTGGGCAATTCTTGGAGGATGCACAGTGGCTGATATAAAACCACTCAAAATTGGACCTGTACAACTGGACGGAAACGTCGTGCTGGCGCCGATGTCTGGTGTGACAGATATGCCTTTTCGCCGCCTTGTTAAACGCTGGGGTGTGGGTCTGGTTGTTTCTGAAATGATTGCCTCTCGTGCAATGATCCACGCAGCCAAGAAAACCATGAAAATGGCCTCAAACTGCGCGGAAGAGCATCCTATGTCGGTTCAGCTTGCTGGATGCGACCCGGATGTGATGGCGGAAGCTGCACGCTTGAATGAAGGTCGGGGCGCGTCCTTGATCGATATCAACATGGGCTGTCCCGTCAAAAAGGTCACGAATGGTGATGCTGGGTCAGCGTTAATGCGTGATCTGGTGCATGCTGGCAAAATTCTCGAAGCAACCGTAAAGGCCGTCGATTTGCCTGTGACACTCAAGATGCGGACAGGCTGGGACGACGCGACCCGCAATGCACCCGAGCTGGCACGCATTGCCGAAGATTGTGGCATTCAAGCCTTGGCGGTACACGGCAGAACCCGTTGTCAGTTTTACAAAGGACACGCAGACTGGAGTTATATCCGCAACGTCAAGGAAGCGGTTAAAATTCCCGTTTTTTGCAATGGCGATATCAACACTGTCGAAGACGCTGAAGAAGCGCTTGCTCAATCCGGTGCAGATGGTGTCCTGGTTGGGCGCGGAACTTATGGCCGGCCATGGTTTCCAGCTCAGGTACAGCATTTCCTTGAAACCGGTGGGCATCGTCTCGACCCCGCGCTTGAGGATCAATTGGACTGTGTTTTAACCCATTATGAGGACATCCTTAGTCACTATGGAATTGACGCGGGTGTCCGTATCGCCAGAAAGCATATAGGCTGGTATTCCAAAGGGTTACGGGGTTCTGCTGATTTTCGTGCACAAGTAAATCAGATGACGGAACCAGATCAGGTTCGCCAAACAATCACGGATTTTTACAAATCCAATCTTGATCAAGTTGCCGCCTGAATATGTCCAAGAACGCGCAAGCGATTTCTGACTTTCCACAAGCAAGTGATGTCGGTGCCGAGGCCGTTCTTAATTCCCTGGCCAGCGCGGTAATTGTTGTCGATAGCGACAATAATATCTGTCGTGTCAATCAGGCCGCAGAGCAACTTTTACGCGGCAGCGCAGCTTATCTCTCTGGAAAATCAATCAATATTCTGTTGCCCGCTGATAGTCCGATGTTAGGACTTGTAGATCAGGCCCGGCGGTTCCGAAGCGTTGTCGCAGAATATGACGTCACGATCGAAACCCCGCGCATTGGCACCCATTCTGTCGATCTGCAGGTTTCCTGCATTCCGGAAGACCCAGGCGCCGTCGCCATCGTCATTCAACTCAGATCAATCGCTGAGAAAATCAATCATCAACTCAATCATATGGGCGCGGCGCGGTCGGTGACAGCAATGGCGGCGATGCTCGCCCACGAAGTTAAGAACCCGCTATCCGGTATTCGCGGTGCTGCACAATTGCTTGAACAATCCGCAAACGACGAAGACAAAGAGCTTACCACGTTGATTTGCGACGAAGTAAACCGGATCGTCGGTCTTGTTGACCGCATGGAGGTCTTTTCGGACCGGGTGCCATTGCAACGTGAAGCCGTCAATATTCACAAGGTCCTAGATCGTGTGCAACGCCTGGCCGAAACAGGATTTGGGTCGCACGTACGCTTTGTAAATCAGTTTGACCCATCTCTACCGCCGGTTTGGGGAAATCACGATCAACTGGTGCAAGTGATGCTAAACCTGGTCAAGAACGCCGCCGAGGCGGTTCCGGGTGTTGGTGGGGAAATCACGATCGGGACCGCGTATAGCCAAGGTGTTCGTTTTGCACTGCCAGGCGCGGAAAACCGGGTTCATCTGCCACTTACTGTGTGGATCCGTGATAATGGGCCGGGCATACCCGAAGATATGAAACGCTATCTGTTCGATGCCTTTATAACCTCAAAACCACGTGGCAGTGGTCTTGGCCTCGCCCTTGTTGCCAAGATCATTGGCGATCATGGCGGTGTTATCGAGTTCGATAGTATTCCCGGGCGCACAACGTTTCGCGTCATGTTACCGATGTATAAAATGGAAAATGAAGATGGCTGAAGGCGCTACCATACTTGTTGCAGATGACGACGACAGCATACGTACCGTTGTAACGCAGGCGTTGTCCCGAGCAGGATTTGAAGTTCGCTCAACGGGCAATGCAGCAACCTTGTGGCGATGGGTTGAGGATGGCGATGGTGACCTGGTTATAACCGACGTCGTTATGCCCGATGAGAATGGGCTTGATCTCGTCCCACGTATTCGACGCATTCGGCCCAATCTTCGGATCGTTGTCATGAGCGCGCAGAACACACTCATGACTGCGGTAAAAGCGACCGAGCGCGGCGCATTTGAGTATCTCCCCAAGCCCTTTGACCTGAATGAACTGGTGTCAGTGGTCAAACGCGGCCTGGAAGCACGCAGCCTAGGCGATGGTGCGAACGACCAGCACAGCGCGGATGAGGTCGAGGAAGCACTGCCGCTCATTGGCCGTTCATCAGCAATGCAGGAAATTTATCGGACGCTCGCGCGCTTGATGCCGACCGATCTCACTGTGATGATAACCGGTGAATCCGGAACAGGTAAGGAACTGGTTGCCCGCGCGCTTCATGACTATGGCAAACGCAAAGATAAACCGTTTGTTGCCGTGAATGTCGCCGCCATTCCTCGTGAGTTAATTGAAAGCGAACTCTTCGGACATGAAAAGGGCGCATTTACTGGTGCGGTCAGCCGAAGCTCCGGTCGATTTGAACAAGCCAACGGCGGTACACTCTTCCTCGACGAGATCGGAGATATGCCGATGGAAGCGCAGACCAGATTGTTGCGCGTCCTGCAGGAGGGTGAATACAGCTCTGTTGGGGGTCGAACGGCCATTCAGTCGAATGTACGTGTCATCGCCGCCACGCACCACGATCTGAAGCGGCTCATTCGACGCGGCCTATTCAGAGAGGATTTATATTTCCGTCTCAATGTTGTGCCGATCAGATTGCCGGCATTGCGCGAACGCAGTGAAGATATCGCTGAACTCGTTCGCCATTTTCTGGGCAAGGCAGCTAATGAGGGGTTGCCATGGAAAATCATCGACCCGGATGCGCTTGAGTTGCTGCAACAGCATGCCTGGCCCGGTAATGTTCGGGAGTTGGAAAACATGATGCGCCGATTGGCCGCACTGTATTCTGAAGAAACCATCAGCAGCGATGTCATTCGTGCTGAACTGAATGATGGCCAAGAAGAGACTGAAGTAAGTACTTCTAGCCAAGGCGGCCTATCCGAAGCCGTAGATGCGCATATCCGCACGTACTTTAATGCGCACGACGGTGAGTTGCCCGCCGCAGGGCTCTACAATCGAATTCTTCGGGAGGTCGAGCGGCCATTGATCATCCAAACATTGCAAGTCACACGCGGCAATCAGGTTAAGGCGTCGGAAGTCCTTGGCCTCAACCGAAATACATTGCGAAAGAAGATACGCGAACTCGGCATTCCAATTATTAAAGGATCTGAATGACGACCTTGCCCCCGCAAAACATTATAGGATGGCTGGGCAATAGCAGCCTGCAGCGTCGGCTTGCCTTCATGCTGGCGTTTCTGGCCATTGCATCAGGTATCGCCACAGTCGCACTGATGACCGATGCGACCGCCGTCAGCGAGCGCATAGAAGAGCTCAGGTGGTTATTGTATCTCGACGGCGTTTTGCTTTTGCTGCTGAGCATTGTTGTCGCAAAACGCGTGGTTACTTTGTGGCGAGCGCGGCAACACGGACGTGCCGGCGCAGGTCTACAAGGCAAGCTGGTGATGCTTTTCGCCTTGATCGCTGTGACTCCAGCCCTGCTTGTCGCAATCTTCTCTTACCTGTTTTTGAACTTCGGTCTGGAAGCCTGGTTCAATGATCGTGTTTCAAAGGCTTTGCGCGAGTCCGTTGGTGTGACGGATGCGTACCTAAAGGAACACCGGGAAAATATCGCCAATCAAGCTTACAGTGTTGCCTACGTATTGAACCAAAATGCGCCAACTCTCATGCGAAGCCGGTTCGAATTCAATCGTCTTCTCACAATAAACGCGTCATTGCGAGAACTGCCCGAGGCCGTCGTTATCGACCGTTTAGGCAACATGCTCGCGCGCTCGGAATACGCATTATCGACAGTGATTGAAGAGATACCCCCCAGCGCTTTCGAGACTGCAAACAAAGGTGAAGTCACGCTCTTGGGCTCGGAACAGGACGACAAGGTAAGAGCCCTGGTGCGGCTCAACAGATTTGTCGACGCGTATCTTCTGGTAGAGAGATTCGTTGACCCACGTGTCATCCAACACATTACCGGTATCCGGCAAGCCGTCGATGAGTACAAGGCCCTGGAAGAGACCCGGAGCGGTGTTCAGATTAGTTTTGTGCTGATTTATACAATCGCCGTCGTGATCTTGTTGATGGCATCGATCTGGATCGGCATGACCGTCTCGGCGCAAGTCGCGGAACCTGTCAGTAATCTTATTGACGCGGCGGAGCAGGTTTCGAAAGGTGATCTTGCCACGCGTGTCGATGCAAGCGATGCCAAGGATGAAATTGGAATCCTGAGCAGAACTTTCAACAACATGACCGAGCGCATCGACTCACAACAACAAGGTCTTATGGCCGCCAACACGGAACTTGATACACGGCGTCAATTCACTGAGGCCGTCCTGTCTGGTGTTTCAGCAGGGGTTGTCGGTCTGGACGAAGATGGCCGGATTAATCTGCCAAACCGCTCAGCGTCTGAATTGCTGGGGATGAACCTTGATGAACGCGTCAGTGAGAAGTTAGCCGAAACAATTCCAGAGTTCGCAGACTTGATCGCACAATCTGCCCAACGGCCAGACCGATTGCAGCAGGCCGAGGTGACGATAAAGAAGGGGCTTTCGCAAAAGACCTTTCTCGCACGTGTCGCGGCCGAGCAGATTGACGGCAAAATCATTGGCTATGTGGTAACCTTCGATGACGTTACGGCACTTTTGTCCGCACAACGCAAAGCCGCATGGGCAGACGTTGCACGCCGGATTGCCCATGAGATCAAGAACCCGTTGACGCCAATTCAATTATCCGCGGAACGCCTCAACAGAAAATATTTGAAAGAAGTCACAACGGATCCCGAAGTATTCCAAAGGTGCACAGATACAATCATCCGGCAGGTCTCTGATATTGGGAAAATGGTCGACGAGTTTTCGTCCTTTGCGCGTATGCCCCAACCAGAAATCAGCCAAAACAACTTGTCCGAACTTTGCCGACAGGCCGTTTTCCTCGAACGAAACAGGGGACTGGATATTGAGTTCGCGATGGACATGCCGGACGAGGATGTATCTGTGCCATGTGACAGTCGTCAGGTTTCAAGAGTCCTCACAAATATATTGAAGAATGCAGCCGAATCGATTGAGGGCGCACGTGAGGAGGGGGCTACAGACGTCGTTGGAACTGTTGCATTAAATTTAAAAATTGATGAGAGCAATCAGCTTGTTGGTGTCATTGTGGATGACGATGGTAAAGGATTACCAACGGATCAACGTGATCGGCTGACAGAACCTTATGTGACAACGCGTGACAAGGGCACTGGACTTGGCCTCGCCATCGTGAAAAAAATTATGGAAGAGCATGGTGGTTCGCTGGAGCTATCAGATCGCTCACCGCGTGGCGCGCGGGTTGCATTATGGTTCCCAACAAACAATCCTAATGAAATTGTAAGCAGCACCGAAGATCAAGAAGAGCATGCTATGAATGTTGCCACATCACTGAAGAACAGCTGAGCAGAATAACGCAATGGCAAAAGATATTCTAGTCGTTGATGACGAAACTGATATTCGTGAACTCACGTCCGAAATCCTCATGGACGAAGGATATGAGACGCGCCAGGCAAAGGACTCGTCATCTGCATTACAGGCAGTGGCTGCGCGTGAACCTGGATTGGTCCTATTGGATATCTGGTTGCAGGGGAGCGAGTTGGACGGCATTGAAATCCTCAAAGAAATCAAAAGCGTACATCCGGATGTTCCTGTCCTCATGATGAGTGGACACGGCACCGTGGAAACCGCCGTCCAAGCGATTAAGTACGGTGCCTACGATTTTATTGAAAAGCCATTTACGGCAGACCGATTGCTTTTGCTTATTGAGCGCGCAACTGAGGCGGCGCAACTCCGACGTGAGAATGCGGAACTCAGAGTGCGGGCAGGGACCTCGCTCGATCTGGTTGGCGACTCAAATGTGATGCGGGATGTCAGACAGTCCGTTGAACGGGCTGCGCCAACAAATTCGCGGATCATTATTTCCGGCCCACCGGGTTCTGGCAAAGAAGTGATTGCCCGACTTATCCACGCGCAATCTCATCGCGCTGACGGACCGTTCGCCGTTGTGAACTGTGCTGCGATGCATCCGGATCGGATGGAAACCGAATTATTTGGTATTGAAGGCAGCAGTGACGCTGGGCGCAAGGTAGGCATGTTCGAACGCGCTCACAAAGGGACATTATTGCTTGATGAGATCGGCGACATGCCGCTCGAGACCCAAGGCAAAATCATCCGTGTTCTGCAGGAACAAAACTTTGAACGCGTCGGGGGTACAAGCCAGGTACAGGTTGATGTACGGGTAATCGCATCAACAACTAAGGATCTTACTGCCGAGATCAATGCCGGCAATCTGCGAGAAGATTTGTATTATCGCCTCAACGTCGTGCCCATTCATGTGCCGTCCCTTATCGAAAGGCGGGATGATATTCCGGTTCTTGCGCGGCATTTCATGACCAACGCAGCTGGAACTTCGGGTCAGGCTGTCCGAGAGTTTTCAGATGATGCGCTGGCAGCCCTGCAAACATATGGCTGGCCCGGAAATGTACGTGAGCTGCGAAATGTTGTTGAACGGCTCTTAATCATGGCCCCGGGGGACGCGTCGCAAGGCATCAGTGCCAATATGCTGCCACCTGAAATTATGGGCGAGGCACCTTCTGTTGACGTTGAACGAAACTCCGAAATCATGTCATTGCCCCTGCGCGACGCACGGGAGGTTTTTGAACGCCAATATCTTCTGGCGCAAGTTGAACGATTTAGCGGTAATATTTCGCAGACGGCAAATTTCGTTGGTATGGAACGATCCGCATTGCACCGGAAGCTAAAATCTTTGGGTGTTCGTGGCCAGGATAAACAGTAGGGTGTAAGCCCTCGTCGCAACACAGAAACAGGCGGCATAACGAAGATGAAAATTATTGTTTGTGGTGCGGGTCAGGTCGGCTCCAACATCGCACGCCATTTGGCACTTGAGAATCATGATGTCACGGTCGTCGATCAATCTGAGAATCTGGTTCGCCAGATTTCAGATGCATATGACGTAAACGGCATCGTCGGGCACGGATCGCATCCGGATGTTCTTGAGCGTGCCGGCATTGCTGACGCTGACCTCATCATCGCCGTGACACTTGCCGACGAGACAAACATGGTGGCATGTCAGGTAGCGCACTCGCTTTTTGGCGTGCCGACCAAGATTGCACGCATCCGACATCAAAGTTACTTGCAGCCGACGTGGGCCAATATGTTTTCGCGCGATCACATGCCTATCGATGTGATCATCTCACCTGAGATTGAGGTGGCACGCGCCGTGACACGTCGCCTTGAGGTGCCTGGCGCCTTTGAGATGATCCCGCTAGTAGACAACAAAGTGAAGCTTCTAGGCGTGCGCTGTAATCCTGATTGCCCGCTGGTCAACACGCCATTACGACAATTGTCCCAGCTTTTCCCGGACCTCAACATCGTCATCGTTGGTATCGTCCGTGACGGTGTGCCGATGGTGCCTAAAGGCGAAGATCAAATGAGTGCCGGCGATGAAGTTTATTTTGTCGTCGATAGCGATCAGATAGAACGGGCGATGGCTGCGTTCGGGCATGAAGAACGTGAAGCCCGTTCGTTGTTGATTTTTGGTGGCGGCAATATTGGCATGTTCTTGGCCAAAGAACTGGAACAAGAACACGAATGGGTTCGGGCCAAGATTATCGAATTCGATAAAGTTCGTGCAGAAGAAATCGCCGGAGAACTTGAACGTACAACTGTTATCAATGGCAGTGTCATCGAGCAGGAAATACTTGAGGAAGCAAATGTTGCGGGGACAGAAACTGTTGTCGCAGTTACAAACGACGATGAGACCAATATTCTCGCCAGCCTGCTTGCGAAAAAGTTTGGATGTCGACGTGTCATCACACTGGTAAACAATTCCAGTTATGAAGGCCTTGTAGGGTCCATTGGCATTGACGTGACCGTGAGCCCTCGAAACATCACTGTATCTAAAATTCTTCAACATGTTCGTCGCGGTCGCATCCACTCGGTTCACACCTTGCGCGAAGATTTTGGCGAACTCATCGAAGCCGAAGCCTTGCAGACCTCGGAACTTGTTGGTGCACCACTTCGCGATACAAAGTTACCGCATGGAGTGTTGATCGGTGCGATCGTCCGGGACGGCGCCACCATTTATCCAAGTGGCGATACAATTATCGAGGCGGGTGACCGAATTGTGCTCTTTGCGGCTGCAGACGTGATCAGGCAGGTCGAGAAAATGTTCTCGGTTCAGCTTGAGTATTTTTAATCCAAACGAAAAAATCATGACAACGCATACAAAACCTAAAGCCGTCGTATTCGACTGGGACAACACGCTCGTTGATAGCTGGCCTGTCATTCAGGATGCCTTGAATACGACCTTTCGAACTTACGGCCTACCAGAATGGGATTTAGACAAAGTCCGCTCACAGGTCCGAAATTCCATTCGCGACAGTTTTCCCGTGCACTTTGGTGATGAATGGGAAGATGCCGCCAAAGTATTTTATGATCGGTATTCAAAAATTCATGCGGATGCTATTCAACCAGCCGAGGGTGCCGCAGACCTTTTGGAGTATTTGGCAACTCAGGATATCTACCTGGCCATTGTCTCAAATAAACACGGCGAGTATCTGCGTAAAGAAGCAACGAACCTAAACTGGGCGCAGCATTTCGGCTGCATTGTCGGCGCTTTTGATGCTGAGCGCGATAAACCTGACCCGGCACCTGTGTTTATGACACTCGCACCTGGTGGGATTGAAACCGGGCCTGATGTCTGGTTTGTCGGCGACGCGGATATTGACCTGACATGCGGCGTGAATGCGGGATGTACGCCGGTCCTGATCCGCCAGGACGATCCAAAACCAGACGAATTTCCAGAAAACCCGCCCACGTTTCATTTTTCTAGCTGTCGCCACCTTTGCAATTTTCTACAGACCATGTAAGCTCTGGCGCAATCTAACATATCAGTTCGCTCCTTTACGGGCGAAATCACCAAAAACCGCTGCTTACGGCGGAATATAAAAAAAGAGGGGAAAATAGAGATGCCAGCGGATAAACCCCAAAATGTGCAAGATGTCTTTCTAAATTACATTCGAAAGCACAAGACGCCTGTTACCGTATTTTTGGTCAATGGCGTAAAGCTGCAGGGCATTGCGACATGGTTCGACAACTTCTCGGTTCTGTTGCGCCGTGACGGACATACACAGCTCGTCTACAAGCATGCGATTTCGACAATAATGCCATCGACGCCCGTACAACTCTTTGAGCCTGATTCGGATCATCAATCCGACGATGAATGAGTAAACGTCGCGGTGGGGAGACCATAGACCGGCGTCCGCTTCGCGAGCGCTGTATTGTCGTGCACCCAGAACTTGGCGCAGAAGGTTACGATGGTCGGGAACGTCAGGCACGTTTAGAAGAGGCTGAGGGCCTTGCTCGTGCGATCGACCTTGAGGTTGTGCATGTAGAGGCATTCCCCGTAAAACGACCACGCCCTGGCACTTTGGTGGGGAATGGCGTTGTCGAACATATCGAAGATATCATTGAGGGCATCACGCACGGCGACGACGAAGAGGAAGCTGCACCGCTCATTGTCATCGTAGATGCCCAACTCACCCCTGTTCAGCAAAGAAATCTCGAAAAAGCCTGGCATTCAAAGGTATTAGACCGAACCGGTTTGATCCTGGAGATTTTTGGCGCCCGAGCTAGGACTCGCGAAGGAAAGCTGCAAGTCGATCTGGCGCAATTGACGTATCAACTCGGCAGGCTTGTGCGGTCTTGGACACACCTTGAACGTCAACGGGGTGGTGTTGGTTTTATGGGGGGCCCCGGCGAAACACAGATCGAGACCGACCGGCGCTTAATTCGTGTACGTATCGACAAGATCAAACGCGATCTGGTTGACGTTTCCAGAACGCGCGAACTCCATCGCGCTGCACGCAGACGCGTCCCGCATCCAGTGATCGCGCTCGTGGGTTACACAAACGCCGGGAAATCAACGCTTTTCAATCGGGTTACTGAAGCTGACGTCACCGCCAAAGACCAGCTCTTTGCGACATTAGACCCGACAATGCGAGGGCTGACGTTACCAAGTGGACGCAGTGCCATCATTTCCGACACGGTTGGGTTCGTCTCGAACCTGCCGCACGAACTCGTTCAGGCGTTCCACGCAACACTGGAAGAAGTTATCGAAGCCGACATCATTATTCACGTCCGCGATGTTGCTCACACAGATACCGAGGCACAAAAATCAGATGTTCTAAGGGTCATGAACGAGCTCCAGGTCACAACGAAGGATTTAAGCGTCGACAGTAGTGACCGTGAAGACGGAAAATATATGATTGAGGCGCTTAATAAAATCGACCTCCTCGACGAAGAAGATCGAATTTACATCACCAATCGGGCTCGAAATGGCAATCAGGTCGCAATTCCGATTTCCGCATGGAAAGGCGATGGTTGCCGGGAACTTCTGCAAGCCGTTGATGATCTTCTCACAAGGGACTATCTGACGACGTCAATTGCCCTCAGCTTTGAAGACGGCGCGGCCATGGCATGGCTCTATGAACGTGCAGACGTGCTCAGCCGAAATGACGATGAAACCGGTATCCACCTTGATTTACGCATTGCACCAGACGTTGCTGCACGGTTTGAGCAGACGTTCGAGCGTGTGTTGGGATGACCGCGCTCTGCGATTTTCTCTACAAATCTCACGTGACCATAAAACCCAAGTCAGATATACATCTTTCTACTAGTAGAAAGGGGTTTTTGATGGCGACACGTGAAGCGCAACACAAATGGCGGGTGACAAACCGCTATGTCAAAAGGCAACTGAATGTCATGGCTCGCGAACACACGCACCAACGGCTTGATGAGTTTGCCAGCCAGTTTGATTTACGCGGCAAAGGCGAGGCCGTTACTTTTGCGACGTTTGTGACTCAGGCATTGGTTCAACGCGGCGCTTTTTCAGAAGAAGCTAAAAAGATTCTGGATGACGCGAGTGCTGCGTATCATCGTGACCGGGACTTATATATCAACTAATGAAAAATGTCCTGACAGACCCTGAACGTGTCCTCGACATCATGTTTGACGTCGCGCGAATTGAAATTCTACCGCGATTTCAAAACCTTAAAGATTCCGATATCTCTGAGAAAAAGCCAGGGGATCTAGTTACAGCAGCTGATCATGCTTCCGAGGCTGCATTTCGTGAGTTTCTGCCAAGGCATCTGGCCGGGAGCGTCGTGCTTGGTGAAGAAGGGTATGATGCCAATCCGAATACAATAAATTCGCTCAGTGGTGACGCCCCCGTTTGGATTGTTGACCCCGTGGATGGCACGCGAAACTTCGCCCACGGAGAACAACCCTTCACCGTTATCGTCGCACTTGCCTCAAAAGGGGTAACTCAAGCCGGCTGGATCATTGATCCGCTCAAGAATGATGCCGTCTGGGCCGTCAAAGGGCAGGGGGCTTGGCATCTCTCAGAAAACCAGGTTGTAAGGCTTGAGCGGCAACGTAACGATTCCGGCGATTTGACGATGACAGCGGGTGAAAAACTGCGCAAACGCATGGCCCTGGCTGGAAATGATACAGGGCTAAACGTTCCAAAGGCTGTCGATCGGTACCGTTGTGCTGGTCGCGAGTACATGGATTTGGCGCTTGGCACGCTCGATTTGGCGAGGTTTGGCGGCATCCTGAAGCCCTGGGATCATGCTGCGGGTTGCCTGATCATCAGAGAAATTGGCGGACTAGCTGACAATGTGGACACCGGTATGCCTTATGAAGTCAGCACCAGCTTGTCTTCGCAATCTATAGGGGTTGCGGCTGAAAAACCTCATGGCGAGACATTCAAGAGACTTCTCAAACAGTCAGATGCGTACTTTTAATCGAAATTGACGGTGTCTTTAACGATATACATTGGTCTGTCACGCGTATCGCGATAAATCCGCGCCATGTACAAGCCAAGTATCCCCATGCCAACCATCAGACCGCCCCACATCAACAAGATGAAGAACACCCATCCGGCAACACCGCATGCCCAACCCAAAAGCGCTGCAAAACCTGTCAGCAAAAGCCCGCCAGCACCAAGTGCTGTGCCAAGCAGACCGGCGTACATGATCAGATATAGCGGAAACATCGAAAATGACGTGATGCCGTCCACGAAGACTTTCACCGGCCCGTATGAGAACACGCCGGGGAAATGGGACTCTCCACCCGCCCGAGGAGCGCGGTGATAAAGGACTTCGGCGCGTTCGTAACCAATCCACTGTGTTAAGCCACGAAGATAAGGCTGAGCTTCCTTCAACTTCAGGAGTTCATCCACGCAACGACGTGAAAGAAGGCGGAAATCTCCGGCCTCGACGGGCATATCAATCTCCGCAATCGAATTGATGATTCGATATGCGAGCTTTGTCGCAGCTAACCGGAATTTCGTCTCGCCATCACGGCTTAGACGGCGTGTATAAACGAGATCAGCACCTTCACGCCATTTGGCAATTAACTCAGGAATGACCTCTGGCGGGTCTTGTAAGTCGGTGTCCAAATAGACAACGGCATCACCGGTCGCATACGACATACCTGCAAGAACGCACTCGCTGACGCCAAAGTTGCGCGACATATTGATAATCTTGATAGACCTGTTTTTTCCTGCATATTTATGCAGGATTTCCGAAGATCCGTCTGTTGATGCATCATCAACGAAGATTATCTCGTAGGGACATCCTTCGGCTTTAAACATTGCGACAACGCGTTCGATGAGTTCATCAAGAACATCGACCTCGTTGCGGAATGAAAAAATTACCGAGATTTTACTCTTTTTAGTGCGCGATTTGGTAGCCATGAAGTTCCCCTGAGGATCAATGCCGCTCAATATCCGTGCAGCGTCGATTCTGTCAAGGAATAACGCTCAAGCAGACTCCAGACCCGCAGGTTCGTAAACAACGATTTTTGACCCCACGTTGTCTATTGCGGTCTTTATAGCCACAAGTTTTTTCAATGCTTCACGAACTTTGGGCTGTTTTTTCGGCTCAACAATGAACAGCATAAATCCACCACCACCAGCGCCTAGCAGCTTTCCGCCAGATGCGCCCGCGTTCATGGCAGCATCATAAATGTCGTCAATCACTGGATTTGAAACACCTTCGGCCAATTCTTTCTTGAGAAGCCATGATTGATGGAGCAATGCACCAATATCACTTATTGAATTTCGCTCATCGTGAAGAATCGATTGCGCCTCATCAACCATCGCCATCATTTCTTTGAGTTGTGCCTCGCGCGCATCCAAGTTCTGAATCTGTTTTTCAGCCATCTCGGGAGCCAGACGCGTTATACCTGTAAATACCAGTATCAAATGGTCCTGCAGGTCTGTCCGCCTTGCGGTGGAAACAATAGCAGGCTGAACGTCAAATTCACCAGTTTGAAAGAAATTTATACGATTTAGGCCACCATAAGCCGCCCATATTTGATCCTGACAACCAACCTTTTCGTTAATGACATCTTGCTCAATACGGATCGCTTCGCGGGCTAACTCTCGCTTTGACACCATCCGACCTTGAAACGCTGCGAGCGCATTCAGCATTCCAACTGTAAATGAAGAACTGGAACCAAGCCCCGAACGCGCCGGGAGATCACCGTCGTGGTGAATTTCCATTCCATCTTTCAAATCATACTGACTAAGCACGCCACGGACTGCCGGATGTTTGATTTCGTCAATAGAAACGACATTTTCGACCTTTGAGTAAACAATGCGATGCTTATGTTCGAAAAATGGAGGCAACTTGCGTGCGGAAATATAACAGTACTTATCAATTGCGAAGCCAAGAACAGCACCGCCATGCTTTTCATACCATGTTGGATAATCTGTACCGCCACCAAAAAGTGACACACGGAATGGTGTCCGACAGATAATCATGCGTCCCCCGTTGTCCCTGATTTGCGACCTATCACTTGAGCCGCTTTGGCCAAACTTTCAGGCGTCCCTATATCAATAAAGGGTACGGCACCGGCATCATAAGCAGCAAGTGTCGAGGCAGGTTGCTTCGCAAAAACATCGCGTTCCAAAGATGCTCCCGATGCATCGTCGATCATATCCCAGCCTGCGCTTGAAAAAGCGTAAACACCCGCATTTATGAGACCAGGTCCGCCATCATCCTGTTTCTCGCGGAAGGCCATTATGTTGCTGTTTCCATCGATGTTGACGCGCCCAAACCGTCCCGATTCGGCCACCTGAACACATAGCAACGTCACCGAAGACGTTCTGGCACGATGAACATCAACGAAAGAAGATAGATCTGCACCTATCCAACTATCTCCGTTCATTACCAGCGCATGTTCCGTGTCGATTTTGGGCCGAACCAGTCTTAACGCACCAGCCGTCCCGAGTGGCGTATTTTCAGTAACTGTTTCAACAGTCAGTCCTGGAAAAGGGGAGGCTTCAATATGGGCAATAATCCGATCAGCAAGATGGCCAAGACTTAGTATAACGCGCCTGGCGCCAAAACTCACCAGCCACGCAAAGAGATAGTCGAGGTAAGTTCTGTCGTTTATCGGCGCCAACAACTTAGGGATATCACCTAATACCGGTTGAATACGGGTCCCAAGTCCGCCTGCGAGGACAACAACATCGACATCAGCAAGACCGGGGCTGTATTTCTGGTGATCTTTCAAAATATTCACATTTTCAGACACATAGCGATAGATGCGTCATCTAAATTTCCAGCCTATACGTTGCCATACTGCGCGTTACGGATCATCCGATAGCCTTTAATCAGTTCTTTGATGCCATCATCTAGAGAATGCTGCGGCATGTACCCGGTTGCTTCGATCTTTTCGTTAGAAACGATGTAATCACGCTTGTCCGGGTCTTCACCAATCGGTGCTTCCATAAACACAAACGACGGGATGTGCTCGTGGATTTTCTCGCACAACTCGCGCTTCGAGAGGTTCGCATCCGATAGGCCCACGTTATAGGCTTCATTTTTCATGGTCTCGAAATTATCCAGTCCATGAATAAACGCGCGGGCAACATCACGAATATGAATGTAATTGCGTTTGAAGTCTGCTTCGAACAGGACAACAGCACGGTCGTGAACCGCACGATAAACGAAGTCATTCACCAATAGATCCAGGCGGAAACGCGGCGCCATACCAAATACGGTCGCCAAACGGAAGCTGATCGCATTGCCACGCTCGAGCACAGCTGCCTCAGCCTCGACTTTGGTGGTTCCATAGAGAGATATCGGCCGAAGCGGTGATTCTTCGGTACAGAATTTCCCTTTTTCACCAATACCATAGCCGGAATTGGTGATGGGCATCAAAATGCGCTGATCTTTTGACAGCAGCTTCGTCAGCATGATGACGGCATCGCGGTTGATCGACGTTGTGCCAAGTTGATCGTTGTTGCACAACGGCGCGCCGACTAGAGCAGCCAACGGAATGACGACATCTACGTCCTTGATCGCATCCTTGATCAGGCCTTCGTCACGGGCATCGCCGCGGATCACATCAAAGTCTGGGTTGGCACAGACGTGGGCGAGGGGGTTTTGCTTGAACATAAAGTTATCAAGCACGGTCACCTTATGCCCCAGAGACAGAAGTTCTGGAATGATGATGGATCCCAAATAGCCTGCGCCACCTGTGACTAGGATGTTTTGTTTATCGGTCATGCTCTTCCATCACTCCTTGATCGTCATTCCCGCGAAAGCGGGAACCCAGTCTTTAATATCTCATCAGTTCTGGATCCTCGCCTGCGCGAGGATGACGCGTTCTATCTCGTAACTGCTGACGCGTCCAAAATTTCATGTAATTTACGCAACTGTGGTTCGATATCATGCGGCTGATTGCCACAGAAAAATCCGTTATCGTGGGCAATGTTCGAATTTGCGATCTCGCCAACAGTTTCATAATCATAAAACTTCATGACATCGTGGCGAAGAATACAGCCACCTGTAATGATGCGATAACCAATATCTGCGTCGACAAGAGCCTTAAACACCCGCTCACGATCAATATTGAGGGCCGGATTCAAAATAATCGGGAAGCAAAAACTTGAATGTTTTCCGTTCTCGCGCTGAATGATGAACCGCTCATCATCGCCAAACAATTCATTGAATAACGCAAAGTTTTTTCGACGAGCAGCGGTCATAGCAGGTAGTTTTTTCAGCTGCTCGCGACCAATCGCACCAGACATCTCGGTCGGGCGAACGTTATAGCCGGGCAGGATAAAGCGATATGCCTCAAAAAAATCTTCCCCACGGGATTCAAAAACAGGGGAATCCTTTGGTAGGTCACGTGTCCAGCCATGCGCGCGAAGGCAGCTCATTAAATGATAGGTTTCCAGATCATCTGTGATGATCATGCCACCTTCCATTGTCGCAATATGATGAGAAAAGAAGAAACTCGACGTATTTACATCGCCAAACGAGCCCGCTTTCTTGCCATTCAACTCGGCATCGAGGCTTTCGCAATTATCTTCCATAAAGATCAAATCGTGCTTATCGCAGAATGCACGCATTACATCCAATTCACATGGGTTTCCAAGAATTGAGACGGCAACGAGCATTTTCGTATCGGGTGTCAGCGCTTCTTCGAGTTGTGAGACATCCAAGTTCAGTGTCTCAAGTTCAATATCGACGATTTTGAGTTTGAGACCGTATTGCTGTAGTGGATGATAGGTCGTTCCCCAGGAAACAGCCGGAACAATCACTTCATCTCCACGCTTTAAGGGATTCTTTTTCTTGAAGAATTGCGCAGCGACCGCGATCAGATTGGCGCTTGATCCTGAATTGACCATAACGCCGTATTTCTTGCCGTGATAGGCGGCAAACTCTTCTTCGAACGCAGCGACTTCTGCACCCATCGTATATCGATCGCTCTCGATAATACGATTAATCGCCGCAATTTCCTTATCATCCCAACTGGATGAAGCGAGTTCGTAAAACATGCGCCGAACTATTCCATCGTCCGAGTACCTTCAGTACCCGGCTTTGCTGAGTTTGGATTGACGATATCTGGCATTGCGGGCTCTTCCCAACCTTCAATCGGCTCGATGAACATGTTCTTTTTAAACTCGTCACGTGGCAAATAAGGGTACATATCTTCAACCGGTGTCGACCATCCAAAGATACGCGGCTCGTACGTGTGATACTCGTGCATGTTTACATCGCACACTGCCGGACCATCAAAAGCCATCACTGTGTCGATTGTGCTATCAATATCGGCGTTCTTCGCGACTTCAAACGTTTGAACATCAAAGCCTTTGGCAACATTAACAAAATTCGGCGGATTATAACCAACGGGGCCGCATGCCTCGCAACGACCCTCGAAATTTGTTTCCTGAAACGCCTTGGTAATCCCATAAATATGGTTGTTGAGAATGAACGTTTTGATCTTCATGCCATAGTTCTTCATGGTTTGAAGTTCCTGAATGTTCAGGATCATACCGCCATCACCAATGATCGCGATAACATTACGGCTTGGGTCAGCCATCCATGCGCCCATCGCTGCGCACATGGAAAAGCCCATCGGTGCATTACCATTGTTGGTGAGGTATTGCTCGCCAAACTTGGTCTCGAAGGCGTGCGCGACAACAACCGACGTGCCACCAAGATCACAGACCAGAATATCGTTACCGCCCATTTTTTCAGAAAGACGGCGCATAAATGCGTATGGATGCACGTATTCCTGGCCCTCGAACTTATAGGCACCATCTTCAAACATCTCAGGGCGCACTGGATCGTATTTCACTTTCCATTCCTGGCATTGCGCGTTCCACTTTTCATGGTTTGGTAAATTGCCGGCAGCACGCTCTTCTTTCAGGCGCTTAAGCAAACGCTGACAGAAATCACGTACGTCGCAGAGGATATTCACATCAATGGGCACTTGCTGCAGTTTTGGCTGCAGGAGTGCCTTGTCCAGATCGACGACAAACTTCTTCGCACCGCGCGCGAACGTATGAATGTTACCGCCGGTTATTCGGCCTGAAACACGCGTACCGATGCCCATGAGAACGTCAGAGTTCTGAATACCAAAGTTTCGCCCGGCACCACCATATGTCCCAATTCGACCACCGTAGTAGGGGAAGTCAGACGTAATAATATCGAGCGCGTTCCATGTCGGATAAGCCGGAACCATCGCAACTTCGGCAATCTCTCGCACGAGATCGACCGCATTGCCGATACGTGCACCGCCGCCAACCATCAACACTGGGCGTTCGGATTTCTTCAAATCCTCAATGTAAGTCTCGATCTGCCGATCAACCACATCGGTTTTGTAATGAACACCAGCAGCGTCTGTATCAAAACTGAACAATTCATCTGGATTGATATCAGCCTTTTGAATATCGATGGGAATATCAATGACGCATGGGCCAGGGCGGCCTTCTTCGGCCATGAAGAAGGCTTTTTCCATCTCGTAACGGATTTCTTTTGGATCCGTAATCATCACAGCATTTTTTGTGATGCTCTCAACAATAGAGACAACGTCCGTTTCCTGAAAACCAACCTGGCGGACAGATGGGTCGGGGCGCATAAACTGTGAATTGATGTTACCCGTGATGAAAATACATGGGACGGACTCGTAAAAGCAGTTTGCGATTGGGTTCAACAGGTTCAATGCACCTGGACCACTTGTCGCAATTGCCGCACCGGGAATACCCTTTACGCGACCATAACATTCAGCGGCAAAGCCCGCGCCTTGCTCGTGCATGGTCGCAACATACGAGGTCTTTTCAGCACGTGTGAAGGCATCAATCAGATGACCGTTTGCAGAACCGTAGAGAACGAACACTTGATCGATACCACGGTCGCCCAAAAAATTGATGACATAATCAGCAAGCTTCATTCGTCGTCGTCCTATATCTTGAAAATACTACGCGTTTGAAGCCCAGCCTTTAACCGCCACATTTAGCGGAAATGAACCTCAGTATTGACCGCGCGTATACAACATTCACCTTGTATGGCCAAGCTATATTCGACCAAAAAACCCCAGAAAAGCGTCACTTTTGGCAGTACAGCCCGCAGAACAACGGACGCATCGTTATTGAGATGACTTGCAACGATAGATATCGAAGTAAGTACGGCTTTCAGTTTTCTCAAATGCACGAGCGAACGAATCGCGAAATGGCTGCCCATAAGTATCGTTCCCGTAATATCCGATCCACTTAAATGGCCGTTCATCGGCAGGAATGAGCCATATATCCGTTTGGCATCTCTCAATCATATCGAGGGTGCCTTGAGTAAGCTCCAATCCCCAAAATGTCGTGTCAATTATGATTGCTGTATCAAGCGTGTATGGATGGCCCTCAAACACCAGACGTGTTCGCTGATATGTCCGCTTATAACTCTCGTTTGTATCGCCAATACCTATTTCAATCTTGTGGCCATCAAAGTCTTTTGAAATTTGATGAATTTCCTCGGCGACACCATTTGCCATTTCCCAATCCAAGCCACGCACAAAACGTTTTTCTATTGGGATTGAGATTACATTGATCAAAATGACAATGAACAAAGCCAATGTTAAGGCCAACTTGTAGCGTTCACGCGCAACATTTAATCCACGGTTCATGAGGTCCAAAACGATTGGCGCAAAAGGCAGCAGATAATGCATTCCAGCGCCTGGTTTCTGGGCTGGATAAAGAACCAGGACAATTGCTATCAACGTGCCGACCGCAAGAATTCCTGCTTCAATCTGATCATGACGGGCCATCATCCGAATGCCCAATCCAAGAAAAATCGCAGGGGGAATCAAATACACAGTGGCGTAGCGTAAGACTTTTTCCAGACCTATCCAGGAATTTGGCTTATCCGCCATCACACCGATCAGATCGACCATATGGCGAAATTCAAAAACTGGGGTCATGAAGGGAATTGCAGTCACCGCAAACGCAATAAGTACGGTGACACAACAGGCAGCAATTCCATCCCGATAGAGCATCAAAAGCCCAAACGGCAAAAAATAGATTGCGGCAAATATCTTCATGCCAATCAAAAAACCTATCAGCAATCCAAACAGGAAAACCCGGCGCCATTTATGATTGCTGTTCGCTCGATTGTTTAACCACAATCCAAGCGCAACGCTCATTAACATGAACGCGTCAGGGCGATCCCACACACTGGCCGGCAAATTCATCACAATGATTGCAGACAGGCCACCTGCCATCACGAAAATGGCAACACTGCCTCTCGCTCGTTGGGACAGACACGCCATAACAAGGGCTATAAAAAGGGCTGCTATAGCTGTTGCCTTGCCAACAACAACACTTCCTCCAAATACACTGAAAACAAGTGCATGAATTAAATATAGAAACGGCCCGTATAGATTGGTGATACGCGTTTCATCTTGGATTGAGAGATAAACCGGATGGCCATCTAATATTCGCCACGCCAATGCGACGATATTCGGCTCACCCGTATCGACGTAGCCAGGATAAAGTGCATAGCCTAACCCGAGGACCAGTACATTCAACACGGCAACAGCGCCAATAACTGCCAAGAGCTTTTTTGGAAGATCAACCATCATTCTAGGTTTCTCTACTATCTGAGGAACGCAATCAAGTCCAAGTCTACCATCCCTTATCCGAGAAGGGCTTTTCTGGCACTTCGGTGTATGGTTCACTGCGGATTATTTCATGATCAGTTGGGCACAAAATCGCAATGTCAGTTTTTTATGATACCTACGGCGCGTCGAAGTCTTATGCGACCCCCACACTGAGCATGAAACATGTTGCCAAATTCGACCAAGAGGTCGGCACGCCGAGCAACTTACAGCCCGGGCATCGCTGCCTTGAAATTGGCTGTGGCACTGGGCATTTCCTGTCATATCTGCATCACAAGGGCGTCACAGACCTGCATGGTATCGATTTAGACGCATCGTTAGAGAGCGTCATTCCAGATGCAGTACGAGGGAATTTCGAAGCGGCCGATGTATGGGATTTCCTGAACACATCAACGGATAAGCCAAAATATGACCGCATCTTCATGTTTGATGTGTTTGAACACTTTGTCCCGGAAGACGGCCATAAACTGCTGACAGCGCTTGGTAATACCCTGAATGAAGATGGCGTGATTGTGCTGAAAATGCCGAACGCGTCGTCGCCTTGGGGGTTACAGTATCAACATGGTGATCTGACGCACCTCGCCAACTATACACCCGATAGCATTCGTCAGATGGCCATTTCCTGCAAAATGGAATGCACACAATGTTACCCGCATCTACTTGGCAGCAAATCACGACAATGGCGGGACCGCATTGTTCAGAAAATCCTGAACTGGGCAGTCGCAACGCCACCCGAGATTTGGGAAGGCAATTTCTACGCGGTGATTAAAAAGCGACGTTAAATCCGCTCAAGGGTTGGCAGAGCGGGGGGCCAATCCCTATATTCCGTTCAACAAACAAATTTCATTAAACATGTTTTCCAGGGGAGATTTCCAACAATGGCAAAAGCAGCATTTATTGGTCTTGGCGTTATGGGTTACCCGATGGCGGGTCATCTTCAGAACAATGGCCACGACGTAACGGTTTACAATCGTACAACCGCAAAGGCCGAAAAGTGGGCCGGCGAGTACGGTGGCAACTTTGCAGATACGCCTGCAAAAGCAGCAGCAGGCGCTGATTTCGTCTTCTCATGTGTGGGTAACGACGATGATCTGCGCTCCGTCGTTTACGGAGATGACGGCATTCTCGCTGGTATGGACGGCAGCGGTGTTTACTGCGATCACACGACCGCATCTGCGATTGTTGCGCGCGAAATCAATGAAAAGTGTGTCGAGCTCGGCATTCAATTTATCGATGGTCCCGTTTCCGGCGGCCAAGCTGGTGCGGAGAACGGCAAGCTGACGGTGATGTGCGGTGGTGAACAATCAACGTTTGATACCGCAAAGCCGGTTATCGAATCCTATGCTCAGGCTGTCACGCTATTGGGTGCAGCGGGTTCTGGTCAGATCACGAAAATGGTCAATCAGGTATGTATTGCCGGCCTTGTACAAGGCTTGTCCGAAGGGTTGGCATTCGCGCAGAAGGCAGGCCTTGATGCGAAACTTGTCGTTGATTGCATCTCAAAGGGTGCAGCGGGTTCCTGGCAAATGGAAAACCGCGGCAAGACCATGGCTGATGACGAATTCGATTTTGGCTTCGCGGTTGAGTGGATGCGCAAGGACCTGGGGATCGCGCTCGAGGAAGCCAAAAGCAATGGCGCACTTTTACCGGTAACGGCCGTGGTCGATCAGTTCTATGCCGAAGTCATTGCCATGGGTGGTAAGCGTTGGGATACATCAAGCCTGATCCGGCGCCTCACGCGCGACTGATAGCACGCCGCCATATTCATTCGTCATTCCCGCGAAAGCGGGAACCTAGAAATATGACATGGGTGGACTTCGTTACGTCGCCCCGGACTTGATCCGGGGTCTATATCCGCACACAAAATTTCTACGCAAGTGATACATGGTTCCCGGGTCAAGCCCCGGACGACGGCATATCATCCAATAATTTCGTCATTCCCGCGCAGGCGGGAACCTAGTAGTTCAAGACGCGGATGATCGCGGATAAAAGTATTCAATCCGTGTTTATCTGAGTTTATCCGTGTCTCTCAGATTAGTTTCGTCGGGATGAGCGGTCGTTACCCAAGACTTACTGGCGCGGGCTATGCACCTGAATTTTGAATGCGGGTGTTGGTGACAGCAGGTTCGCAATCTTCCAAGTATATAATTTGTACCCGGGGCCACGTTTCTCAAACGGCTTCACCGATGTCGCATTGTGACTCACGACAATGCCATCCGAAAAAATGCGGAGTTCCCCTGATGTATCCAGGCCCGACGCGCGCAGGCGCGATTTGACATCACGTGCCAATGACTTTCCGAGCATGGATATCTGGCCAGTATTTTTATTGTAGCTGATACCCAGGATGTACTCGTTGCGACGAAAGAATGTCATCGTCTTGGATTTGATCAAATTGCCCGAACGATCATAGTTGATGTGAAAGTGGGCTTTCTCGTAGTACTTAAAATCGGAAACCGCTGAATCTCGCTCAAAGTCATCTTTGATCAAAGAGACCTGTTCCAATTCTTCCTCGCGTGAAACTTTGCCTTCTTGGATATCCTGATAGAGCTGCACTTTGGCAAGGTAACCATCAAAGATGAAGCTGTACTCACCACGTCGGTTAATGTCGATTTCCGCATCAAAGCGGATCGGCATATAGCAACCGCTCAGCACAACAATACCAGCGACGGCAACAAGCCGCGTGGCGACAGAAAGAATTTTACTCGCAAAGAAGTTTTTCATTCCGAGATCATAGTCTGAGATATATCCGGGGCCAAGTGATCGTCGCGCAAAAAATCACGCAACATTTATCCACGTCCCCATACCCGCCATGTGATGCTCCAGCATATGGCAGTGGAACAGCCATTTCCCCGGATTGTCGGCGATAAATGCTATCTTCGTCCGCTCGGCAGGCTGCATTAATTGGGTATCGCGCCAAGGTGCATTCGCAACAGCTTTCCCGTTTACTTCAAGCACTCGAAAGTGATGGCCATGAAGGTGCATAGCGTGAGGCCATCTCGTATCATTGATGATATTGATGGTGGCAGTTTGTCCCAATTTCAAATCCATAAGTGGATCCGCAGGCTTTCCGGCATTGCCATTGAATGCCCAGGCTTGTCCTTTTTCACGCACAAGCGTGCGCATGTCGAACATCTGGCCCTTGTATGTCGCTTCTGTCAGTCCTCCCATCGCTCCACCCTGCATCAAAAGATCAACGGCGACAGCGCTATTCAAATCAAGTTGATGCCGTGAGAGAGGGTTTGCGGGGAGAACAAGGGGGACGGTCCTCCTTCTGTCTGCCAGCGCATTCCCGGATACAACAAATTCAGCAGCGACGATTGGCTCTCCTGCCGAAACTTCATTGATTACGAACGTCTCAGGTTCAGTGGGCATATCAATCGAGAGATCAACTCGTTGAGCCGGTGCAATAACCATTGAGCCATCTAGTTCCTGAGGACTTTCCAAAGGTTGCCCGTCAATTGCAATGACCCGCGCGTTGAGGCCGGGAAACTCAAACGCCATCACACGCGCATTGGCGGCGGACACGCAGCGCAACCGAACCCGCGCATTTGGACGGACATTGAACTTGGGTTTTGTATCTCCGTTGACCGTCAGCCAGTTACCAAGACGACCGCCATGAGAAGCTTCTCTTAGTGATCCAAAGTTTCCAGCGATCTGCCCGTCATCATCTAATCGCCAGTCATCCGCGATAAATGAAAGATCAGCATCAACATCAACAGGCGTATCCTCTTCGACGATCAACAGCCCATACAGGCCTCGTGCAATTTGTTCCCATGACCGGTGGTGTGAGTGATACCAATACGTCCCCGCGTCCGGCGCCGAAAAACGGTAATCAAAAATGGTACCCGGCTGAATGGGCTTTTGTGTCAGGCCACTGACACCGTCCATCGAATTCTCAATCCGTATGCCGTGCCAATGCACGGTTGTCGGGTCGGGAAGGGCGTTTTTAACTTTGATGTGTACGGGGCTTGCCCGGGGAATTCGAATAACCGGACCTGGAGATTTATTGTCATATGCCCACACAGATGTGGGCGGCTTGCCGGTTCCCATAAGCGGCGCTTGAGCTGGTGCCGGGTTTAATACATATGCCGGTGAAGCCAAGGCCACGAGTGGACGCGACAATAATGGCAGTGTTGCCAATGCCGCTGTGCCGGTCAGGAAGTTTCGTCTTTTCATAAATTGCCATTCTCAAAATTCATCACGCCAGATTAGTAAGGGTTTCCCTCACTGGCAGGTCAAGCGGGTTCGAAGAAGGAAACAAAAATGTTACATGTCCAGTCAACTAAGGTGTGGACAAATGAACTTGGTTACGTCATTCCGGCGAAGGCCGGAATCCAGTTTACTTTACGTTACTTGGGCTCAAACCGCTCATTGAAGTTAGATATATCTGGCATCTCAAGCAGAGGCTGATCATCCAACGTGCGAATGTATTCAGCCAAATCTTCAAGCATCTGGGTTCGCGCATCATCGGATATATACGGCACATGCCACGCGATGAAGGGCGCAATGACATCAACACCAATATACCCAAGCGTACCTTGGAAGAAGTGTTTCATCATGCCGCTTTCAAGGGGGCCATGGATTGAACCTTCGCCAAACATG
>Ga0189287_100199_pt1 | contig 26878 bp, 31 predicted proteins | sample UW86minimetaG_FD_130319 | JGI IMG/M metagenome (GOLD analysis project Ga0189287, IMG submission 130319) | Marine microbial communities from the Costa Rica Dome - UW86 mini metaG | ecosystem: Environmental > Aquatic > Marine > Oceanic > Photic zone | place: Costa Rica: the Eastern Pacific... | reverse complement strand
GTCCGCACCGGCCGGCCATCCAGCTCGACGGCGAAGCCTTCCCCGGCCTCGACAACCTGCGCTTCCTTCCAGAACCGCTTGGCCTTCCACTCGCTCATGCCGCCGCTCCCCGCATCGTGGTCAGAACCTCGGGCAACTCGCGGAAATCCCGCAGGATCGCCGCCGCGCCGGTCAACGTCTCCGCCGCATGATAGCCCCATGACACGCCGATGAACGGCACCCCGGCCGCCAGCGCCATGTCCCGGTCATAGGTCGTGTCGCCGACCATGACGGCGTCCTTCGCCGCGACCCCGGTCTCCGCCAGCGCGGCCTGCAGCATCGCCGGGTGCGGCTTCGAGGGGTGATGATCGGCCACCTGCGACGTCACGAAGAACCGGCCCAGGTCATGCCCCTCGAACAGCTTGTCGAGCCCCCGGCGCGACTTGCCGGTCGCCACGCCCAGAAGCGTCTCGGGCTGCGCGTGCAGCGCGGCCAGCGTCTCCAGCGCATACGGGTAAAGCGGCGACGATGCCGCCGCCCCGGCCTGCGACCGCAACGCCACATAGGCCTCCTTGTACCACTCGACCATCGCGCCATGCGTCTCCGCCGGCAGCTCCGGCGCCAGCCGCGGGAACGCCGCATCGAGCGACAGGCCCACGATCCCCAGCGTCGCCTCCCGCGCAGGCGCCGGGTGCCCGGCCCGGTCGAAGGCATGGGCCATCGCCGCCACGATATCGCCCTGGCTGTCGACCAGCGTGCCGTCGACATCGAAGATCACCAGTTTCAACGACGCTGTCATGCAATCTCCTCGAACGGGTCCTCGGGCGCCTCGGAGGGCTGCCACTGGAACATCTCCCACGTCCTTGCCATGTGCTCCGGCAAGGGCGCCGTCAGGTGCAGCCGCGCCCCCGTCACCGGGTGGCTCAGCGTCAGCGACCGGGCATGCAGGTGCAGCTTGCGGCTCACCTCCCCGCCCAGCTGCGCGCCCCAGCCATCGCCCAGGTTCTCCTGCCCCGACCCGCCATACTTGCCATCGCCGACGATCGGATGCCCCAGCTCGGCCATATGCGCCCTCAGTTGGTGCGTCCGCCCCGTCACCGGCACAAGCCCGACCCACGCGGTGCGCGTCCCGGCGGGCTCGATCACGATGTAATCAGTCGTGGCGTGCTTGGCTCCCTCCGTCCGCTCCACCTCGCCGGGGTGCAGGCAGAGCATCTTCTCCCCCTCGCCCCCCTTGCCATGGCCCGGCGCCTTCACCAGCCCGAACTTGATCGTCCCGGCCCGTGGCGTCGGCACGCCGGCAATGGCGGCCCAGTAGATCTTGCGCGTATCGCGATGCCGGAACGCCTCCGTCAGGCTGGCGGCCACGGCCCGGGTCCGCGCCATGATCAGAACGCCTGACGTGTCCTTGTCCAGCCGGTGCACCAGCCGCGGCTTCTCCTCCAGCCCGAACCGCAGCGCCTCGGCCATCCCGTCGACATGCCGGGTCAGCTTGCTGCCCCCCTGCACCGGCAGGCCCGGCGGCTTGTTCAGCGCGATCACGTGATCGTCGCGATAGATCACCGCCGCGCGGATCATCTTCGCATCCGCCTCGGACACCGCGGGCTTCTCGGCCGCCCGCGCCTCCCCCGGCTCCGGCAGCGGCGGGATGCGCACCTGCTGCCCCGCCTCCAGCCGGGTCGAGGCCTTGACCCGCCCGCCATCGACGCGCAGCTCGCCCTTGCGGCACATCTTCTCGATCCGGCCCTGCGGCACATGCGGAAACTGCCGCCGGAACCACCGGTCAAGCCGCTGCCCGGCATCGCCCTCGGCCACGGTCAGGGTCTGCACCCCGCTCATGTCCACACCGCCCGCATCAGCGCCATGCCCAGCACGATCGCCGCCAGCGACAGGATCACCGACCCCATCACGTAGGCCCCGGCCAGCGCCACCTGCCCGCGCTCATACAGCGTCACCGCGTCCAGCGAGAAGGCCGAGAAGGTGGTGAACCCGCCCAGCAGCCCGGTCATCAGGAAGGGCCCCGCCGCCCTGGTTCCGCCCTCGCGCGCCAGCAGCACCACGATCACCCCCATCAGGAACGACCCCGCCACGTTGACGAACAGCGTCGCCCACGGAAACCCCGGCCCGATCAGCCGCATCGCCGCCACCGAGGTCAGGTAGCGGGCAGAGGCGCCGATCGCGCCGCCCAGGGCCACGTGCAGAAGGCTCGTCATCATGGCCGCGTCTGTCGCTTGCCACCCTGCAATTGTCAAGCTGGCGGAGGCCCCAACGCCGGCCGGGGCACGCCTCATGCCGCTTCATGCGTCCCGAAAGCACTCCGGTGGTCAGGCCGCGGGCCGAGCGGGCAACGCCGCCCTTTTGCCGACACCGGCCCCCATCCTGTCGGCTTTGCGCTGTTAGCGCCACCGCCGCCACGTTAGGGTGCGCCAACAAAAGCCCGAGGAGACCCCGCCGATGCAAGACCCCCTCCCCTTCCTGCGCCGCCTGTTCGACCGGGCGGTCGAGGTGGCCGACCCGATGCAAAGCCTCGCCGCCTGCCTGCCGCCGAAGCCCGAGGGGCGGCTCGTGGTGGTCGGCGCCGGCAAGGCCAGCGCCCGGATGGCCGAGGCGGTCGAGGCGGTCTACGGCCCCTGCGAGGGGCTGGTCATCACCCGCTACGGCTATGCCCGCCCCTGCCAGGGGATCGAGATCGTCGAGGCCGCCCACCCGGTCCCCGACGAGGCCGGAACCCGCGCCACGCGCCGGATGCTCGACCTGCTCGACGGGCTGGGCGAAGGCGACACCGTGCTGGCGCTCATCTCCGGCGGCGGCTCGGCCCTGCTCAACGCCCCCGCCGGCGGCATCACGCTGGACGAGAAACGCCAGCTCACCGACGCGCTGCTCTCCAGCGGCGCGCCCATCGGCGACATCAACGGCATCCGCAAGCAGATTTCGGCGGTCAAGGGCGGCAAGCTCGCCGCCGCCGCCTACCCCGCCCGGATGCTGGCGCTGATGATCTCCGACGTGCCCGGCGACAACCCCGCCGACATCGCCAGCGGCCCGACCGTGGGCGACACCGGCGACGCCCGGCGCGCCCTCGACACGCTCGCCCGCTGGAAGGTCACGGCCCCCGCCTCGATCACCGCCTACCTCGAACAAGGGGGCAACCCGCTCGCGCCCGACGACGAGCGCCTCTCCCGCGTGGAAAACGTGATCTACGCGGCCCCCTCGCAATCGCTCGACGCCGCGGCAGACCTCGCCCGTGCCGAAGGCTGCGAGGTGGAAATCCTCGGCGACGCCCTGGAAGGAGAGGCGCGCGACGTGGCCGCCGATCACGCCCGCCAGGCCCTCGCGGCACAGGCCCGGCTCACCCGATCCGCCACCCCGCGCCTCCTCCTCTCCGGCGGCGAACTCACCGTCACCCGCCGCGGCGACGGCGTGGGCGGCCCCAACGCCGAATACGCCCTCGCCCTGGCCCTCGCGCTCGACGGCGCCCCCGGCATCCACGCCATCGCCTGCGATACCGACGGGGTCGACGGCGCGGCCGAGGTCGCGGGCGCGCTGATCGGCCCCGACACGCTCACCAGGGGCCCCGACGCCGCCGAGGCGCTGAACCGCAACGACGCCCATGGATTCTTCGATCGGATCGGCGACCAGGTCGTCACCGGCCCCACCCTTACCAACGTGAACGACTTCCGCGCCATCCTGATCGCGCCGTCTGCCTGACAGGGCCCACAGGGCTTCTTCTGGCCGGAAATATCCTGGGGGAGACGTTGAAATCCTTCTGGATTTCAACGGCGGGGGCAACGCCCCCTACCCGATCTCCGCGACCAGTGCCGCCAAAGCGGCAAGATCGTCGATCGCCCGGAACCGCGGGGCGTCCTCCGGCGGCTCGTCATGCTCGATCTCCCAGGTCAGGTGATGGGGCACGTAAACGCCCCAGCCGCCCGCCTCGATCGCCGGTTTCACGTCCGAGCGCAGCGAATTGCCCACCATCATCGACGCCTCCGCGCCGTTGCCGTGGCGGGCGAAGATACCGGCATAGACCTTCGGCGTCTTGGCGCTGACGATCTCGACCCCGTCGAACAGCTCGCCCAGACCCGACTGCGCCAGCTTGCGCTCCTGGTCCAGCAAATCGCCCTTGGTGATCAGCAGCACCCGGTGGCTTTCGGCGATCTCCGCCACCGCCTCCCGCGCATGGGGCAACAGCTCGATCGGATGCCGCAGCATCTCCTGGCCCGCCGCGATCAGTTCCGAGATGACGCTGGCCGGCACCTGCCCGTCTGTCACCTCGATGGCGGTCTCGATCATCGACAGGGTGAACCCCTTGATGCCGAACCCGTAATGCCCCAGGTTCCGCCGCTCCGCCGCCAACAGCCTTTCCGCCAGGTGCTCGCCATCCACGTAGTCCTCCAGCAGCGCCGCGAATCTCTCCTGCGTCAGCCGGAAGAACCGCTCGTTCTGCCAAAGCGTATCGTCCGCGTCGAAGCCGATTGTCGTCAGATTCCGTGTCATCATGCCCCGTCTCGAGGGTTCCCCCTCTTTTCACTCCTGCCCCCAAGGCTATATACTGGACTCACGATCGGCCATGCCAAATGAGACCGGGCAGGATATGACGGACCCTATCTTCCAGATGTCGGGGCAGAAGAACGGCGATGATGACGGCGACTCGTCGGTCATCGTCGAGACACGCACCAAGACCAAGCGACCGCCGCTCTACAAGGTGCTGCTTCTGAACGACGACTACACGCCGATGGAATTCGTCGTGGCCGTTCTCGAGCGGTTCTTCGGCATGTCCCACGCGCAGGCCTTCGAGATCATGCTGACGGTCCACAAGCGGGGCGTCGCCGTGGTCGGCGTCTTCAGCCACGAGATTGCCGAGACCAAGGTCGCGCAGGTGATGGATTTCGCCCGCCGCCACCAGCATCCGCTGCAATGCACGATGGAAAAGGAATAGCTTGAGCGCTCCGTCACGCCTGTCACTGGCGCTGGGTTCGGGCGACGTCACGCTGCCCGAGGCCGGGCGCATCGCCGTCTTCGCCCCCCGCGCGGGCATGGACCTGTCGGCGCTGCCGGCCGACCTGTGCCATGTCATCACCACATTCAAACCCGACCGCGACCATTTCGCCGGGCAGGGCTTCACCTGCGGGAAAGAGCCGGATGGCCGCTACGCCGCCTCCCTCGTCTGCCTGCCGCGCGCCAAGGCCCTGGGCCAGGCCCTGGTGGCCGAGGCCGCGTCCGTGACCGACGGCCCGGTGATCGTCGACGGTGCCAAGACCGACGGCGTCGAATCGATCCTCAAGGCCTGCCGCAAGCGCGCCGAGGTTTCGCCCGCGCTCTCCAAGGCCCATGGCAAGCTCTTCCATTTCCCCGCCTCCACCGCCTTCGCCGACTGGGCCCCGGGCGCCCCGTCCGAGATCGGGGGCGGCTTCGTCACCGTGCCCGGCATCTTCTCGGCCGACGGGATCGACCCGGCCTCCGCCCTGCTGGCCGATCACCTGCCCGAGAAGCTGGGCGCGCGCGTCGCCGATCTCGGCGCTGGCTGGGGCTATCTCTCGGCCCGCGCCCTCGAGCGGGAGAGCCTCAGGGAAATGCACCTGGTCGAGGCCGATTTCGCCGCGCTCGACTGCGCCCGCCGCAACGTGCTCGACCCCCGCGCCCGCCTGCACTGGGAAGACGCCACCCGCTGGCAGCCGGACGAGCCGCTCGACACCGTCATCACCAACCCGCCCTTCCACGCCGGGCGGAACCCGGACCCGGGGCTGGGGCTCGACTTCATCCGCGCCGCCGCCCGGCTGCTTTCACCACGGGGCCAGCTTTTTCTGGTCGCCAACCGCCATCTGCCATATGAGTCAGAGATGGCGCGCCAGTTCGGAGAGGTGAAGGAAATGGGCGGCGACAACCGGTTCAAGCTTCTGCACGGGATGCGCCCGGCGCGCCGGCCCGGCTGATCCCGGCGATATCCCACAGGCACAAAAGGGTAGACCATGTCATTTTCCATTTCCGGAAAGACCGCGATCGTGACCGGCGGGGCGAACGGCATCGGCCTCGCCATCGGGCGGCATTTCGTCGACAAGGGCGCGAACGTGATGTTCGCCGATATCGACGAGAAGCAGCTCATCAAGCAGGTTGGCGAGAACGAGGAAGGCAGCAACAAGCGCTATTTCGCGGGCGACCTGCGCGAGAAGCTGACGCTCGCCAACCTGCTGTCGGCCACCATCGACGCCTTCGACCAGGTCGACATCCTTGTAAATGCCTCGCGCCAGATGCTGGTCTCCGACCCGCTCAACCCCGATGACGACGCGGTCGAGCAACTCCTCAGCCAGAACCTGCTGACCGCCCTGCGCACCAGCCAGCTTGTCGCCAAGCGGATGATCAAGCAGGCCGAGGCGCGCGAGGGCGGCCCGGTCGGCACCATCGTCAACCTCTCCTCCATTGCCGCGCGCCGGACCCATCCCGACCTGCTGGCCTTCTCGGTTTCTTCCGCCGCGCTCGACCAGATGACGCGCAGCCTTGCGGTGGCCCTCGCACCCCACCGGATCCGGGTCAACGCCGTGGCCTTCGGCTCGGTGATGAGCGCCTCGCTCCAGGGCACCCTGCGCGAGAACCGCGATTTCCGCGCCGATATCGAGGATCACACCCCGCTCGGCCGGATCGCCTCCGCGACGGAACTCGCCGAGGCGGTGCAATACCTCGCCTGCGACAGCTCCGGCTTCATGACCGGCCAGATCATGACCGTCGATGGCGGCCGCACCCTGCTCGATCCGGTGGCGGCGCCGGCACACTGAACGGGGGGCCAGATGACCGGAAACATGACCGGAGAGATGACGGCGGAAAAGGCCCGCGCGGCTGCCTGGTTCCGCGAGCTGCGCGACACGATCGTGGCTGCCTTCGAGGAGCTGGAGGAAAGCCACGCCGAAGGCCCCTTCGCCGCCGCCGAACCCGGCCGGTTCGAGGTCAGGGCGACCAGCCGCACCAGCGAGGACGGCTCCGACGCCGGCGGCGGGCTGATGAGCGTCATGCGCGGCGGGCGGGTGTTCGAGAAGGTCGGCGTCAACATCTCCGAGGTCTACGGCACGCTCAGCCACGTGGCACAGGCATCGATGGCCGCCCGCGGCGTGCCCGGGATCGAGGAGAACCCCCGCTTCTGGGCCAGCGGCATCAGCCTCGTCGCCCACATGCAGAACCCGCACGTGCCGGCCGTCCACATGAACACCCGCATGTTCTGGACCCCGGGCGCCTGGTGGTTCGGCGGCGGCTCCGACCTGAACCCCTGCATCGAGTATGACGAGGACACCGGCCATTTCCACGCCACCCAGAAGGCCTGGCTCGACCCGCATGGCGCGGGGGAATACCCAAGGCTCAAGGCCTGGGCCGACGAGTATTTCTACATCCCCCACCGCCGCCGCGCCCGCGGCGTGGGCGGCATCTTCATGGATGACCAGAACTCCGGAAGCTGGGAGGCCGATTTCGCCCTGACCCAGGACATCGGCCGCGCCTTCCTGCCGGCCTTCGTCCCGCTGGTGGAAAAGCGGCGGCGGATGCAATTCGGCGAGGCCGAGAAGGACGCCCAGCTCATCCACCGCGGCCTCTATGCCGAGTACAACCTCGTCTACGACCGCGGCACCAAGTTCGGGCTGGCCACCAGCCACGACCCCGAGGCGGTGCTGATGAGCCTCCCGCCCATGGCGAAATGGGTGTAGCCAAGGGCGTTCCCCCACCACCGCAACCGGGGACCCGGACTCTTTAAAAGAGTCCGGTCCGAATTCTTTTCAAGAATTCGCCCCTTGCCGCGCCGCCGTGCGAAACCCCGACCCGGCGTCACGTCCGGAACACCGACCAGATACCGACGTTTTACCGACGCGATACCGACGTCGAGAACCCGGCCCTACCCTACGCTTCCGTACGGTCCCCGGCCCACAGTGCCCACATCGCGAACATCGGCGCATCGCCCGTCCGCATGGCGTGGGAAATCCCCGGCTCGTTGTACAGCGAGCCGCCCACCCCCGGCGCGAACCAGCCGCTGTCGCCGTGCCGGAACTCGCCCTCGCTGAACACCAGGTAGGTTTCCTCCGGCGGGTGGTTGTGATCGGGATAGCGCACGTTCGGCGCCAGCAGCGACACGCCCAGCCACACGTCCGACCGCCGCTCGATCCCGCCCGGGCCGACGATCCTCGCATTGGCATGACCCTGGGCGATATTCTCGCTGGCGGTCGACATGTCGCCGCCCCTTATCTCCCAGGTCAGCCGGGGCTCGATATCGCCGAACGCCTTGATAACGCGGCGCAAATCCGGCGCCTCGAACCGCTCCGGCACCGCCACCTCGTCAAGCAGGGCACAGACCGGCAGCCGCCCGGCACCCTTCTCGGCCATCTCCCCGGGCTCGGCCAGCGCCGCCCGGATCTTCGCCAGCGAGGCCTGCGCCCGCGGATGATCCGCATGCGCCTCGAACGCATCCAGACTGGCATCTAGGAAGGTCTGCAATTCGTCCGGGCGGTCCGCCATGGCGCTCTCCTGGGGGTTGGTGGAAACCCGTTCACCCTTCGATGATTGGGCCCCGGCGTCAACCCCGCCTCAGACCCCGCGCACCCCGTTCAGGGTCAGGTCGGCGACCACCCGCGCGTAATCCTCCCTTGCCTCCGGCCCGGCGCCGCTGTTCCACATGAAGTACCAGTTCAGCATCCCGAACACCGACATCGTCACCGACCGCAGCCTCGCACTGTCCCGCCCCAGCGCCTCCGGCGCCACGCCCCTCAGAACCTCGCCCACGTAGACCACCATCTCGCGCTGGTAGCCCCGCAAGACCGTCTGCTGTTCCGCCGGCAAACGCCCCACGCCGTTCACCTGCACCCGGTGCTCGTGGTCCGAGCCCTGGTAGGCCAGCAGCACCTCGCGCACCACGGCCCGCACCCGATCCTCCGGCCCGAGGCCCTCAAGCGAAATGCCGCACACCCGGTCCCGCAACTCGCGCAGGTAGGTCTCGAGAATATCGTAAAGGATCGCTTCCTTGCCGTCGTAATAGTGGTAGATATTCGCCTTCGAGATCCCGCAATCCCGCGCCAGCTGGGTCATCGACGCCCGGTCGAACCCCTCGGTCGCGAACACCTTCGCGGCCGAGGCCAGGATCTGCGCCCGCTTCTCGTCGTGGTCCTTGGCGATCGTCCGGGCCAAGCCTTACTCCTTCGCCCTGTTGTCGACCACGCGCTGCGCCTTGCCCTGCGAGCGGGCCACGTCACCGGGCTCGCCCACGACCACCTCGGCGGAAACGCCCACCACGTCCTTGATATGCTTGGTCAGCATCCTTGCGGCGGCGTTTTTGCTGGCCTCGTCGGCGGCCTTCAGATCGGCCTCCACGAACACCCGCATCGCGTCCATGCGGCCGGCCTTGTAGAGCTCGATCTGGAAATGCGGCGCAAGGCCACCGGTCGCCATCACCTGTTCCTCGATCTGCGTCGGGAAGACGTTGACGCCCCGCAGGATGATCATGTCGTCCGACCGACCGGTAATCTTCTCCATCCGCCTCATGCTGCGCGCCGTCCCGGGCAAAAGCCGCGTCAGGTCGCGCGTCCGGTAGCGGATCATCGGCAGGCCTTCCTTGGTCAGCGTGGTGAAGACCAGCTCGCCCATCTCGCCATCCTCGACCACCTCGCCGGTCTCGGGGTTGATGATCTCGGGAAAGAAATGGTCCTCCCAGATATGCAGCCCGTCCTTGGTCTCGACGCATTCATTGGCCACGCCCGGCCCCATGATCTCGGACAGCCCGTAGATGTCGACGGCGTGCATGTCGAACGCCTCCTCCACCTCGGACCGCATCGCGTTCGTCCACGGCTCCGCCCCGAAGATCCCCACCTCCAGCGAGCTTTCCCGAGGGTCCAGCCCCGCCTTGTGGAACTGCTCGAGGATGTTGAGCATGTAGGACGGCGTCACCATGATCGTGGCCGGCTTGAAATCGTCGATCAGCGTCACCTGCCGCTCGGTCATCCCGCCCGAGACTGGCACCACCGTACAGCCCAGCCGCTCGGCCCCGTAATGCGCGCCAAGGCCCCCGGTGAACAGGCCATAGCCATAGGCCACGTGCACGATATCCCCGCGCCGTGTCCCGCTCGCCCGCATCGACCGGGCCACCATGTCGGCCCACATGTCGATGTCGTTCCGCGTATAGCCCACCACCGTCGGCTTGCCCGTGGTGCCCGACGACGCATGCACCCGCACGATCTTCTCCCGCGGCACGGCGAACAGGCCGAACGGGTAGTTGTCGCGCAGGTCGGCCTTGTTGGTGAACGGAAACTTCGCCAGGTCGCTCAGCGACTTGAGGTCATCCGGATGCACCCCCGCCGCATCGAACCGCTCCCGGTACATCGGCACGTTCTCATAGGCATGCCGCAGCGACCATTTCAGCCGGTCCAGTTGCAGGCTCCGGATCTCGTCGATCGAGGCGATCTCGATCGCATCGAGGCTCGATTTCTCCGGCGTCAGGTCCTTCATCGCGTCCTCCCTCGCGTCATTCGTCGAACAGGGTGCCGCTGATCGTTCGGGAAAAGCCCCGGAACTCGGCGATCTTGCGGCCATCCTGGTTGGTCACGGTCACGTCGTAGATGCCGCTGCGGCCCGACAGGTCGGTCTCCTCCGCGCGGGCCGTCAGCACGTCGCCCGCCATCCCCGGCGCGAGGTAGCTGATCACGTTGTGCTGGGCCACGGTCGACTGGTTGCGGCTGTTGCAGGCAAAGGCAAAGGCGCTGTCGGCCAGCGTGAAGGTCACGCCGCCATGGCACATGCCGTGCCCGTTGCAATGCTCCGGCGCCACGGTCATCCGCATCACCGCGCGGCCCTCGTCGACCTCGACGATCTCCATGCCGAACCACTGGCTGGCCCGGTCACCCTTCCACATCGCCTCGGCCGACTTCTCGGCCCGTTCCTTCGGCGTCATGCTCATTCCCCCTTGAAGACCGGCGCGCGCTTGCCAAGGAAGGCCGAAACCCCCTCCGCGTAATCCGCGCTCTCGCCACAGCGTTTCATCGCGACCGCCTCGCGCTCGAGGTGCTCGTCCAGCGTGTTGGCAGCGGCCGCGTGAATACAAGCCTTGGTCTCGGCAAAGCCCAGCGTCGGCCCCTCCGCGAACCGCCTGGCATAGCCCCGCGCTTCCTCCATCAGGCTCTCATCCGGCAGCGCCTTCCAGATCAGCCCCCAATCCTCGGCCTTCTGCGCGGTGATCGGCTCGGCGGTGAAGGCCAGCCCCTTCGCCCGCGCCTCGCCAATCAGATGCGGCAGGTGCCAGCTTCCGCCGGTGTCGGGGATCAGCCCAACCTTGGCAAAGGACTGGATGAACTTGGCACTTTCCGCCGCCAGCACGAAATCGCAGGCCAGCGTCAGGTTGGCGCCGGCGCCCGCCGCCACGCCGTTCACGGCACAGATGACCGGGCACTCCAGCGACCGGATCAGCCGCACCAGCGGCGCCCACAGCTCGCGCACCGTCTTGCCAAGGTCCGGCGGCCCGTCCATCTTCGACGGGTCGCGATCGCCAAGGTCCTGCCCCGCGCAGAAGCCACGGCCCGCCCCGGTCAGCAGCACCGCGCGTTTGCCGTCGTCCCGCGCCGCCTCCAGCGCGGCCCGAAGCGCCTTGTGCATCTCCTCGGTAAAGCTGTTCATCCGGTCCGGGCGGTTGAGCGTAATTTCCACCCAGGTCCCGTGATCCTCCACCAGAATCGTCTCGCTCATGCGTCTGCCTCCCCGCGCCTGATTCAAATCGCATCTTGCATAAACCGACCGGTTGGTCAATAAATAACCGACCGTCGATTCCGACGCCCCGCACCCGTATGGAAGGAGCGCCCAGATGACCCTCATGAACGTCAAAAGCTACGCCGCCGGCGAATGGATCGCGCCCGACGATACCGCGCGCGAGATCGAAAGCGCCATCACCGGACAGGTCATCGCCCGCGCCGGAACAAGCGCCCTCGACCCGCAGGCCATGCTCGACCACGCCCGCACCAAGGGCGGCCCCGCCCTGCGCAAGCTCACCTTCCACGACCGCGCCCGCATGCTCAAGGCGCTGGCCCAGCACCTGACCGAGCACAAGCAGGCACTCTACGACATCTCCTACGACACCGGCGCCACCAAGCGCGACCACGCCTTCGACATCGACGGCGGCATCGGCACCATGTTCGTCTTCGCCTCCAAGGGCCGCCGCGAAATGCCCGACGGGCACGTCCTGCCCGATGGCGGGCTCGAAGACCTCTCCCGCTCCGGCAGCTTCCTCGGGCAGCATATCTGCACGCCACTGCTCGGCACCGCCGTGCATATCAACGCCTTCAACTTCCCCGTCTGGGGGATGCTGGAAAAGCTGGCGCCAACGCTCCTCGCCGGTATGCCCGCCATCGTCAAACCCGCCACCGCCACCTGCTACGTCACAGAGGCCTGCGTGCGCCTGATGCTCGAGGCCGACATCCTGCCCGAAGGCGCGCTGCAGCTCGTCTCGGGCGGTATCGGCGACATGCTCGACCGGCTCGACTGCCAGGACGTGGTCGGCTTCACCGGCTCCGCCGCCACCGCCACCAAGCTGCGCGGCAATCCCAACCTCGTGCAGAACTCCACCCGCTTCATGGCCGAGCAGGACAGCCTCAACGCTTCCATCCTCGGCCCCGACGCCGAACCGGGCACGCCCGAGTTCGACCTTTTCATCAAGGAGGCGGTCAGCGAGATCACCACCAAGGCGGGCCAGAAATGCACCGCCACCCGCCGCATCCTCGCCCCCGAAGACCATGTAGACGCGGTGATCGAGGCGCTGTCCGCCAAGCTCTCCAAATCCGTCACCGGCGACCCGAGGCTCGACGACACCCGCATGGGCGCCCTCGTCTCGGCCGACCAGAAGCGTGACGTACTCGAAAAGCTCGATATCCTCGGCGCCGAGGCCAAGCGCGTCTTCGGCGACCCCGACGATTTCACCATCAACGGCGACGACGCCCAGACCGGGGCCTTCCTGCCCCCGATGCTCTACCACTGCACCGACCCCGACCGCGCCCGGCGCATCCACGACACCGAAGCCTTCGGGCCGGTCTCCACCATCATGGGCTATCGCGACATCGGCCACGCGGTTGACCTCGCCAATCGGGGCGGCGGCTCGCTCGTCACCTCGCTGATCACCCACGACCCCGCCACCGCGCGCGAGGTCACGCTGGGCACCGCCGCCTATCACGGCCGCCTCTACATCAACGACCGGACCTCGATGAAGGAAAGCACCGGCCACGGTTCGCCCATGCCGCACATGGTCCATGGCGGCCCCGGGCGTGCGGGGGGCGGCGAAGAGCTGGGCGGCATCCGCGGCGTCAAACACTACATGCAGCGCACCGCCATCCAGGGCTCGCCTGACATGCTCAGCGCCATCACCGGCACTTGGGTGCCCGGCTCGGAAGAAACCGAACGCCCGGCCCACCCCTTCACCCGCAAGTTCACCGAGCTCGACATCGGCGACACGCTCCACACCCCCGCCCGCACCGTCACTCTGGAAGATATCGAGACCTTCGCCCATTTCACCGGCGACACCTTCTATGCCCACATGGATGACGAGGCAGCGAAGCGGAATCCGTTCTTCCCCGGCCGCGTGGCGCATGGCTACCTGCTCATCTCCTTTGCCGCCGGCCTGTTCGTCGAACCGAACGAGGGGCCGGTGCTGGCCAATACCGGGCTCGACAACCTGCGTTTCATGAAGCCGGTCGAAGCGGGCGATGCCATCAAGGTCCGCCTGATCGTCAAGGCCAGGACCCCGCGCACCCCCGACTACGGCGAGGTCCGCTGGCAGGTCACCCTGACCAACCAGGATGACGAGAAGGTCGCGGAATACGAACTTCTCACCATGAACGCCACTTGAGGACGTATCGGCGCCTGCCTATACTATGTATATGCAAGCGCCTGACACGGAACGGAAAATCCAGCAACTCGCCGAATGCGGCCCGCTCAAGGCGTGGTCGGTGATCGTTTCCGTGCTGGGCGACTTCTGTGTCGCCCGTCACGACAGCATCTCGGGTCGCGATCTCAACGCGTTGATCGAGCGCATCGGGCTCACGGCGCCCACCATGCGCGTGGCCCTCCACCGCCTGAAACGCGATGGCTGGATCCAGACCGAGAAGAAGGGGCGCGACGCCGCCTACCGCCTCTCGGCCATGGGCTGGCGCGAAACCCAGGCCGTGCGCGGCCGCATCTATGCCACCGGTCAGCCGCCCGTGGGCACGGCGCAGATGATCCTCGCCCCGCCCAGCGTCACCGCCGCCGATTTCACCTCCGCCCTGCCGAAAACCGCCGCCGCCCTCGCGCCGCGCACCGCCATCCTCGCCGGTCCGGCCACCGGCCTGCCCGCCGATTACTGGCTCACGCCGCTCGACCCCGGCACCGCGCCCGCGTGGGTGGCCGACGCCGTCGCCGCCCCCGAACTCCGCCGGGATTACGCCCGGCTCACCGAGGCGGTCACCGACATCCTCACCGCCACCCCGCCGCAGGACAGCCTGTCGCTCAGCGCGGTCCGCGTGCTGACACTGCACCACTGGCGCCGCCTGCGCCTGCGCCATGACGACCTGCCCGACATCCTCCTCGGCGAAGACTGGGAAGGCGCCCGCGCCCGCCACATCGTCATGACCGCGCTCGACCGCTTTCCCCGGCCCGCCCCCGGCGACCTCGCAGCCTGAGCTACCCGCCCCCGGGCCTGACCCGGGGCCTCGCGCCATCACAGGAACCGGTTCACGCCAAACTCGGCAGCCAAAGCACGATCCACGGGAACGCCACCAGCAACCCGATCGTCACCGCGTCGGCGATGAAGAACGGCGTCACCCCCTTGAACACGTCCTGCACGCTCAGGTCCGGCCGCACCCCCGCCACAACGAAACAGTTCAGCCCGATGGGCGGCGTGATCAGGCAGAACTCGGCCATCTTCACCACCAGTATCCCGAACCAGATCGCGCACATCGTGCCGTTCATCCCGAACGTGCTGTCCGCCGCCGACACCATCTCGCCCCCGTTCAGCGCCATCACCGCCGGGTAGACCACCGGCAGCGTCAGCAGCAGCATCCCGATCGCGTCCATGAACATCCCCAGCACCGCATAGGCCAGCAGGATGCAGATCAGGATCAGCATCGGCGACATCTCGAGCGAGGTGATCCAGTCGGCGAACGCGCCGGGCAGGTCGGCAAAGCCAAGGAACCGCACGTAGATCAGCACGCCCCAGATGATGGTGAAGATCATCACCGTCAGCTTCGCGGTCTCGATCAGCGCAGATTTCAGCTCCTTCCACCGCATCCCGCGGTACAGCGCCATCAGGAAGACGATGAACGCCCCCACCGCGCCGCCCTCGGTCGGCGTACCCCAGGCATCGCCGAACGGGTTGTAGACGAAGAAGATGATGATCACGACCACCGCCACGATCGGAAGCGCCGGCGGCAGCGAGACGAACCGCTCCTTCCACGTATACCCCGTGACCGGCGGCCCGACCGACTTGAACACCACCGCGATGCCGACGATCAGCAGCGCATAGACCAGCGCCGAGAACGCACCGGGAATGAACCCCGCCAGGAGAAGCTTACCCACGTCCTGCTCGACGATGATGGCATAGATCACCAGGATCGCCGAGGGCGGGATAAGGCTCGCCAGCGTCCCGCCCGCGGCCACCACGCCCGCGGCAAAGGGCTTGTTGTACCCGATCTTCAGCATCTCCGGGATGGCGATCCTTGCAAACACCGCCGCCGTCGCCACCGACGCGCCAGACACCGCGGCGAACCCGGCCGTGGCGAACACCGTCGACACCGCCAGGCCGCCCGGCAGCCACGCGATCCACCGCTTCGCCGCCTCGAACATCGCCCGCGTCAGGCCCGCGTAATAGGCGAGATAGCCGATCAATATGAATGTCGGGATAAGGCTCAGCGCATGGGCCGACACCTTCGAATGCGGCACCTGGCCCGCGGTCTTCGTCGCCACCGTCAGCGCCCAGGTGAAATCCTCCCCGCCGAAATCCTTCTTCGACCAGAAGATCACCACCAGCCCGACGAACCCCGCCATCCCGGCGGCGAACGCCACGCGCATCCCAAGGACCACCATCACCAGCATGGCGCCCGTGATCCAGAGACCGATCTCTATGGAATCCATCAGTCGCGCCCCTCAAGCTGGTCGGCCTCTTGCGCCGCCTGTTCCGCCACCGTCTGGATCAGCGGCACCGAAACCGGCCTTTCCAGCCCCAGCACGAAGGCCCGCCCATAGGCCCATATCTGGATCAGCAGCCGCAGGCACAGCACCGAGAACGCCACCGGCACCAGTATCTTCGACGGCCAGACCGGCAGCCCGATATCAATCGTGCTGTCCCGGCTCCACAGCGGGCGCGACATGTCGAAACTCCGGTCGAAATGCGCCCAGCTTCCCCAGATCAGCCCCACGATCAGCAGCAGGATCAGCATCACCGACAACAGCTCCGCCGCCCACAGAACCCGGCCCTTCAACTGCCCGATCACGATATCCATCCGGATATGCCCACCATCGCGCTGCACATAGGCGATCCCCATGAATGCAATGAGCGGCATCAGCATCTCGATCCAGTCGACATACCCCGCCATCGGCGAGCCGAAGAACTTCCGCCCGCCCACCGAGTAGGCCGCAAGGAACATCAGCGAGAACACCGCGATCCCGCTCAGAAGCGCGAAGAACCGTTCGAGTTTCAGAAGCTGCTTGTCCAGCCGGCTGAGCAGGCTGCCATCTTCCAGCACCGTTGAAGCACCGGCCATAGTCCTCTCCCCGTCCCGGTTGATCCGGAATCGTAAGGGCCGTCCAGGTCTCGCCCGGACGGCCCGTTATCATGCGATCAGTTCGAGGCCTTCGCCTCTTCCAGCGTCGAGCTCACGAGGTCATACAGCTCCTGCCCCGGCAGGCCCTGCCCCTCCATGTCCTCGATCCACTGCTCGCGGATCGGGTCGGCGGCCTGCTCCCGGAAGGCCGACAGCTCTTCCTCGGAAATCGTCACCTTCTCGACCTCCTTCTCGGCCAGCACCTCGTCCCAGCGCTTCAGCAGCTCGGCGTAATTGGCCAGGTAATGGTCGATCGCTTCCGGAACGGAGCTGTCCAGCGCCTCGCGCTCGGCATCCGACAGCCCCTCGTACGCATCGATATTCACCACGACAGGGCAGTTCACCGTGCCGGGGTTGAGGTTCGCGGTCCACCAGTCGGCCTGGTTGATCGTGCCAAAGGAAAGATGCGCGTGCTGGGCAAAGGCCACGGTATCGACCACACCCGATTCCATCGCCTGGTAGGCCTCCGTCGCGGTCACCGAGGTCGGCACCGCGCCCACGGCCTTGAACGCCTCGCCAAGCCCGCCGGTGGCGCGCACCCGCATGCCCTCGAAATCCTCAAGCGAATCACGCACTTCGCCGGTGCCCACGATGTTGTATTGCGGCATGGGCGAGGTCATCAGCAGCTTGGCGTTCCACTGCGCCATCTCGTCCTGCACGGCGGGGTGGTCGTACACCGCATGGCTCACCGCCACTTCCTGGTCGAGGTTCTCGACGCCGAGGAACGGCAGCTCCAGCACGGTGATCAGGCGATTCTTGTCCGGGTGATAGCCGGCACAGAACTGCGCCATCTCGAAGGCGCCGATGGAAATCCCGTCAAGGTTCTCGCGGTTCTTGGACAGCCCGCCATAGCTCACGTTCATGGTGAACTCGCCATCGGTCTTCTCTGCCACCAGCTCGGCCAGTTTCTCCACGTGCTCGGTAAAGGCGCGGCGCTTGCCCCAGACCGACACGTTCCATTCGGTCGCCACGGCTTCGCTCGCGAATACCAGCCCGAGCGCGGTCGTCAGGCCAAGTCCGAAAATCTTCTGCATGGTGTCTCCTCCCAAAAGACGGATTTTATAGTTGTACCTGCCAGCATAAAGACCACAGGCCACATGCCAACCTGAAATTCGCGCCTGTCGGGATCACCTCAAATGCCCGGCAAACTCTACCCGCAGCCGGTCAAGCTTTGGGTCGATATACCGCGTGCGGAACGGGCCGCCCGCCCGCTTTACATGGTAGTTTTGAAACCGCTCCTCCGAGGCCCGGAACGCCACAAGCGGCAGAACCCGCGTCACCAGCGGCCGCTCGAACCCCGCCTGCAACCGGTCGAGGCTTTCGCGCACGGCATCGCCCTGCGCCTCGCCCGTCACGTAGACGGCGCTGCGGTATTTCCCGCGCATGGAATGGTCGGACATGCTGGCATGGGTCCGCAGGTGCACCTCGATCAGCACCTCGCGGTCAATCTCGGCCGGGTCGAACCCCAGCCTCACCGCCTCTGACCAGGCATCGTAGGGCGGATCGGACCGGATGAAGCCCTGCTCCACCCGGCAGACACCTTTCAGCGCGGCAAAGACGGCCTCGGTACACCAGTGGCACCCGCCGCCAAGGCCGATCGTCTCGATGGCCAGCGCCTACTCCGCCGCGGCCCGCCGGGGAAGCACCCAGTCGGGGCGCGGGAAATGGCAGGTATAACCATTGGGAATCCGCTCCAGGTAATCCTGGTGCTCGGGCTCGGCTTCCCAGAAGTCGCCCACCGGCTCGACCTCGGTCACTACCTTGCCGGGCCAGATGCCGCTCGCCTCGACATCGGCGATGGTGTCCAGCGCCACCTGCTGCTGCATCGCGTCGACATAGTAGATCGCCGAGCGATACGACATGCCCACGTCATTGCCCTGCCGGTTCAGCGTCGTCGGGTCGTGGATCTGGAAGAAGAACTCCAGCAATTCGCGATAGGTGATCGTCTCGGGATCGTAGATGATCTCGATCCCCTCGGCATGGGTGCCATGATTGCGGTAGGTGGCATTGGGCACGTCACCCCCGGTATATCCCACGCGGGTGCTCTTCACGCCCGGAAGCTTGCGGATCAGGTCCTGCATACCCCAGAAACAGCCGCCTGCCAGAACGGCACGTTGATCAGACATCTATACGTCCTCCACTTGGTTCAGGTAATCGCCATAGCCCTCGGCCTCCATCTCGTCGCGATGGATGAACCGCAGGGCGGCGGAATTGATGCAATAGCGCAGCCCGCCCCGGTCGCGCGGCCCGTCGTTGAAGACGTGGCCCAAATGGCTGTCGCCATGTTTCGACCGCACCTCGGTGCGCACCATGCCAAGGCTCTCGTCCCGATGCTCGGTCACGTAGGCGGGCACGATCGGCTTGGTGAAGCTCGGCCACCCGCAGCCCGACTCGAACTTGTCCGACGAGGCGAACAGCGGCTCGCCCGAGACGATATCCACGTAGATCCCCGGCTGCTTGTTGTCGTTGTACTCGCCGGTGAACGGCCGTTCCGTCCCGGCCCTCTGGGTGATCCGGTACTGCTCCGGCGTCAGCTTCTCGATCGCTTCCTTCGACCTCTCGTATCCCATCCGGCGGTTCCCCTTTCACAATCTGCCTTGACGCATCAGATGGCGCCATTGGGGACAAATGCAAAGGCACGCTCACCAACTTGTCAAATCACGACTTGCGGCAGCCAGTGCAACACGGGCGCAAACGCCAAAAAACCCGGCGCCTGCAATAGGGCAGACGCCGGGCCGGGAGAAACGCCCCGAAGCGAACTCCGGGGGCGCCAGTCGCTCTCTTACATGTTCCCGCGCGACAGCTCGCCCGCGATGTGATCGGCCTGCCGGATCGCCAGCGCCACGATGGTCAGCGTCGGGTTCTCCGCCGCGCCGGTCGTGAACTGCGACCCGTCCGAGATGAACAGGTTGTCGATGTCATGCGTGCGGCCCCACTTGTTCACCACCCCGTCCCTCGGGTTCTCCGACATCCGGTTGGTGCCAAGGTTGTGGGTCGAGGGATAGGGCGGCGTCGGGAAGGTGCGCGTCGCGCCCACCGCCTCGTAAACCGCCTTGCCCCGGGCATAGGCATGGTTGCGCATCGCCACGTCGTTGGGGTGGTCGTCGAAATGCACGTTCGCCACGGGCATCCCGAACTGGTCCGTCACGTCGTGGTTCAGCGTCACGCGGTTCGTCTCCTGCGGCATGTCCTCGCCGACGATCCACATGCCGGCCATGTTCTCGTAGGAATCCAGCGCCGTGGTGAATTCGCGCCCCCACCCGCCGGGGTCGAGGAACGCCGCCATGAACGGCAGGCCCAGCGCCAGCGTCTCAAGCTCGTAACCGCCCACGAAACCGCGGCTCGGGTCGTGCTTCGCCTCGTCCTGGATGATCCCGGCCATGGTCGTCCCGCGCCACATCCTGACGGGCTCCTCGAACGTGGCATAGACCGACCCGGTCATGTGCCGCATGTAGTTGCGCCCCACCTGCCCCGAACTGTTGGCCAGCCCGTCGGGATACATCGCGCTCGCCGAATTCAGCAGCACCCGCGGGCTCTCGAACGAGTTGCCGGCCAGGCAGACCGCCCGCGCCATCTGCTTGTGCTCGTTCCCTTTCGCATCGGCATAGACCACGCCGTTCACCCGGCCATCCTCGCCATGCTCGATCCGCAGCACGTGCGCCTTCTCGCGCACCTCCAGGTTGCCCGTCGCCTCGCCGCGCGGAATGTCCGTGTAGGCCGCCGACCACTTGGCGCCCCACTTGCAGCCCTGGAAACAGAAACCGGTCTGCTGGCACGCCATCCGGCCGTCATACTCGGCGCTGTTGATCGCCATCCGCCCGGTATGCACCTCCGAGTAGCCCAGCGCCTTCGCCCCGGCCTCGAACACCTTGAAGTTGTTGTTCCCCGGCAGGCCCTCGCGGCCCCCGGTGCGGGTGACGCCAAGCTTGGCCTCGGCCTTCTCGTACCACGGCGCCATTTCCTCGCCGTCGATCGGCCAGTCAAGCAGGTTCGCCCCCTGCACCTCGCCGTAATTGGTCTTCGCCTTCCATTCGTGCTCCTGGAAGCGAAGCGAGGCGCCGGCCCAGTGGGTCGTCGTGCCACCAACGGCCTTCACGATCCACGCCGGCAGGCCCGAGAAATCCTTCGCCACCCGCCAGTCGCCGCTGGTCGTCCGCGGATCGGTCCAGGCAAGCTGGCCAAAGCTCTCCCACTCGTCGTTGACGTAATCCTCGGGCAGGTAGCGCCCACCCGCCTCCAGCGCCACGACAGGCACGCCGCGCTGGGCCAGCTCGTTCGCCAGAACCCCGCCGCCCGCGCCGGTGCCGATCACGACCACCACGTTGCTGTCCGTCTTGTCAAAAGGTGCAGCCATAGTCTTTCCTCCTCCGTCTGCTATGGCTCAAAGCCAGGTAATGTCGTCGAAGCCGCGGTACAGGTACCCGCCCTCGGAATAGGACTCGCCCTCGTACCCGAAGAGCGGCCACACCGCCTTCTGGTTATAGAGACCCGTCACCAAACCGCCCCTGACCGTCTGGAAGAAGGCGCTGTCCTCGATCCCGCGCAGGATATCGACCCGGTCACGCTCCCACCCGACCGACAGGTAATCGGCAAAGCCCTTGCCCTGCGCCGCGGCGTTCAGCCCGGCGATCCCGGCCTCGATGGCCGGCGCGGCCTCCTCGCTGTCATAGCCCTTGACCGCGATGGCGTAGTATTCGTCGCCCACGTGGTCATGCGGATAGATATCGCGCGCCATCTGGATCAGCGTCGCCATCGTCTCCGGCTTCAGGGCGGCGGTTTCCATCGCCCATGCCGCGTCGGCGCTGGCCACATAGCCCCCGCCCACCACGAAACTCGCGCCCGCGGCCATGCTGCGCGACAGAAGCTCGCGCCGCGTCAATCCGCGTTGCTGGCTGTTGTCTTTCATTGTCGTCTCCTCCCTACGTCGACGTCTTCTCTTGAATTACTTGAACCGCCCGCCTCTCTGCAGAACCTCGATCTCGTAGCCGTCCGGGTCGGCCACGAAGAAGAACTTCGCCACCACCTCGCCATCCGGCGCGAACTCCACCATTTTCCGGGGGTTGAGACCTTCCGCCTCGAACCGGGCATGTTCCGCCGCGAGGTCCTCCACCAGCACGGCAAGATGCCCGTATCCGTCGCCAAGGTCATAGGGCTCCGTCCGGCCCTTGTTGACCGTCAGCTCCACCTCGAACGGGCTTTCCCCGTTGCTCATGTAAACGAGGGTGAATTTCTCGAAATCCAGCCGATCCGCGACCTCGAGCCCGAAAGCCCGCCGGTAGAAATCAACCGAGCGTGCCTCGTCGAGCACCCGGATCATGCTGTGAATGGCCTTCGCCATGCCTGTCCTCCGAACTTGTGTCTTGTCCGGAACAGGGTATCAGGCCGCGATCGCGGCCGGGTAGTAAGGGGTTACTACACCGCCACCGCGCTCATTCCGCGGCGAACCGCGCCCCCTCGGCCTTGGGCGGCATCTCGCGATAGACAAGGCAGGTACAGCGCAGCAGCGCGGTGAAATTCTTCGATTCCCCGTGCAGCTCCAGCACCTCGCCATGCAGCTTCGACACGAAGCCCGGCGTCGTCAGCCCCTCTCCCTCGGCGATCTCGTCGAGAATCGCCCAGAAGGAATGCTCCAGCCTGATGCTGGTGCTCTGGCCGTTCAGCCGCATGCGGCGAGTTTCGAGCTGGTAACGTTCCGGGTCCTGCCCGGCGAATATCTGGCACATATCGACTCCTCCCTCTCGGCGCAGCGCGCGTAACGGGATCAGGATGCACAGCGCCGGGAACCGGGGCGGCAAACACGCCTCCCCTTCCGAAAGGATGGAAGGCATTGCCGGAATTTGCAAATCAATTCGCACCGGCCCGGCCGGGCCGGCCTCCGGCGCGGTGATCCGGCCTTTGCAGGCCCTCCGATCCACCGCCCGGTGCCTTAACCCGGCCGCCGGCGCCGGTTTTCGGCAAAAAACACCGACGCGATACCGACGTGATACCGACGCAATACCGACACGGGGTTTTCCTTGAAATCAACGCGTTAACCCTGATTCGCCCCGGAACGCTGTCGACAGCGCCCCACGCGCCGCCCGACCTTGCCCTTCGCGGCCCATGGTTGTACTCACGAAGGCAACCAACCCGAGGGGCGACATGGCACAGGACGATCCGAAAACCCTTGTTTCCACCGACTGGCTCGCGGCCCACATGAAGGACCCCGACCTGCGCATTCTCGACGGCACGATGTTCCTGCCCGGCACCGGCCGCGACGCCCGCGCCGAGTATGCCGAAACCCACATTCCCGGCGCGCGTTTCTTCGATATCGACGAGATATCCGACAACCGTTCCGACCTGCCCCACATGGCCCCGCCCGTTGAAAAATTCATGTCCCGCCTGCGCGCCATGGGCGTCGGCGACGGGCACCAGGTGGTGGTCTACGACACCCATGGCCTGTTCTCGGCGGCGCGCGTCTGGTGGCTGTTCCGGCTGATGGGACAGTCGGATATCGCGGTGCTCGACGGGGGCCTGCCCAAGTGGGTCGCCGAGGGCCGCGAGACCGAGGATATGGAGCCCATCATCCGCGACCGTCACATGACCGTCCGCCGCCAGGCCCACATGGTCAAGGACGTGACGCAGGTCTCCTCCGCCTCCAAGCTGGGCGATTACGAGATCCTCGATGCCCGCTCCCCCGGCCGCTTCCGGGGTGAGGAACCCGAGCCCCGCGAGGGCCTGCGCAGCGGCCACGTGCCGGGCTCGAAAAACGTGCATTATCGGGAGCTTATGAACGATGATGGCACGATGAAAGACCCTGACGGCCTGCGCGCCGTGCTGGAAAAAACCGGCGTCGACCTGTCCCGCCCCGTCATCACCACCTGCGGCTCTGGCGTCACCGCCGCCATCATCAACCTCGCGCTGGAACGCATCGGCAAGACCGACCACGCGCTTTACGACGGGTCCTGGGCCGAATGGGGCGCCTTCGGCACCGTACCCGTCGCGACCGGAGACTGACCAGATGTTCGAAGCGCTGAAAGAACAGCCCGCCGACAAGATCCTCATGCTGATGCAGATGTATCGCGAGGACCCCCGCGAGCAGAAGATTGACCTCGGCGTCGGCGTCTACAAGAACGCCGAAGGCGTCACGCCCATCATGCGCGCCATCAAGGCCGCCGAGCAGAAATGGTGGGGCGAGGAGACGACCAAGGCCTATACCGGTCTCGCCGGCGACCCGGCCTTTTCCGACGCGATGATCGGCCTGGTCCTGGGCGATGCGGTACCCCGCGAAAGCGTCGCTGCCGTGGCCACCCCGGGCGGCACCGGCGCCGTACGCCAGGCCTTCGAGCTGGTGAAGATGGTCAACCCGAACGTGCGTGTCCACGTCTCCGACCCGACCTGGCCCAACCACCTGAGCATATTGAAACATCTCGGGATCGAGGCCGTCCCCTACCGCTATTTCGACGAGGCCACCTGCGCCGTGGATTTCGCCGGCATGATGGAAGACCTCGAGAAGGTCGAAGCGGGCGATGTCGTCCTCCTCCACGGCTGCTGCCACAACCCCACCGGCGCAAACCTGAACCTGACCGAGTTCAAGGCGGTGATCGAGCTGATGAACGCCAAGGGCGCCCTGCCGATGATCGACATCGCCTACCAGGGCTTCGGCGACGGTCTCGACGTCGACGCGCTGGCCACGCGCGAGGTCGCGTCGTCCTGCCCGGAAACCCTGATCGCCGCAAGCTGCTCGAAGAATTTCGGCATCTACCGCGAGCGGACGGGCCTGCTGATGGCGGTCTCTCAGGATGCCTCGAAGCAGAAGGCGGCTCAGGGCAACCTCGCCTATCTGAACCGCCAGAACTACTCTTTCCCGCCCGATCACGGCGCCCGGCTCGTGTCGATCGTTCTCAACGACGACGATCTGCGTGCCGACTGGAAAGCCGAACTGGAAGAGGTGCGCGAAGGCATGCTCGGCCTGCGCGAACAGCTCGCCGGCGAGATGCAGCGCCTTACCGGGTCCGACCGATACGGCTTCATCGCCCAGCACCGCGGCATGTTCTCGCGCCTCGGGCTGTCGCCCGAGATCGTCGAGACCCTGCGCAAGGATCACGGCATCTACATGGTGGGCGACTCGCGGATCAACATCGCCGGGCTGAACAAGACCACGGTGCCGATCCTGGCCAAGGCCATCGTCGAGGCGGGCGGCTGACGCCCGCCCCCCCTCAGGCGCGGTAGCGGGCGAGGAACATCTCGACCGCGCCGTTGACCACGCGCTCGACATCCTGTTCGTTGAAGTCGTTGCACACCCCGCACAGGTTGCGCACGAAGAGATCCGCCTTGCACAGTTCGCCGAACTGGTTGGCGGCAAGGTCCATGTCATCGATCTTGAGCACGCCGCGTTCGACATAGGGCGTCAGCACCTTCGTCATCCGCTCACGCACCAGCTTGGGCCCGGATTCATAGAACCGCCGCCCCAACTCGGGAAAGCGGTAGGATTCCGATACGCAGATGCGAAACACCTGCCGGCCGAAATCGGACAGGAAGAACCGGACGATCCGGTTTGCGGCCTCGTGGAGCACCACCTCGATCGGTGCGCCCATGCCGATGACGTCGAGCGCCTCCTCGGCCTGGCGGTTGCACTCGATCCTTGCGACTTCGGAGAACAGCAGACGCTTGTCGGGGAAATAGCTGTAAAGCGTGGCCTTCGAGACCCCGGCGGCACGGGCGATCTCGTCGACACTGGCGCCCTCGAAGCCGTCGCGCAGGAAGATTTCCCGCGCCCCGTCGAGCACCTGGTCGAATTTCCGGCCTTTCTTGATTTCTGCGGCCATCGCCGTCATGCGCATCCTCCGCGAAGTCGCCCGTCCACCCTAGCCGGGGGGTCACCGGTCCCGCAAGCAAATCCGCATGTGCCGCGAGGGCATCCGCCCCTCGCGGCACCGTGCGACCGGGCTATCGGTTCAGCTCCGTCACCGTGCGGGTGGCAGGTTCGGGCGCGGGGGTTGGATAGGTCAGTGTGGGGAACAGGCTGCCGACATCGACGCTTTGCGCCTGAACGGGCGCAGCGAGCGGCAGGAGGGACAATGCGAGGAGTGCGAGAGCGGGTTTCATGGGTTTCTCCTAACTGAACTGCTTCGTTCACTTTCGGATATCTAAACAGATCGGTTTAGATTTTCAAGCAATAACTGAACTATCTGGTTCACTTTTCTTTGGTGAGCCATAAAACGTTGAATTGTAGTGATATTATTAGGTTTGTGATGCCGAGCTCTGCGCCGTCGCCGGATCAGTCGAGCAGGTCCAGCGTGCTGTGGCAGCGTTTTTCGTCGTAGAACGAGTCGAGGATACGCGCGAACACCGCATCGCCCCCTGCCGCCTCGAAGAGGGTGGCGCAGGAGCGCAGTTTCAGCGCGTCGACCGGGCCCAGGATCGTCTCGGCCGCGGTGTCGTCGTGGGTGAGCATGGCACGGGAAATCTCGACCAGCCGCGGCCCGAGGACGGGGTGGGCGAGATAGGCCTCCGCCTCGGCCCGGTCGGCGATGCCGTAGCGCAGCGCGGTGGCTGAGCGGCCCAACCCTTTCAGTTGCGGAAAGACGAACCACATCCAGTGGCTGTCCTTCCGCCCCCGCTGGATTTCCTCCAGCGGTGCGGGCCAGACCCGCTCTTGTGCTTCGGTGAACCGCTCAAGGCTCATGCGGCCTCCACAGGGTACGCTACGGCGTATCCTGCCCCGCGGCGTGGATCACTTCAAGATACCAGGCAACGTCAGCCCGTGCTCGCGCGCACAGTCGATGGCGATGTCATATCCCGCATCGGCATGGCGCATCACGCCCGTCGCCGGATCGTTCCACAATACGCGTTCGAGCCGCCGATCGGCATCCTCCGTGCCATCGCAGCAGATCACCATGCCGGAATGCTGAGAGAACCCCATGCCGACGCCGCCGCCATGATGCAGGCTGACCCAGGTCGCGCCGCTTGCGGTGTTGAGAAGGGCGTTGAGCAAAGGCCAGTCGCTGACCGCGTCGGAGCCGTCCTTCATCGCCTCGGTTTCCCGGTTGGGCGACGCGACGGAGCCGCTGTCGAGATGGTCGCGCCCGATCACCACGGGCGCCTTCAGCTCGCCATTGCGCACCATCTCG
>Ga0189287_100198_pt1 | contig 27078 bp, 21 predicted proteins | sample UW86minimetaG_FD_130319 | JGI IMG/M metagenome (GOLD analysis project Ga0189287, IMG submission 130319) | Marine microbial communities from the Costa Rica Dome - UW86 mini metaG | ecosystem: Environmental > Aquatic > Marine > Oceanic > Photic zone | place: Costa Rica: the Eastern Pacific... | reverse complement strand
GAGAATGCCGCCGGTGCTGTGGTCGGCTCTCTGAGCACGACTGACGTTGATGACGGTGACACACACATATATGCTGTCGACGATGCCCGGTTCGAAGTGGTCGGTGGCGATCTGAAGCTCAAAGACGGTGTCTCCCTCGATCATGAGACGGAAAGCTCTGTGGCCGTTGAAGTCACCACGACCGATGCTTCTGGTGCGACCTATTCCGAGACCTTCACCATCGCCGTGGGCGATGTGAATGAAGGTCCGTCTGACATCAGCCTGTCGAATGCCTCTGTGGACGAGAACGCAGCTGGTGCGGTTGTCGGCACGCTCTCAACGACAGACGTCGATGCTGGCGACAGCCACACCTATGCGGTGGATGATGCCAGGTTTGAAGTTGTCGGTGGAGACCTGAAGCTCAAAGATGGTGTGAGCCTGGATCATGAGACTGAGAGCTCTGTGGCTGTCGAGGTCACCACGACAGATGCGTCTGGGGCGACCTATTCTGAGACCTTCACCATCGCCGTTGGCGATGTGAATGAAGGACCAAGCGATATTGCACTGAGCAATGCGTCTGTTGACGAGAACGCCGCGGGCGCTGTTGTTGGCACTCTGTCGACGACAGATGTCGACGATGGTGATACGCACTCTTACGCGGTCGATGATGCCCGCTTTGAAGTGGTGGGCGGAGACCTCAAGCTCAAAGACGGTGTGAGCCTGGATCACGAAGCTGAGTCCTCAGTGGCCGTTGAGGTCACCACGACAGACGCGTCCGGTGCAACTTACTCCGAGACCTTCAATATCGCCGTCGGTGATGTGAACGAAGGACCTTCTGACATCTCGCTCAGCAATGCCTCCGTAGACGAGAATGCAGCTGGCGCAGTGGTCGGATCTTTGAGCACGACGGACGTCGACGCTGGAGACAGCCACACCTATGCGGTGGACGATGCCCGCTTTGAAGTTGTCGGTGGCGATCTGAAGCTCAAAGACGGTGTGAGCCTGGATCATGAGACTGAGAGCTCTGTGGCCGTTGAAGTGACGACAACAGACGCGTCTGGTGCGACCTATTCTGAGACCTTCACTATTGCCGTGGGCGACGTAAACGAAGGTCCAAGCGACATTGCGCTTTCCAACTCAAATGTCGATGAGAACGCAGCTGGAGCCGTTGTCGGATCTCTGAGCACCACGGACGTCGATGCTGGCGACAGCCATACTTACGCGGTCGATGATGCCCGCTTTGAAGTGGTTGGTGGCGATCTGAAGCTCAAAGATGGCGTAAGTCTGGACTACAACACAGATCCGTCTGTTGATGTGACGGTGACAACAACGGATTCCGCAGGCGCAACCTACCAGGAAACTTTTTCAATTTCTGTGGGTGACACCAATGATGCGCCAACTGACATTTCTCTCGACAATCTCTCTGTCGATGAGAACGCAGCTGGTGCGGTTGTCGGCACACTCTCAACGACAGACGTCGATGCTGGCGATAGCCATACCTATGCGGTCGATGATGCCCGCTTTGAAGTGGTTGGTGGCGATCTGAAGCTCAAAGATGGTGTGAGCCTGGATCATGAGACTGAATCGTCGGTAGCTGTCGAGGTCACCACGACAGATGCGTCCGGAGCCACTTACTCGGAAACCTTCACCATCGCCGTTGGCGATGTGAACGAGGGTCCATCTGACATTGCGCTCTCTAACACAAGCGTTGACGAGAATGCAGCTGGAGCCGTTGTTGGGTCTTTGAGCACGACGGACGTCGATGCAGGCGACAGCCATACCTACGCGGTGGATGATGCGCGCTTCGAAGTTGTCGGTGGCGATCTGAAGCTCAAGGACGGTGTCTCTCTCGATCATGAGACTGAATCGTCGGTTGCTGTCGAAGTCACCACGACCGATGCGTCTGGTGCGACATATTCCGAGACCTTCACCATTGCTGTGGGCGATGTGAACGAGGGTCCGTCAGACATCTCGCTCAGCAATGCATCTGTGGACGAGAATGCCGCTGGGGCCGTTGTCGGTTCGCTCTCCACATCTGACGTTGATGACGGTGACACACACTCTTACAGCGTCGATGATGCGCGCTTTGAAGTTGTCGGTGGAGACCTCAAGCTCAAGGACGGTGTCTCTCTCGATCATGAGACCGAGAGCTCAGTTGCTGTCGAAGTCACCACGACCGATGCCTCTGGTGCCACATACTCCGAGACCTTCTCCATATCAGTCGGCGATGTGAACGAGGGTCCAAGCGATATTGCTCTTTCCAACACAAGTGTTGATGAGAATGCAGCTGGCGCTGTAGTCGGCACGCTCTCAACGACAGACGTGGATGCAGGCGACAGCCACACATACGCTGTCGATGATGCGCGCTTTGAAGTTGTCGGTGGAGACCTGAAGCTCAAGGACGGTGTGAGCCTGGACCACGAGTCCGAATCTTCAGTGGCTGTCGAGGTCACCACGACCGATGCCTCTGGAGCAACCTATTCCGAGACCTTCACCATTGCCGTGGGCGATGTGAATGAAGGTCCGTCTGACATCAGCCTGTCGAATGCGTCTGTGGACGAGAATGCTGCCGGTGCTGTGGTCGGTTCGCTCTCCGCGACGGATGTAGACGATGGCGATACACACACATACGCTGTCGACGATGCCCGCTTTGAGGTGGTCGGTGGAGACCTCAAGCTCAAAGACGGTGTGAGCCTGGATCATGAGACTGAATCGTCGGTTGCTGTCGAAGTCACCACGACCGATGCGTCTGGTGCGACCTATTCCGAGACCTTCACCATCGCTGTCGGCGATGTAAATGAGGGTCCTTCTGATCTCTCTCTCAGCAATGCCTCCGTAGACGAGAATGCAGCTGGAGCCGTTGTTGGGTCTTTGAGCACGACGGACGTGGATGCAGGCGACAGCCACACATACGCTGTCGATGATGCGCGCTTTGAAGTGGTCGGTGGCGATCTGAAGCTCAAAGATGGTGTGAGCCTGGACCACGAGTCCGAATCTTCAGTGGCTGTCGAGGTCACCACGACGGATGCCTCTGGTGCCACATACTCCGAGACCTTTACCATTGCCGTGGGCGATGTGAATGAAGACCCGTCAGATATCAGCCTGTCGAATGCCTCTGTTGATGAGAATGCCGCTGGAGCCGTTGTTGGGTCTTTGAGCACGACGGACGTCGATGCAGGCGACAGCCACACTTATGCGGTCGACGATGCCCGGTTCGAGGTTGTCGGTGGTGATCTGAAGCTCAAGGATGGCGTCAGTCTGGACCATGAGACTGAATCATCGGTCGCCGTTGAGGTCACGACGACCGATGCCGATGGCGCAACCTATTCTGAGACCTTCACTATTGCTGTGGGCGATGTAAACGAAGGTCCGAGCGACATTGCGCTTTCCAACTCAAGCGTTGACGAGAATGCAGCTGGAGCCGTTGTTGGGTCTTTGAGCACGACGGACGTCGATGCAGGCGACAGCCATACTTACGCGGTGGACGATGCCCGCTTTGAAGTGGTCGGTGGCGATCTGAAGCTCAAGGACGGTGTCTCTGTCGATCATGAGACGGAAAGCTCTGTGGCCGTTGAAGTCACCACGACCGATGCGTCTGGAGCAACTTATTCCGAGACCTTCACCATTGCCGTTGGGGATGTGAATGAAGGTCCGTCAGACATCAGCCTGTCGAATGCCTCCGTTGACGAGAATGCCGCCGGTGCTGTGGTCGGTTCGCTCTCCACGACGGATGTAGACGATGGCGATACACACACATACGCTGTCGACGATGCCCGCTTTGAGGTTGTTGGTGGGGATCTCAAGCTCAAGGACGGTGTCTCTCTCGATCATGAGACGGAAAGCTCTGTGGCTGTTGAGGTGACCACGACCGATGCGTCTGGAGCAACTTATTCCGAGACTTTCACCATCGCCGTTGGCGATGTGAACGAAGGACCAAGTGCTGGTGCTGTTGATCTTGGTGCAACCAATGAAGACACGTCTGTGATCATTACCAGCGCACAGCTACTTGCAAACTCTAGTGACGTAGATGATGGCGATGCAATGAGCGTCAGTTCCTTGTCGGTTGATGCCCAATATGGATCGCTCGCCGACAATGGCGATGGAACCTGGACCTTTACACCAGCGAATGATGTGAGCGCAGACAATGTTCCCTTCTCCTTCACCGTGACTGATGGTGAGGTGAGCGATAGCGCGGCAGCGACTCTTGATATTGCGGCTGTTGCCGACACTCCAAATCTCTCAATTGGAACGGTCTCCACGACAACAACGCTTATCGACTCCAGTTTCGAAGGCAGCTCCACTGGCTTTGTATCCACCTCTGACGGCTGGAGCACAGACAGCGATGCCATTGAAGTCTGGAGCGAGAGTGGCGATGGCCATTCAGCCTCTGATGGCGACAAGTTTGTCGAACTCAACAATGACGCGATCGACAATTATGATGATGCTGATGATATCTACCAGAATGTCGAGACCGTTGATGGTGCAACCTACACGCTGACCTTCGATCTCTCCCCACGCGAAGGCTATGACGCGTCTGTCAACAGGATCGAGGTCGTCTGGGATGGCGTTGTTGTTGATACCATCGCGCTTGATGGATCTAGCAATTCTGACAATGTCTGGACAAGCTACAGCTACACCATGACAGGCGATGGTGACACGTCGAAGCTTCAGTTCCGCGAGGCCGGTGTCGACCAGGATTATGGCCGCGGCATGCGGATCGACAATATTAAATTGACAGAAACCGTAGACGGCGCCGCAGGCCGGGCCGGAACGGCAATCGATCTCCCTGATGTCACAGCATCTCTGGGCGACACTGATGGGTCTGAAACACTTGCACTGTCTATCGGCAATATACCTGATGGCGCTGTGCTCACCGATGGGTCGAACACGTTCACTGCATCGAGTGGAAGCACAACCGCCGATGTTTCCGGCTGGAACCTGACGACGCTCCAAATTACACCAGGGTCGGACACATCTGGCACGTTGAATCTGTCAGTCACGGCGACATCAACGGAAGCCTCTAACGGATCAACCAGTGTCGACGCTGGCCAGATTGCAGTTACAGTTTCTCCGGCAAGCGATACGGTGCTGACCGATATCACCGATCCCGGCGATGCCATGCCTGCGCTGTCAGGAGCTACTTATACCTCTGACGACGACTGGGACGGCTCCAGCGGTGATAACACGGTCATCTACAACGGCTCTGACAGCGACAATAAGCTGGACGGTCACGGTGGAGATGACATCATTGTTGACGATAACACCAAGGGTGAGCTCAAGGGCGGCGATGGCGATGATACGCTTTATGGTCGCGGCGGCGACGACAAACTGAAGGGTGAAGATGGCAACGACACGCTCTATGGTGGGTCTGGCGATGACAAACTTGAAGGCAAAGACGGCGACGATATTCTCTTCGGTGGGTCTGGCGATGATGAGCTGAAAGGCGGCGAGGGCGAAGACGTGCTCTTTGGCGGCTCTGGCGATGACACGCTGAAAGGCGAAGACGGTTCTGACCTCTTTATCTTTGAGACTGGCAATGGCGATAGTGATTATATCGACGGCGGTAGCAGCAGCAGCTGGACGGACACCATCCAACTGCAGGCAAATGGCGGCGGCTATAACGAAATGGATTGGACGCTGAACCTGGACAGTGGGTCTTCGATTGAGAGCACAGGCAACGGGTCTTACGATCTGTCAGAAGATGCCTCCGGGACCATCACCTTCGCCGATGGTTCGGAGATCTCCTTCGACAATATTGAGCGCATCGAATGGTGATGTGTCGCTGACATTGTAGTCAGAAGGGCCGCACCTCTTGGGTGTGGCCCTTTTTCTTTCCCGCCTTCCGAAATCTAAAAGCCCCTGTTAGGTTCACACTGCCGGAGGGGATTAATCCCTTCAACTAGTGGGGGGAACCATGGCAGAGAACACAGCCGCTGACACATCGCAGGGCAGCTTCATCACGCCAACCTATCGGCGGTATGCATTGGGCATTTTGACGGTGGTCTACTCGGTCAACTATGTGGATCGGCAGATCCTGTCCATTCTTTTGGAACCCATCAAAGTTGATTTGTCGCTGAGCGACACCCAACTCGGTCTCTTGTTTACGACCTTCGGGATCTTTTATGCGACCCTTGGGCTCCCCATTGCCATGCTGGCGGACCGGACCAATCGCCGGAACGTGATCACAGCCTCCATGACGATTTTCTCCGGCATGACCGCCGTCTGTGGCCTCGTGACCAGTTTCTGGCAGCTCATGGTTGCACGCATTCTTGTCGGTGTCGGTGAAGCAGGGTCAAGTCCGCCTTCACACTCCATGATCGCAGACCTTTACGAGCCCAAGACCCGCGCAACGGCGCTCGCGATCTTCTCCTTAGGCGTCAATATCGGCATCTTCATTGGCTTCCTGGTCGGGGGCTTCGTGGCGCAATGGTATGGCTGGCGTATGGCCTTCTTGGTCGTGGGGCTACCTGGCTTGGTTCTGGCGCTGCTGGTGCACTTCACGCTGAAAGAACCGCCCAGAGGGCATTCTGAAGGTCGTACAGAGCAGGAAAACAAAGAAGAGGCGCCCGGTATCATGGAGGTGCTTCGCTTCCTGCTGACCCAACCGGCTTTCCGTCACATCGCCGCTGGGGCGACCCTTGTGTCGTTTGTTGGATATGGTGCCGTTGCGTGGTTGCCGCCCTTCCTTGTGCGCTCTCACGGCATGGAAGTTGGGAACATTGGCCTCGCATTGTCACTGATCATCGGGATTGCGGGCGGCCTAGGCACATACGGCGCCGGCTTCCTGGCAGATAAGCTCGGCCAGAAAGACATTCGCTGGTACATGTGGGTTGTGGCAGCGGCAGGCGTAATTGCCTTTCCGTTTGGCTTCAGCGTCTACCTCTCAGAGGACTTGAGCTGGACCCTTGCTCTGTTCATTGTTCCGGCGGCGGCAGGCTCTCTCTACCTCGGACCGAGCCTCGCGATGACACAAGGATTGGCGCGCCTTAAAATGCGGGCAGCCGCGTCGGCGCTTCTCTTGTTCATTCTGAACATTATCGGCCTGGGGCTCGGGCCACAGGCTGTTGGGATTGTGAGCGATCTTCTGGAGCCGACTTATGGCGTGGAATCGCTCCGCTACGCGCTGCTCATCATGACGCCATTGGGCCTTTGGGGCTCGCTGCACTTCTTCCTTGCTGCAAAGACGCTCGGCGACGGGCTGGAGAGAGCGAAAGCTCTCCCCGCCTGAGTGCTATTTGCGCGCTAGTGCTCGTGGGCGGTTGACTGCTCTTCTTTCACGAAGAACATCAGTAGCAGCCCTATGATCAGGAAGATGATCACGCTTCCCAGGCCCACCCGCTGACTGGCGGTGGTCTGGGTCACGATCGCCACCGTCAATGGTGCCAGGAAGCTGGTGGCTTTCCCGCAGAGAGCATAGAGGCCATAGAATTCAGCCATCATGGCCGGCGGCGCGATGCGGGCAAGCATCGTGCGGCTTGACGAGAGAGATGGCCCGGCAAACACACCTGTTGCGGTTGCCAGGAACAGGAACCAGCGTTCCGCACTTGTATCAAATCCCATTCCGTTGAGTGCTTGACCGAAAATGTTGGTGGCAGTGATCGGCTCCATGCTGACGGCGAACATGTAGGCCGCAGTATCTGTGGTTGTACCGACAAGCAGCATCAATCCAATAGCAAAACAGGAAACCGCCCACACGATGGTGCGCTTCGATCCGATATAATCGTCAACCAAGCCACCAAGCAGCGTAAAAGGCACCTGCATGACAATGATGATGAGGCCATAAAAGCCAATCTGTGTCGTCGGCCAGTCAAAAACGCCTTTTGCGTAGACGCCGGTAAAGATGAAGACCGCAGCCTGGCCATCATAATAGATCATGCGAGCAAGCAGGAAGATCGCGATGTTTTTGTAATGCGGCAACTTCTTGATCGTGCCGATGACCATTGCCACGCCCTTCTTGGCCGCTTCCCTGCGATTGAGCCCGGTACGCGGCTGGTCTGGCGTCATGAAGAAAAAGGGCAGGGCAAAGACAAGAAGCCATACGGCCGACAACGGCCCCACAACGCGATTGTGTTCGCTGACCGCTTTGTCGACACCGAACCAGGGCACTTCTGGCAGACCGAACATCAACAGCCAAACAGCGAAAGAGAGGATGGCACCCAAAGAGCCAACCGCATATCCAACCGCGGATAGGGCGCCTATGCGCTTCTTGGAGACCAGCGCCGGCAACATGGCATTGTGGTAGACGATGGCAAACTCAAGGCTTGTCGCGGCAATGACGACGCCAATAACAACCAGCAGAATAGAATTCGGGTCGCCAGGGGCGGCGAACCAGAGCACCGACATGCCCAGAAAGGCCAAGAGCGTGAAAAAGAAAATACCGGGCTTGCGCGGTCCTGCGGCATCGGCAAGCGAGCCAAAAAACGGACTCAGCAGAGCAATGGAAATACCGGCAGTCGCCTGTACATAACCCCAGATGGCCTGACCACGAACATCATCACCCACGACCTCACTGGAGAAATAGGGGGCAAACACGAAGATGTTGATCAGGATAAAATAGGGGTTGAGAGCCCAGTCATAGATAAACCAGCCAAACATGCCGCCTTTTCCGGTCGGCTTCTCGCCTGTAACTGTCAGGTGCCCGCCTGGCTGTTCATGGGTGATCTGTTCTTCATATGCACTGGTCACGCGAGCGCCCCTCCTCGACAATTCTCGAATGACAGATGTTAAAGGCAGTCATTCTGTGCAGCCAGTTCCGATGGCCTTCATATCGGTATGGCCTTTAAGTGCTTGAAAATCAACGAAAAATTTGATTGCCCACGGATTAGTATGCGCTTTCTAGACATCTGGTCCTAAACACACATCCAACGAGGGACCCAGCCAGTCAGTTTCCCCAATCAAGCCGGGCCCGCAGCACAAGACTTGAAAACCGGAATCTAGGAGAAAGATCATGGCGACGAAGACACGTAAGACGACGAAGAAAGCAGCACCTGAAGCAAAGCTCCCGCTTGCTCGTGACATCTGGCTTGCTGGCCTTGGCTTTTATGGCCGCATCTATGATGAGACTGTGGAACGCGCTGGTTCAGCTCGTACAGAAGCAAACAAGTTCTTTGATGAGCTGGTTGACCGCGGCACTGTCGTTGAAACAGAAACACGTAAAGCCCTCAAAGACGTGCGCATCGACACAAGCGGCACAGTAGAAGAGCGTATCCAGAAGCTCCGCGAAGCTCTTCCTGAGCTGCCAAAGCTCCCTGAAATGCCAGAACTGCCAGAGATGCCTGAGCTTCTCCAGTTCCCACAGTTCAAGTCGACACGGGTTCGTGAGCTGGAAACCGAAGTCGAAGCACTGACGAAAAAAGTTAATGCTCTTAGCCGCAAAGCTGCAGCTAAGCCAAAGGCACGCAAGACCCCGGCCCGTAAAGCTGCGTAACAAGCTTTACGAGCGTAGCCGGACGGCGTCGTGGTTTTCCACGGCGCCGTTCGTGTTTTTTGCCAATGAATGAGCTCACAATGTGAGTTTCTGCTGGCGACAAACTCCCAAGCGCAGTCTAATCAAGATTAGACAGATGACGGCCTCTTGAGTGGGGCGAATTGGGGGAACCGATGCCAGACAAATCTTCCGGCGGCCGAAAATCGGCAAAAGCAAAATCACCTGTAGACAAAGCTAGCGACCTCGCACGCCAAATCTGGCTCGCGGGCGTGGGCGCTTATGGTCAGGCGGTTGACGACACCCAGCAGGAAGTAACCCGGCGTGTTGCGCAAGTCAGTCAAGACACATCCAAATTCTTTGAAGAACTGGTGTCCCGTGGCAGCGACCTGGAAAAGAACCTGGGCGCGCTCGGCAAGATGAGCGCAGATGTACGTGCAGAAGGGCTTCGGCGCGGTGCGGACATGTCTCTTTCTCTGGAGGATCGGCTGTCGCGGATGCGTGACATGCTGGGGATTGCCCCAGCAGGAACGGGTTTTGAAGAAAAGGTTGATAAGCTTGCTGCCGATGTCGCAGCGTTGAGCGCCAAGCTCGATCTCGTGCTCGATCAGATGAACAAGCCCGTTTCTAAACCTGCTGCAAAAAAACCTGCGGCAAAAAAGAAGGCTGCAGCCAAGAAGAGGCCGGCAGCGAAGAAAAAAACGACGGCGCGGAAAAAGGCTCCCGCCAAGAAGAAACCGGTATCGCGAAATTAACGGTCGGTACCCGCGATGAAAACTCGGGAACGCATCCTCAAAGCCAGTCTCGAACTCTTCAATGAAGAGGGAGAGACAAATGTGTCAACGGTCGATATTGCCAATCAGGTCGATATTTCACCGGGCAATCTCTACTACCATTTCAAGGGCAAGGATGCGCTGATAGCTGCGCTCTATGACGCTTTTGAAGAAGAGATGCGGATTGTTCTGACCGCACCTGTAGAAAGCCCGTTGCGAGCAGAAGATAATTGGCTCTACTTTTACATTGTCTTCGAAGAGATTTTTGACTTTCGGTTCTTCTACCGAAATCTCACCGATCTACTGAACAGATATCCGCAGCTCAATGCACGTTTTGATGATCTGTTAGAGCGCAAGCAAGCGACATGCGTTGCACTTCTAACCAGCCTGGCCGAACGAAATCTGCTGGACATTAGAGAAGATGAGACAGAACAGGTCAGCACGCGCCTGACCATGTTGCTCACCTATTGGTTGAACTTTGAAGCCGTCCGGCATCCCAATGCATCGGGGCCAGACATTATTCACGGTGGCGTCTACCATGTGCTCAGCCATGTAGCGCCCTATTTCGCAGCCGGTCGGGGTGTTTTTATGGATGTTATTTCAACGCTCTATGAAGACCAAAAGGCAGACGCGGAGAAAAGAGCGAACCGGTAGTCAGACTTCGCATATGCGAAAACACAATGCCGAAGTGATTGAAATTCCGTGTGATCAAGACTCTTTTTCTTGCCAATGGTCGTCAGAGCCCCCATTTTATTCCTATCGAATTTTTGTTGGAGCATTGTGACGGCTCCCGGCCTTGCCTCAATAAGGGCTATGCGGCGTTTCCAATTACGATTTGATACCCTACACACGGGGCTCGTGTGAGATTGAAGATTGGCGCGACGGCGCTGCACAGGAGAATGAGATGGCGACTGGTACAGTCAAATGGTTCAACCCAACAAAAGGGTATGGTTTCATCCAGCCGGAAGACGGCGGCCAGGATGTATTCGTACACATTTCTGCGGTTGAGCGTGCTGGACTCGCTGGGCTTGATGAAAACCAGAAGGTTTCCTACGAGCTTGAGACCGGACGAAATGGCAAAAGTTCTGCAGTGGATCTCAAGGTCCTTTAACCCCCAATGCAGCAAGTTTTTTAAGGGAGCGCTTTGTCGCTCCCTTTTTTGTTGTGTGCATTGGGCAGCGTACCCCTGCGTCATAATGAGCTCATTCGAAGACCGTTGACGCTTGCGTTGGCGCATGTACTTTTCTTCTCACATAAATTTATCAGAGAGAGAAAAAATGCTTCAGCCGGTAAGCGAAACTGCCCTGGTCGACATTCCCGATGCGGGCCCGTCCCATGCGCCTATTTATCAAACGCCCGACGGTTTTGACCTCGCTGACAATAATGCTTTCACGTCAGGCCAGCCTTTTGACTACTACAAAAGGCTGAGAGAAGAAGCGCCGGCTGCCTGGACGCCAGTACCGCTCGCAGCCGGTTATTGGGCAATCAGCCGCTATGATGATGTAAAGCGGATCGAGCTCGAACCGGAGACTTTCTCGTCCCAACGTGGCGGCATCAATATGGCCACAGCTGAAAGAGGTAGCGGCCATGAACGCCTCGCAGGCGCTGCACTCAATACACTGATCAGTCTGGACCGGCCCTATCACGTTCCATTGAGGATGCAGCATCGTGCGTTCTTTACGCCCGACTATATTGCTGAGCTGCGTAAGAAGGTCGAAGTCAAGGTCGACGAATTGTTGGACGACATGGAGCGCAAGGGCCCTGTCGTCGACATGGTCAAAAACTTCTCTGAACAATTGCCGCTCTTCACACTCTGCGAAATGCTGGGAGTCGATGAAAAAGACCGGCCCAAGATTGTGCGCTGGATGCACTACCTTGAGCTCGCCTCCCACATGATCACCGAGCAGGCGCAGGGGCGTAAGATCAGCTACGTATTTCTTGCCAAATTTCTTTGGAACGTGCGGCAGATGTTCAGATACGGCGAGAGCGTGCTTCAAGATCGTCGTGCCAATCCAAGAAACGACCTGCTGACGGCGATTGCGCAGGCCGAGATTGACGGCGAACCTCTGTCCCAGGATTTTCTCGATGGAGCGTGGCTGCTCATTATTTTTGCTGGCAATGACACAACGCGCAATTCCCTGTCTGGTACGATGCGGTTGCTGACAGAGTTTCCAGAGCAAAAGCAGAAACTCTTGGATGATCCATCGAAGATCAAACAGATGGTGCCCGAAGCGATCCGGATGGTGTCGCCTGTGATCTTCATGCGTCGGACCTTAATGGCAGACACTGAGATCGCCGGACAGAAAATGTCCGAAGGCGAGAAGGTGATCATGTATTACGGCTCAGCCAATCGTGACTCCTCGGTTTTTGAAAATCCCGATCAGTTTGATATCGAACGAGAGAATTCTGGCGATCATCTGTCGTTCGGCGCAGGCCCTCATGTATGTCTCGGTCAACGGGTCGCCAACATGCAGCTTGAGGTGGCGTACGAGAAAATTCTGTCGCGCTTCCCAAACATCAAATTCACCGGCAACTGGTCCCAGGCACCGAACAATTTTGTGAATGCGATCTCAAAACTGGAAGTGGATTTAGGGACCTAAACGGCTGTGGAGTGTCTCCCTCCCGGCGCGACGTTGATCGATGATTTCGCAAGTGTTGGGAGAGAGCAGGAACTGCTGTCCGTCATTGACAACGCGCCCTGGCTTCAGGACCTGAGTAGACGCGTGCAGCATTATGGCTGGCGATATGACTATAAAGCGCGACGCGTCACGGAGGACGCGTGGTTGGGGCCGCTACCAAACTGGATGGCACAAGAGGTAGGCGCGGTGGGCGGCGCTGGTTTGTTTGATGTTCCCCCTGATCAGATCATCGTCAATGAGTATGAGCCGCGGCAGGGCATCGCGGCTCATGTCGACTGCGTTCCCTGCTTTGGGCCGATCATCGCCTCCCTGTCCTTAGGCGGTCGAGTGGAGATGCGGTTTGAAAACACAGCTACTGGGGAAAAGAGGGAGACATTGCTTCCGCCCCGCAGTCTGCTGGTTTTGACGGGCCCTGCGCGATACGAGTGGCGTCACACTATTCCAGCACGAAAGTCAGATGTTATCGATGGGATACGGGTCGGCAGAAAACGGCGTATTTCTCTCACTTTCCGACGAGTAATTTCGGATTTAACCTAATTCCCTACACCTTGTTGGGAGTTTATTGCGGTGCAGCATGCAATCGCGTATGAAGTGTCCTCATCTGTAGCGTTTTTCTGAGCCCAGGGCCTCCCACATCGTGATCAAGTCTACCTTCGCGGCGTTCGCCGACCGCCTTTCTATTGCCGAATGGAAGGGCCGTGATCGCTCTACCTTTTCACCGTCTGTCTTAAAAACAGAAATCCTGTCCGGACTAACCGTGGCGCTGGCCCTGGTGCCCGAAGCTGTCGCCTTTGCGTTTGTGGCAGGCGTGCACCCACTTGTGGGGCTCTATGCAGCCTTTATTGTTGGCCTCATCACGGCGCTGTTTGGTGGACGTCCTGGCATGATTTCTGGCGCGACCGGTGCGCTGGCGGTGGTCATGGTGTCGCTCGTCGCATTGCACGGTGTTGAATATCTTTTTGCGACAGTCGTACTGATGGGCATCCTGCAGATTCTCGCAGGCATCTTCCGACTGGGGAAGTTCATTCGTCTGGTTCCGCATCCGGTGATGTTGGGTTTTGTGAACGGTCTTGCGATTGTCATTTTCCTGGCGCAGCTAACACAGTTTCAAGTGGCGGATGCCGACGGCGTTAGGACTTGGATGAGCGGCATGCCGCTCGTGATGATGCTGGGTCTTGTGGCGCTGACAATGGCCATCATCTGGGTCATGCCGAAAATTACCACCGCCATTCCGGCCCCTCTTGCGGGTATCGGCATTGTGGCAGCGATTGTAATCGCGACAGGCATTGATGTGCCCCGCGTCGGTGATCTGGCCTCCATTCAGGGAGGCTTGCCGGAATTTCATATTCCAATGGCACCGCTCACCATGGAAACCTTTCAGATCATCTTCCCTTACGCGCTGATCCTGGCCGCAATCGGTCTGATTGAAAGTCTCCTCACATTGAACCTGGTAGGTGAGATGACGGGCAAGCGCGGTGGCGCCTCGCAGGAATGTATTGCGCAGGGCACAGCCAATGTGGTGACAGGCTTTTTTGGCGGCATGGGCGGCTGCGCCATGATCGGTCAATCCATGATCAATGTGAAATCCGGTGGCCGAACCAGACTGTCTGGCACGTCAGCAGCCCTGTTCCTGCTCGCCTTCATTCTCGTGGCCTCAAGCCTGATCGAACAGATCCCTCTGGCTGCCTTGGTGGGGGTCATGTTCATGGTGGTGATTGGAACGTTCGCATGGCAGTCGTTTCGTATTCTGCGCCGTATCCCCATGACGGATACGCTTGTCATCCTCCTTGTCACCGTTGTGACGGTGATGAGCGATCTCGCCATTGCCGTCGTCGTTGGTGTCATCGTCTCTGCCCTGGCCTATGCCTGGAACAACGCTTCGCGCATCCGTGCTTTCGTCGACACCAATGAAGAGGGCGCGCGCGTTTATCAGATTGAAGGACCGCTCTTCTTCGGATCGACCGAAGGCTTCCTTGAACTCTTCCATCCGGAAGATGATCCAGATGTTGTGATCGTTGATTTCCTCGATAGCCGTGTGGTCGACCAGTCTGCCTTGCAGGCAATCGAAGCCTTGGCCGCCAAATATCAGTCGCGCAACAAGACCTTGCAGCTCCGGCATTTGTCTCATGACTGCCATCGATTGTTGCAGCGGGCGGGGCAGCTGATCGTCGATTCAGATGACGATCCCGACTATGCCCTCGCGGTGGATTATTCCGTCCGGACCGGCATGTTGGGCGGCGGTCATTAGTCAGACCAGCGTTCTGGAAACGACTACTGGTCTGCCCGGCAGGCCGTCAATCAGCTGGCGCCAACAGGCGGTCGACCAACTGAGTGGTATGTGACGCCGGCAAGCTCCATCTCAGCCAACGTATAAATATTGCGAAGGTCGACAATGAGAGGCTGGGTGAGAAGAGTTTTGACCCGGTTAATATCGAGCATCCGGAAAGCGTTCCACTCCGTCAAAATGAGAAGCGCCGCTGCACCCTCCATGACTTCGTAACTATCTGTTCCCCACTCAACACCGGGAAGCATGGGCTTAGCTTGTTGCATGCCTTCAGGGTCAAATGCCCGGATTGTAGCGCCAGCTTTTTGCAGCAATGGGATGATGTCCAGACTTGGTGCGTCGCGCATGTCATCTGTATTCGGTTTGAACGTAACGCCCAGAACCGCAAGAGTCTTCCCGCGCACATCACCGCCGCAGGCGGCAATCACTTTATCGGCCATCCGACGTTTGCGTTCGGTGTTCGCTTCAATCACAGATTCAACAATCTGCGTCGGGCGCCCAACTTTTCGGGCAGTATCAGTGAGCGAAAGAGCATCTTTGGGAAAACAAGATCCGCCAAAGCCAGCGCCGGCTTGCAGGAACTTTTGTCCAATCCGAGAGTCGAGGCCAATGCCTTTCGAAACATCTTGCACATCCGCGCCCACCGCTTCGCAAATGTCGGAGATCTCATTGATGAAGGTGACCTTTGTCGCCAAGAAAGCATTGTTGGCGTACTTAATGATTTCTGCAGTCGTGCGTCCGGTAATGAGAACAGGTGTTTCATTGAGAATGAGAGGGCGATAGATCGACCGTATCACCTCGCGGGCACGCTCTGAGTCTGTGCCGACAACGACCCGGTCGGGTTTCATAAAGTCATCAATCGCGGAGCCTTCACGCAGAAACTCAGGGTTCGATGCCACATCAACGTCGGCGTCCGGATTGGTCTTTCCGATAATCGCTTCAACCTCACTGCCAGTGCCGACGGGTACCGTTGATTTGTTGACGACGATTGTGTAGCCGGCGAGTCTTGGTGCGAGTTCCGCTGCGACCGCATAGACGGCACTTAGATCAGCACTGCCATCCGTTTCACTCGGAGGTGTTCCAACTGCGATGAATATCGCGTCCTGATTGCCAATGTCGTCATTGGCCCACGAAGTGAAGCTCAATCGCCCGGTGTTTACGTTCTTTTTGACAAGCTCTTCAAGCCCTGGCTCGTAAATCGGAATCTCACCTCGGTGGAGTCGCGCCAGTTTGTCCTCATCATTGTCAATACAGACAACAGTATGTCCAAGGTCGGCAAAACAAGCGCCGGAAACCAGCCCCACATAGCCTGTGCCAATCATGGCGATCTTCATCAGCATTCCCTCGATATTGGTATCATCTGCGCCCGGCCGGACTGCTTGCCCCACTGCGGACCTATTCCGCGATGGCTGTCGCGCTGCACTCTAAACCAGAATTGCGAAGGAAAAACGTCTGAATGCAAATTAGCATGAACGCTGATCTGTGCGTTCCGCCAGCATCAGTAGGGCAGAAATGTGCGCACAATTGTCTTTGGAGTTTGATGCCATGGTGGCGTGGCATGTTGAGGAGATGTGTATGGTGCACCCGGCACGATTCGAACGTGCGACCTCTGCCTTCGGAGGGCAGCGCTCTATCCAGCTGAGCTACGGGTGCTCCGGTGCAAAGTGCTGTTCAGCACCAGTTCACGCGGCGGAACGTACCTCGTTCGCAATGACATATCAATGGACCAGTTTCACACGCCGATGCGGGTCTCTGAGGGTCCCAACATCCGGCTATTTGGATGCAATCCCGTCAAATAGGGCGTCCACAATGGCGCGCTCCCGCGGTTCCCCTGATACTTCATCGTTGAGCGGGATGAGATTGCCGTCCAGGCGGAGCGAAACATAACCGTGCACCATTGACCAAAGGGCAATCCCGGACGTCTCTGCGCTCCTTTGTTCCTTCTGATTGCCTCGCTCAAACAGGTCGATCAGCGGTTCATAGAGGGCATCCATCTGGGCCAATAGATGGGGATCATCGACAGCAAGGCAATCTCGCCGCCAGAGCAGACGGTAGCGGTTGGGGTGGCTGAGCCCGAAGGCGATGACTGTGTCAGCAAAGACTTTCAATCTTTCCCGACGGTCGCCAGATCCATGCTGAAGCCCCTTTTGAATGGCGGACGTGAGCTGCTCAAAGGTCCCGGCTGCCAGCGCTGTCAGCAGATCCTGGCGGGTTTTGAAATGGTTCGCCGGCGCTGAATGGGCCACCCCAATGGCACGGGCCACGGCGCGGATGGTGACCCCATCGACACCTTCTTGATCCAGCAACTTGAACGCCGCATCCAGCAATGCGTCTCTGAGGTGGCCGTGGTGGTAATTGGGTTTTTCCGTCATTGGCGAATTCTAGGATTCAATATTGACATTGTCTATATTCTGCTTAAATTGACACTGTCCATATTGAAGTTGCTGGAAAGGATAATCTGATGGTTAGTCGTCTGCTTGTGACCTTTGGTGCGCTGGTTTGGGGCCTCGGTGTTCCCTATCTCGAGATAAATGACACCCATGTGTTCAATCCGGATTGGACTCCTCATGCGCTCATTCACGAGGTATGGCAGCTTTTCACCAATACGGGTCTCGCGGGTTTTGCCATTTGGCTGGCCTGGGTGAAGGACGAAGTAATCCAGGGCGCCATCGTAGGTCTGTTCATCACAGGCGGGTTTCTGGCAGCCTTTATCATCCGAAATACTTATGGTGGCTCCATGAAATACTTGGATGGGTCTGAAAAGACTGTCGTCGGCCTCAATATTGGCGTGTTGGGTTTCTCCATTGTAGCCGGTGGTCTGATCATTGCGATTTTGCTGGAGAAACGACGCCCCGCTTAATGACAGTCAGACCGATATTGCCTAAATTCACGGCTTGTACGTTTCCCTGTAACCACACAGGGAGAGCAGTGGGTGTTAGGAAGGGTGATCGGTTTTGGCGAAGGCATTGCAGTTAAAACCACTAAACCTGTTCGTTGATCCAGCGATCGACCTGGTTGACCGGCGTTTGAAGGACCTCCTGGCATATTGGCAAGACAAGTGTGCGGAGCGAGATATGCCGGCCCGCATAGACATCTCGCCGGGCGACCTGGTGACACATTTGCCACGGCTGGCTCTCCTGAACGTGACCCATGATGAGGGGGACGGCCCGCAATTCAGTGTGCGCCTATCCGGTACAGGGATTGATGATCTTCTAGGGTCTGATCACCGCGGCTCAAAGCTGGATGATTTGCTGCCCACGGGCTCTGCGAAACTCGTATCGGCCGCTTTGGGGGCCCTGGTCGAGCACAAGCGGCCCATGCGCTTTTTTGCTCAGGCACGATTGCCTGGAAATCCGGCAGCCAGTGTTGAAGGGCTGGCGCTCCCTTTGGGACTTGAAGGTGGGCCGGTCAACATGGTGCTCATTGAGACCGTATCAATCCGACAATCAGATATGGCCCAGTTTCCAGATCTGGAATACCAGGAATTCGCTGACGTTGCCTCCTGAGGTCGCGAGCGTTGCTCTATTTGCCTGACGTGAGCTGCAAGAACACGTCTTCAAGTGCGGCTTCCTCTGTCGTCAGGTCAGCAATCTCAATGCCAGCAGCGGTAATGTCAGCGAGCAGGGCTGACATGGAATCCACGTCCGGATTGTAAACAAGCGCGAGCTCCCCGTCGTCGCGAAGCACGGCGCCTCGGCTGGAAAGCGAGGCGGGCACAGCCGAGAGGGGGCTTGCCGGGCGAATAACGACGCGCTTTTCATCAATCCGCGCAAGCAGATCTGGCGTCGATTCGCACGCAACCACTTCCCCATGATTGATGATCGCGATCTGGTCGCACAGCGCCTGAGCTTCTTCCAGATAGTGGGTGGTCAAAACCACCGTTGTGCCGCGGGAATGCAGCTCTTCAATATGCTCCCAAAGCTGACGGCGCAGTTCGATGTCGACGCCGGCTGTTGGTTCATCAAGCACCAGAATGGGCGGGTTGTGGACCATGGCCTTGGCGACCAGCAGTCGCCGGCGCATGCCGCCAGAGAGTGTGCGGGCATAGGCATCGGCTTTGTCATCCAGGCCCATAGCCTCTAAAATTTCCATCGTGCGGCGCTCGGATTTCGGCACGCCGTAAAGACCAGCTTGTAGCTCCATCGCCTCATATGGCGTGAAGAACGGATCAATATTGAGCTCCTGAGGCACGATGCCGATAGATGCGCGTGCCTGGCGCGGATTGACGTCAGTATCAAAGCCCCAAATGGTGGCGGAACCAGACGTCTTCATGACGAGCCCGGCTAGAATGTTGATGAAGGTCGACTTCCCGGCGCCATTGGGCCCAAGCAGACCGAAAAACGATCCGCGCGGGATGGAGAGATTGAGGCTTTTCAGCGCCTCTTTGGCCGGTTGGCCATTGGCGGCCTTGTAAACTTTGCGGAGATTGGTCGCCTCAATAGCCGCGGGTTGATTGCCGTTGGGTGCAGGTTCACGGGGAGCGGGCACTTCGGCAACCTCTGCATCATCTGTAATTCCCTGTGCCATCGTTTTTCTCCCCGGTTCGGCCATTCTAGGGGCCGCTGATCGTCGCCTTCGGTGTTCTACACCCTTCCGCGTTGGCAGCCATAATGCCATATTGCCGGTCTTAACGGTGAAGAACCGTGAAGAGCAACAAGGCGGGTGGTATGGCGGCTAAGAAGAAGCAACAAGAAGCACCGGCTGAAGCCGGAAAGATGGGGACAGACAAGCCACTCGGCAAGGGGGACCACCTCTTTCTGGTTGATGGCTCGGGCTACATTTTCCGGGCCTATCACGCATTGCCGCCGCTAACACGTAAGTCTGATGGGCTGCCAGTGGGCGCGGTCCATGGCTTTTGCAACATGCTCTACAAGCTCATCGAAGACACAAAAGACGAGTTCGAGCCGACCCACCTCGCCGTCATTTTTGATGCGTCCGGAAAGACATTCCGGAATGATATCTACGGAGAGTACAAGGCCCATCGCCCACCAGCTCCTGAAGACCTGGTTCCTCAGTTCAGCCTGATCAGAGATGCGGTCCGCGCCTTTTCTGTGCCTTCCATCGAGATGATGGGCTATGAGGCCGATGATCTGATCGCGACCTATGCTGCTAAAGCCCGCGACGCAGGCGCACGTGTCACCATCGTGTCCTCAGACAAAGACCTTATGCAAATGGTTGGGGACAATGTCGACATGCTCGACACAATGAAGTACCGCACCATTGGCCCTGCAGAAGTGGAAGAGAAGTTCGGGGTCGGCCCCGACAAGGTGATCGACGTACAGGCGCTTGCTGGCGACAGCGCCGACAATGTTCCTGGTGTTCCCGGTATTGGTGTGAAGACCGCCGCATTGCTGATCAATGAATATGGCGACGTGGATACGCTGTTGGCGCGTGCTGAAGAAATCAAACAGCCCAAACGTCGGCAGAACCTGATTGAATTCGCAGACCAGGCACGTGTTTCCCGCCAGCTGGTGACCCTGGCTCAAGACGTGCCCGTCACGGAGGGTATGGAGACATTTGGTTTGCGCGACCCAGATCCTGTGACCCTGATCGGTTTCTTCAAGGACATGGAATTCAACACGCTTACCCGCCGTGTTGCTGAACGATTTGATGTGGACGGCGACGCGATTGACGCCACAGGCGCCTATGACAATGGGGAGGCGCCTGTCCCCCAAAAGTCGAAAGGAAGCGCGCCTAAAGCAGCAGAGAAGGGGGGCACACCTGGCATTGCTGAAACGGGGCTCGACAAGGATCTGGGCAATCTCTCCTATGAGACAATCACGACGCTCGATGCGCTCAAGCCGTGGATCGACGCTGCGTTTGATCAGGGGGAGATCGCCGTCGATACTGAGACAGACTCGCTCGATGCCATGCAGGCGCGCCTTGTTGGTGTGTGTTTGGCGACGGCACCTGGCAAAGCTTGTTACGTGCCGCTGCAGCATGGCTCTGGCGAAGGACTCGACTTTGGTGACGGCGCGCCAGACCAAATTCCTCTAAAAGAAGCGCTCGCTGCATTAAAGCCGATGCTAGAAGCACCGTCCGTGCGCAAGATCGGGCAGAACATCAAATATGATCTTCTTGTCCTGAAGAACCATGGCATTGATCTTGCTCCCATAGATGACACAATGCTTTTATCCTACGCATTGGATGCAGGGCGTAACGGCCACGGTATGGATGAGCTCTCTGAGATTCATCTCAGCCACAAGCCTATTCCGTTTAAGGAAGTCGCGGGCTCCGGCAAAAAGCAGATCACATTTGATCAGGTGCCTATCGACAAGGCTACCGCCTATGCAGCGGAAGACGCTGATGTCACCTGGCGCCTCTACAAACTGCTGAAACCGCGCCTTGTCCCGGAAGCGAAGACGACTTTGTATGAAACGCTTGAACGGCCGCTGGTCCCTGTGCTCACAGAAATGGAGGCGCACGGCATCAAGGTTGATCGCGCAGTTCTCTCCAGACTTTCTGGTGAGTTCGCGCAGAAGATGGGTGCGATCGAAGCAGAGGTTTATGAGCTCGCGGGCGAGACCTTCAATATTGCCTCACCCAAACAGCTTGGTGAAATTCTCTTTGACAAAATGGGATTGCCCGGCGGCAAAAAAACAAAAACCGGTGCCTGGTCAACAGACGCAAGCACACTGGATGACCTGGCTGCGAGCGGACATGACCTGCCGGTAAAGATCCTTGAGTGGCGCGGACTTGCGAAACTCAAGAGCACTTACACAGACGCCTTGCCGGAATTCATTCATCCCGAGACGGGTAGGGTACATACGTCTTATTCGATGGCTTCAACCAGCACAGGACGTCTGGCCTCAACTGAGCCTAATCTCCAGAACATTCCTGTTCGCACCGAAGACGGACGGCGGATACGGACGGCCTTTGTCGCCGATAAAGGTAATAAGCTTATCAGCGCTGACTACAGCCAGATTGAATTGCGTTTGGTGGCTCACATTGCAGACGTGCCGCAACTGAAGCAGGCCTTTGCCGATGGCATCGACATTCACACGATGACAGCCTCCGAAATATTCAATGTGCCCGTAGCCGACATGGAACCGTCCGTTCGCAGACGTGCGAAAGCGATTAACTTCGGTATCATTTACGGTATCTCCGCCTTTGGTCTGGCGAACCAGCTCGGCATTGGCCGCAGCGAGGCAGGTGAATATATCAATCTCTATTTCGAACGCTTCCCGGGCATTCGCACATACATGGATGAGACGAAGGCGCTGGCCCATGAGCAGGGCTATGTGGAAACCATTTTCGGTCGCCGGATCCATCTGCCGGAGATCAATTCCAAGAACGGCGCCCACCGAGCGTTCCTGGAACGCGCCGCAATCAACGCGCCCATTCAGGGGTCAGCTGCGGATGTTATCCGGCGCGCCATGATCCGCATGCCCGACGCGCTGACAGAGGCGAAGCTAGATGCGCGCATGCTTTTGCAGGTGCATGACGAACTGATCTTCGAAGTTGCCGAGAAGAAGGCAGATAAGACCTGTGAGCTCGTTTCGAATGTGATGATCGGTGCGGCCGTGCCCGCTGTCGACATCTCTGTACCTCTTGAGGTGGATGCGCGTGCGGCGGACAATTGGGATGAGGCGCATTGAAGCATTTCCAATAAAAGTTGCAGACTTTTGTGGTTCGGAAATGCGACCAATAAGGGGAGTTTGGGGTCGTTTTTGATTCCGTCAAAATCGAAGGGCTCATCCCTTGAAAGGAAGCAGATGACAGTCGAATCTGAGGAAGATCTTGAGGGTTTGAAGAAATGCGGGCGCGTGGTGTCGGAGACGTTAGCGGCGATGGGTGCTTATATGGAGCCCGGAATGACAACCGCAGAGCTTGATGCTTATGGCCGAGAACTGCTTGAGCGTGAAGGTGCTCGCTCTGCACCGGAGCTCACATATGATTTTCCAGGTGCTACCTGCATCAGCGTCAATGAAGTCTGTGCGCATGGCATTCCAGGCGATCAGGTTATCCAGGCTGGTGATCTCGTGAACATTGACGTGTCAGCCGAACAGAATGGGTTTGTCACTGATACGGGGGGCAGCTTTGTCGTGCCGCCTGTGCGTGCTGACCATGAAGCGCTCTGCAAGGCGACACGCATCGCCCGTGACAAAGCCATTCGATCTGTGAAGGCAGGATCAAAACTCAACGTGATTGGAAAGACGGTTGAGCAGGTTGCGCGGAAGGGCGGTTATACAATCATCGAAAACCTGGCAAGCCACGGTGTTGGCCGCTCCCTTCACGAAGAACCGGGGACAATCCCCGGCTACTACGATCCGTCTGACAAAAGACGGCTTTGGCATGGCGCTGTCATCACGATCGAACCTTTCTTGTCGACCGGTGCAACCGAAGCGGTGGAGCTTGAGGATGGCTGGTCACTCACCACACCACCTGGTGTTTTCGCGGCTCAATATGAGCACACACTCGTTGTGACCAAGCGCGGCGCAATCATTGTGACCTGAGCCGGTCAGGCAAGTGCGTTCATGTAGGTGCCAATATCAAAATAGTCGCGCCAGATTTTGATCTTGCCGTTTTCCATCTCAAAGATACCGAAGCAGGGCAGGTCGACGGACTTGTCTCCGAGCTTTGTGCGATCAAGGCGCTCAACCATCACGACATCATCCTTTGCGATGAGATTGACAATGTCCCATTTGGTCTCCGTCCAGTCTTTGGCAAATCCTGCGATGAACGCCTGAACATTGTCACGCCCTACTACCGGGTCAGTGGGCATATTGTGATAGACGCCACCATCTGTGAAATAGCTGGCGAGCTCTGCGGCATCGAGCCGCGACCAGGCGGCGACAAAGTCTCGTATGACTTTTTCATTCTCAGTCATGGGCACACTCCCGTGAGCGTTTTCAATAAAAGTTGCAGATTTTTATGGTTCGAAAACGCGCAAAAATAGAACCTGGAGCCCGGCCTCAATGGCGGTTAGCACAGACGGGCTCCAGATAAGTGTGCACCCAGACAGGCGGGAACACTAGAGCGTTTCCGTGCCCCACCCGACTGGGTCCATCAGTCTCAGGCGGCTTTTAGAGTTTCGCCTGGCGCGGCCCCATCAAACAGAACCTGCATGCGAGTTACATAGGCCATGAGGGTGGGTTTGGTCGCGACCGTGTTTTTCAAAGGGCTTGGAATGTCAGGCCCCACAATATTGATCAACATGCCAAAAGCAGTGGCATCGGCAACGCTTGGGCTTGAGCCAAACAGGAATTCCTGTTCGCCCAACACTTGGGCCAGCGCTTCAATATCAGAGATGCCAAAGGCATAGATTTCGTCCCGGCTGTGACGGCCTAGGCCGTGATGATGAAGGGCTGCCTCCACTGTCTTGTGCGCTTGCCGTGTGATGAAGCCGCGAATCGGCCAGGGAATGTCCGCAAAGAAGATCTCATCCTCAACCTTCGCATTCGCGGGTTCCATCCAGCGGCTATAGACAGTTGCCCAGTAAAGCCGTTCTTCGAGCATCCGTTGCAGCGCATGAGACTGCGCCTTTTGGAGCGGGCTCAAGTGTCGGTCGAGATCGATGCCGCGGGTTTTCTTGAGATGGTCCAGAATGAGGACCGTGTCACCGAGAACCAGTCCATTGTCATCGATGAAGGGTAGCTTGCCCTTGGGGCCTTTTGCGGGATTGTCGACCTCAACCCGTTCATGGCCGACACCGGCTAATCGCAGAACAGTCATGAGTTTGACGACAAAACCGGAAGGATCGGGTGTTCCCGGCAGGCAGTCTTTGAACGTGTGAAGGCGGATCATTTTCGGTCTCCTCGGTGCGAAAGTGGGCGAGTCTTGCTTGATGTCGGGAGAGATTACTGACACGCTCCTGACACCCTGCTGTCAGGAGCCATATGCGAGGCTGCACATTATGAGACGTGCTGATCGACTGTTCGACATTATCGAATACCTGCGTCGCCACCGAAGGGTGGTGACGGCGGCTGAACTTGCGGAGAAAATGGAAGTCTCCGTCCGCACCATTTATCGCGACATCGCTGATTTGCAGGCAAGTCGGGTTCCTATCGATGGCGAAGCGGGCCTCGGTTATCTCTTACGAGAAGGGTATGACCTGCCACCCCTCATGTTTAACGAGGAAGAGGCAGAAGCACTGGCTCTTGGTGCGCGTATTGTGGCCGCCTGGGGCGATGATGAATTGGCGGAGGCGTCAAAGGCAGTACTTGCCAAGCTGCGTGCCGTTCTGCCACGAGATCTAAAGGCGCAATTTGATGCGCTGGGCGTGATGGCCCCTCCCGCACATTATCAGGAAGAAGTGGTGATCGATCTGGCGCGCGTCCGCCGGGCTGTCCGTAACAAAAAGAAAATCCGGTTTGCCTATGCGGATAAGGGGGGCAAGACATCAATGCGCACAATCTGGCCATTGACGCTTTCCTTTTATGGAGCGGTTTGGACGGTTCCGGGATGGTGTGAGCTCAGAAAAGACTTCCGTGTCTTCCGGGCGGACAGAATGCGCGACCTGGAAGTTCTGAACGAGCGTGTTCCCCCAGATCCCGACAAGAATCTAGCGTCCTACCTCAAAGCTGAAGGTGTCACGGACATCGGATCGCTCACCTGAAAGCAAACGCTTTCGGCTCACACAGCGTTTGCGCTCACTTTACCCTTGGAAAGCAGCGTGACGGTAGACGATGCGATCACCTGATGGCACATCTCCACGGCCAATACCTGCTCGAAGCGTAGTTGATCCCACATCTGAAAAGAGTAGAACGCCTCGACGCTATGCCTGACATCTGGATCCGCAGCAGCCACTTCAGGCAGCGCCGACCAAAGTCGCAATCTCTGGCTTTGGGTATGGGCAGACCGAAGGGCATTTGCTTCTTCTTCCGTCTTAGCCCGTGAGATGTAGAAGAGAAGATAGTTTCTGCTCTCTTCATATATCGCGCCCTGCGCTTTTGCGTAGGCAAGAGCGCGCTCTTCTAGAGAGCCTTCGATTTTTGGCACGACAAGGTCAAGGTCGAATTGTTCCGACATGAAGGCCATCGCTGTATCAAAGAGCCCATCCATGTCGTCGAAGTGACGAAACAAGGTGCGAACCGCGACGCCGGCCCGCTCTGCGATCTCTTCACCGCGAGGTTGAAGATTGCCTTCTCGGATTAACTCAAATAGCGCGACAACGATTCTCTCGTGCGTGCGCAGTCCTCTATCGGATCGCCCGTCGCTTTGATGCGCGGCCATTCCCCCTCCAAATTTTCCCCATCTGACCCCCCCAGGCCAGAATCTCCAGGGACAAGATAGCGAATGAACGTGCTGACGGCGAGTATTTGCGAAAGGCCGCTCGATAAATTGATCGGACGAGTCAAAAATGACGTTCAATCAGACATGTCAGGAAAACTGACAATATTATGAGGCGGGCTTTGCAGGGAGATGGGGTTTCAAAATCGACCAGCTGACCAAAAAATAAACAATAATTAAATGAATCAAAGGGAAACAAGTAGTTTAGTTAGTCCTCTAGATCTAGAAATCTCGTTGCAAAAAAGAGACGTTTCTAAAAATGTCATAATAACTGACAATTACGAATTGACAGTGGGAATGACATTCTTGTTATCTGAGCTTACCAGAAGGACTGCGTGTGCCTTTCGGAGTTGCTTATGTGAGGTGAGCTGGCTCGTGACACGCAGAAAGTGCCAAAAAAGGGGGGGACCCAATGGGCAAAGCTCTACGGAGAACAATGTTCTCTGCAAGTGCCGCGGTTATGACCGCGGCGCTGGCTGTGCAGCCAGCAACAGCGCTCGAGTATAATTTCGGCGGCGTACAGGTATTCTTGGACACAACAGTTTCGGCTGGTGTGTCTGTCCGTGTTGCAGACCGCAATGCGTTGTTCCTGCCAGAGTCAAACGGTGGTGGCAGTGAAAGCACCGCTGATGTTTTGACCATTCCAGGTCTTCCCACGCTGGGCGGTCTTGCTGGTCAAGTGGTGACTTTGGATACCAACACTGCCGGGGACAATTTCGACGGCTCCATCAATACTGATGATGGACG
>Ga0189287_100197_pt1 | contig 27634 bp, 29 predicted proteins | sample UW86minimetaG_FD_130319 | JGI IMG/M metagenome (GOLD analysis project Ga0189287, IMG submission 130319) | Marine microbial communities from the Costa Rica Dome - UW86 mini metaG | ecosystem: Environmental > Aquatic > Marine > Oceanic > Photic zone | place: Costa Rica: the Eastern Pacific... | reverse complement strand
TTCGGGGCGGGCGATTTGCCTTTCGGTGCTGGCTGAGTGCCCGTGCGCAGGGATTGGGTGGGCGCATGGCGATGCGGCTTTCCGGGGGATGCTCCCGACAGTCCCCCGGCCAGGTCGTGCGCCTCTTTCGCCAGTTTCGCGGCGGTGGTTGTAACCTGATCGGCGATATCTGCCGTGCTCCGCGTGGTGGCATCAAGCTGGCCGATATGGTCGTTGATCTCGCGGATGCCCGCCGACTGGTCGCGTGCGGCGCGGGCGGTTTCGGAAATCACGGCTTCCAGGCTGATGGTGTTCTCGAGGATCGCCTCGAGCCGTTCGCCCGAGGTGGTGACGAGCCGGCTGCCGGTGCTGACATGGGTGGCGCTCTCGGTGATGAGGGCCTTGATTTCCTTGGCGGAATCGGAAGCGCGCTGCGCCAGTGAGCGCACCTCGGAGGCGACGACGGCGAAGCCCTTGCCGGCCTCGCCCGCGCGGGCGGCCTCGACCCCGGCATTGAGGGCGAGCAGGTTGGTCTGGAAGGCGATGCCGTCGATCACGCCGATGATGTGGCGGACATTGTCGCTGCTTTCCTCGATCCGGTGCATCGCCTCCATCGCCTCGCGCACGGTGGCGGCGCCACTCTCGGCCTGGGCGCGGCTGTCATGGGTGACGGTTTCGGCGTGGTCGAGCCGCTCGCTGGCGCCACGGATGTTTTCGGTCAGTTGCGTGAGGGCGGAAGTCGATTCGCCCAGGCTGGAGGTTTGCGAGCCGGCCTGGCTTTCGAGATCCGCGACTGCGCGGCGGATGTCCGTCGCGCCGTCACGCAGGCTGCCCAGCGTATCCTGCATCGATCCGAACCTGACCTCCAGCGCCGTGGCGGTGGCGTTGACGGCCTTGCGAAGGGCCACGAGACCGGGCGCCGCCGCGGGCTGCAGGCTGACGTCGATCCGGCAGGCGAAATCGCCCGCAGCGATGCGCCGGAGGATATCAGCCATTTCGACCAGGTCCCTTTCGCTCGCCCCGCAGGGGGCGCCTGACGATGCCGGCGAGGGCGTAGCGGGCGAGGATGGTGCGGGATGCTCGGCGATCCGCGCGGACCGTGCCCTGACCAGGGCGTCCTTCAAGGCAAGGAGGCCGCGCGCCAGATCACCTGTCGGGCCGGAATGATCGGTATGGGGAATGTCGGTGCCGGTCTCGCCCTGTGCAAGCTTTTCCGCGGCCCGGGCAACCCGTGACAGAGCGGCGCGCCAGCGGGCCCTCAGCACGGTGAACGCCGCCAGGGCCAGAACGGCAACCGCGACGGCCGGTGCGAGGATTGCCGGAAGCGGGGCGGATCGCAGGTCCGGATCGGCCAGGACCAGGAAGAGGAGGGCGAGAGCGACGAGCCCGCACGCCAGGGTGGCGAGTGGCAGGGCAGGGGCGCTGGGGGCGGAGCGGGGCATGGGATGCATCCTTCACGTTGGACGATTGGATTGGTTTGCACCGGTCAGGCTAAGACTTCCTTTCGGAGCACGCAGGGCAGGAGGGCGCCCGGTCTCAGAAGAGCTCGACACTGCAGGCGGGCGGCGCCGGGCGCCGCGCCGGCAGTTCGGTTGGCGGGATATCGGCGCGTGCGGGATCGACCCGCTCGACCCGTGCGACCCCGGTGGCCGGTCGGAAACGCAGGCGCCGCCCGAAGGTGCCGCCGGTATCGGCCCCGCGCAGGGTGAAACCTTCCTGCCGGACGAAATCGCGGGCAAAGGCCGCGTTGCTGTCGCCGATCCGGCTCAGGCCCTGAACCACGTTGGCGCCGCCGAAAAGCTGAACCTCGAGCCGGTGGCGCAACGCGCCCGCCCGCAGCATCGCGTTGATGAGCTGTTCCATGGAATGCGCGCCGTACCTGATGTTGTTGCCGGCGGACGGATCGTTTCCCGGCAGGAGGAAGTGGTTCATCCCGCCGATCTTGCGAAACGGATCGAAGAGGCAGGCCGCCACGCAGGAGCCGAGGACGGTGGTCATTTCGGTGTCGGGGCTGTCCGAGGTGCGGAACTGCCCCTGGATGATGTGGATGACGTTGCCGGGTCGGTCAGCCATGTCGGCTCCTTTCGGTGGATTGGGCGGCGGCGGACAGGAGGGCGGAGCCGATGCGGGAGATCGGCAACTGCTGGGCGACGGCGCCCATCTCGAAGGCGGCGCGGGGCATGCCGTAGACGGTGCTGCTGGCCTCGTCCTGCCCGATCGTCCAGCTTCCGGCGCGGCGCATGGCGGCGAGCCCCCCGGCGCCGTCGCGGCCCATGCCTGTCAGCAGTACGCCAACGGCTGCGGGCCCGAGACCCGCCGCCGAGTGGAACAGCACGTCGACCGAGGGGCGGTGGCCGGAAACCGGCGCGCCGGGCGAAAGGCGGCAGCGCCGGCCGGGGGCAATGATCGAGAGATGCCGCTCGTTGCCGGGGGCCAGCAGCACCAGCCCCGGGGCCAGCACGTCCGAGAGGCCCGCCGGGCGGACCGTGGACGCGCAATGCCGGTCGAGCCTCTGGGCCAGGCCGGGAAGGAATTTGCCGCTGATATGCTGGACGATCAGCGTGGGCGGGCCGGTTTCCGGGTAGTCGGAGAGCACGCGGATCAGGGCCTCGACCCCGCCGGTGGAAGCGCCGATGACGACGGTCTTCCACCCGTCGGCCGAACCGGCATCGGGCCTGGGATGACCAGGCGCGCGCCCCAGGCCACGGCGGGCGGCAAGGAACGGGCCCATGCCGCCGGCCCGGTCGATCTCGGTATCGGAGGTGGCGTTGTATGGCCCGACCGCAGACCGGGGCGTGGCCGCGATGACGACACAATCGACTTCCAGCGCCGCGAGCATGGCGGCGTACATGGGAAAATTGCGCAGCCCCGTCACCTCTTCCGCCAGGAGGACGAGGTCGGGCTGCTCGTGCTCCGTGATGTTGTAAGCCTCCGTCAGGTCGCGGGCACAGCCGACCAGAGTGATTTCGGGCGTTTCCGCGATCGACAGCAGGTACCGGTTCGACCGGTGCCGCCGCGGATCAAGCAGGAGCACCGAGAGGCGGGACGATCTTTCAGATGGCACGAAACACCTCTCTGGCGCGGGGCCCGGCCTGTCCGGGCATGGGAGGTGTCTACAGGCAGAGGGTTAAGAGCCGGAAAACGGATGCCGGGCATTTTAGAGGTTTGGCCCTGGGTTGGCCGGGCGGATGTTAACCGATTGTTCTTTCTTGGTCCCTAACGTCCGGAGCAGACCGGGGCCCGAAGCCGGCCTTCCGGTATGGCCGCCGCAGGCCGTGCGATCTGCAAAGAGGTAAGACATGGAAGCTCGGAACATCGTTGAGGACATTTCGGAGGAACGCTTCGCCGGATTCGGGCTGGATTCGGCCAATACGGCCACGCTGAAACGGCTGCGGCCGACGATCGAGGGCGCCCTGGGGCCGGCACTGGACGGGCTTTACACCAGCATTCGCGCGAATCCGAACCTGAACGGCTTCTTCAATGACGAGACCCACATGGAGGGCGCGAAGGAGGCGCAGCGGCGCCACTGGCTGGCGATGTGTAACGGCCGGTTCGACGACGACTACCAGGAGCGGGCGCGCCGAATCGGCATGGCGCATGCCCGGATCGGCCTGCGTCCGCTCGACTATATCGGAGGGTATTCGCATGTCATCGACCACCTGATCGCGGCCGTCGTCACCGGACACATGGCGCGGACCCGGCGGCTGTTCCGGGCCGGCGTGCCCGATGCGGACGAGCTGACGCTGGATGTCTGCACGCTGGTCAAGGCGACGCTGATCGATGTCGGCGCGGCGATCTCGGTCTACACGGACAGTGTCGAGGGCATGAAGGACGAGGCACAGACCTGTCTGGAGTTCTCTCTCGACAAGCTGGCCGATGCGCTGGGCGCGCTGGCGGATGGCGACCTTACCGTGTCGGTCGACACCGGGGAATTCAACGGCAACGAACGGTTGGCGAATGCACTGAACCTGGCGGTGACCAACCTCAGCGACCTGATTTCGGAGACGCGCCGAAGTGCCGAGACCATCAAGTCGAGCTCACGCGAAGTGGCGCAGGCGGCAGACGACCTGGCCAAGCGGACGGAGCAGCAGGCCGCCAATCTCGAACAGACCACCGCCGCGGTGAACACGCTCAACGATTCGGTGCGAGAAACGGCCGCCTCGGCCAAGACGACGAACCAGACGGTCGATCATGCCCTGCGCGATGCAAGGTCCGGCGGCCAGGTGGTCGAGGATACCCAGAAGGCGATGACCCAGATCGAATCCTCGGCGCACGAGATGAGCCAGATTATCGGCGTGATCGACGAGATTGCCTTTCAGACCAACCTCCTCGCCCTGAATGCCGGGGTCGAGGCCGCACGGGCGGGCGAGGCCGGGAAGGGATTTGCCGTGGTGGCTTCGGAGGTCCGCACGCTTGCGCAGCGCTCGGCGGAAGCCGCGAAATCGATCAAGACGCTCATCGGGGCCAGTTCCGACCATGTCACGGCGGGGGTCGAACTGGTGCAGAATACCTCGGACGTGCTGAAGCGCACCATCGCGGCTTTCGGCGAGGTCAGCGACCAGGTGACCGCGATCACCGAAGCCACCCAGACCCAGGCGTCGAATATAGAAGAGATCAACGCGGCCGTTTCCTACCTCGACCAGATGACGCAGCAGAACGCGGCCATGGTCGAGCAGACATCGGCCGCAGGTGCCTCGCTTGCGAACGAGGCCGACACGATGGCCGGGCAGGTCGCGGCGTTCAGGCTGAACGGCTGACTGACCGCACAGGCACCTGGCCGACGGAGAGACCAAGCGAGACACGGATGTTCATGTTCCGATCGAGAAGGACCACGAGAATGAACGAAAAGCTATTGCTGCCCGCGCGGCTGGACAGTGCCGCCGTTCGCGCCCTCGCGCAGGCGATCCAGGCCAGGCGCGGCCACCCCCTGACGATCGACGCGCAGCAGGTCGAGCTTGCCGGCGCGCTGGGGCTGCAGCTTCTGGTTGCCGCGCATCGCCAGTGGCAGGAGGCCGGGATCGCGTTCCGGCTGACGGGGGCGGAGCATGGATTGCTCGACATGTGCCAGACGCTTGGCGTGCCCCCCCGCGAGATCGGGACGGCGCCGGGTGAGGAGGCCGCGGCATGACGGTTCAGGTTCTCGCGATCGACGATTCCCGCACCATGCGCAACCTTCTCAACGCAACGCTCAGCTCGGCCGGGTTCCAGGTCGATCTTGCAGAGGATGGCGAGGACGGATTGCGCCGGTTCGATCAGACCGATCCGGATGTCGTCATTACCGATATAAACATGCCGCGCCTTGACGGCTTCGGCTTTATCGAAGCGGCGCGCGGCCGGACACGCAACCGGGTGGTGCCAATCCTCGTCCTGACCACGGAAAGCGCCGCCGAGCTCAAGAACCGCGCCCGGGCCGCCGGCGCGTCGGGCTGGATCGTGAAACCGTTCGACGAAGAGAAGCTGCTCTGGGCGATCGCGCGGGTCGCCGGGCCGGAGGTGCAGAGATGAGTTCCGGGGGCACCGAGGATTTCCGCAGCTCCTTCTTCGAAGAGTGCGAGGAACTGCTCGAATCGATGCATGACGGGTTCGACCTGCTTGCCGATGGCGCGCAGGACAACGAGACGATGAATGCCATCTTTCGTGCGGTGCATTCCATCAAGGGCGGGGCCGGAGCGTTCGGGTTCACCGATCTCGTGACATTCGCCCACCAGTTCGAGACGGCGCTCGACCACGTGCGGTCGGGAAAGTGCGAGGCGGACGAGGATCTGCTCGACCTCTTCAGGCATTGCGGGGATCACCTCTCCGACCTGGTCGCGGCGGCCCGGAGCGATGACGAGGCGCCACCCAGGGGTGACGAATTGCTCGACCGGCTTGGGGAGGCGACGGGGACCGGCGGTGCCGCCGATGACGAGGTTCCCCCGGATTTCGAACCGGTGACGCTCGATATCGGTCTCGATGCAGCGGAAGAGGCAGTCTACACGATCCGGTTCGCCGCCGATCCGGGCCTTTTCGCCTCGGGCAACGAGCCGCTGGTCCTGTTCCGCGCGCTAGCCGGCCTGGGCAGGCTCGAGCTCGAGGCGGACCTGTCCGCCGTGCCACCGCTTGCCGGGCTCGACCCGACGGATTGCAGGATGGAATGGACGGCGACGCTGTTCACCGTGGCCTCGGAAGGCGAGATCCGCGAGGTGTTCGAATTCGTGGAGGGGCTGTGCCGGCTGGAGATCGACACGCCCGTCACGGCGGAAGCGCTGCCGGAGATTGCCCCGTCTGAGGGGTTGCCGTCGCTATCCGATTTGCTTGGCAGTGCCGGCGACGGAGAGACTGCGACGGCTGAACCCGCGGCGGCAGATCCCGCGGCGGCCCGGGCGGAACCGGCCGCGGCCCGGCCCGAAGCCAACGCGCCCCGCCCCGGCGGCACCATCCGGGTGGATCTCGAAAAGATCGACAAGCTGATCAACCTCGTGGGCGAGCTGGTGATCAAGGAGGCCATGCTCTCGCAATCGATCGCGGAGCTGCCCGGGCATACGGAATCCGACTTGTCGGCGGCGCTGGAAAGCCTCAAGCAACTGGCGGGAGAGATCCAGGAAGGCGTGATGGCCGTCCGGGCCCAGCCGGTCAAACCGATGTTCCAGCGCATGGCAAGGATCGTGCGGGAGGCCGGAACCGCCACCGGCAAGCGAGTGAAACTGGTGACCAACGGCGAGTTCACCGAGGTCGACAAGACCGTGATCGAACGGCTCGTCGATCCGCTCACTCATATGATCCGGAATGCCATCGACCACGGGCTCGAACCGGGTGACCGGCGCGAGGCAGCGGGCAAACCGCGCGAGGGCACGGTGACGATTTCGGCGGCGCACCGGTCGGGCCGGGTGATGATCGACGTCGCCGATGACGGCGGCGGCATCAACCGCGAAAAGGTCCGGGCGCTCGCCATCGAGCGCGGGCTGATTTCCGCAGCCGATGCGTTGTCGGCAACCGAGATCGACAACCTGCTGTTCCTGCCCGGATTTTCCTCGAAGGACGAGGTGTCGGAACTGTCGGGCCGGGGGGTCGGGCTCGACGTTGTGCGTAGCGAGATCCAGACGCTCGGCGGCCGCGTGTCGATTCATTCCGAACCGGGCGAGGGCACGGTGTTCTCGATCAGCCTGCCGCTGACGCTGGCCGTGCTCGAGGGGATGGTCATCCGGGTCGCGAACCAGACCATGGTGGTCCCGATCTCGGCCATTCACGAAACCCTGCAACCCCGGTCCGCGGCAATCCACGCGATCGGGGCCGGTGGGTGGGTGCTCAAGAACCGGAGCGGCCTCGTTCCGGTCATCGATCTCGGCCATTTCTTCGGCTTCCGCAGCCCGGTAACCGAGATCGATTCCCACGTACTCCTGCTGATCGAGTCGGACGCAAGCCAGTATTACGCCCTGATCGTCGACGACATACAGGAGCAGCGGCAGGTCGTGATCAAGAGCCTTGAAACGAACTACCAGCAAGTGCAGGGCGTCGCCGCGGCCACGATCCTCGGCGACGGCCGCATTGCGCTCATCATCGACCCGGACAACATCACGCGTGGCAGCGTCGGATTGGGCGGGGCGCATTCCTCTATCCAGATGGCGGTATGACCATGAAACAAACGGCACCAGAACAGTCGAAAACCTACCAGGAAGTGGTGGCCTTCCGCGTGGCGGACCAGGATTTCTGTTTCGATCTCACTTCCGTGCGTGAGATCCGGGGCTGGACGGAAACGACGATCCTCCCGCGGGCCCAGAGCTACGTCAAGGGTGTGATCAACCTGCGGGGGTCGGTCGTGCCGGTTGTCGATCTCTCCGAAAGGCTGGGCCTTGGCGCGACCGAGCCGCATCCGCGGAACGTGATCATCATAACCGTGCTCGAGAACCAGACCGTCGGGCTGCTGGCGGACGTGGTCTCGGACATCCTGACCGTGTCTCCGAGCGATCTGCAACCCATTCCGGATATCGTGGATGATGTCGTGCGCCGGTTCATATCCGGTGTTCTGGTGATCGAGGACCGGATGATCCGCAAGATGGACCTCGCCGAGGTCCTGCCCTCCGGTCAGATCGAGGCCGCATGACGTGACAGGCACCCTGATCCCGGCATGCGGGCCCACACTCAACGAGGTCGATGACCGATCGTTCAGGCGTCTGGCCGACCGGGTCTACGCCGATTGCGGGATCGTGCTGAGCGATGGCAAGCGCAACCTCGTGACCTCGCGCCTGGCGCGGCGGCTTCGCGATCTCGGGCTCGAGGATTTCGATGCCTATTGCCGGTTCATCGAATCCTCGGGGGGCGCCGAAGAGCGGCGGCGGATGATTTCGCTGTTGACCACGAACGTGACAAAGTTCTTCCGCGAGGCCCACCATTTCACCAGTCTGGAACGACAGGTTCTGCCGCCCCTTGTCGAACGTGCGCGCGGGGGCGGGCGGGTGCGTCTCTGGTCGGCCGGGTGTTCGTCGGGGCAGGAACCCTACAGCATCGCGGCCACGCTCAGGAAGCTCATGCCGGATGCGGCGAAGCACGACATGCGCATCCTGGGAACGGATATCGACCCCGAGATGATCCGTATCGGGCGCGCGGCGATCTACCAGGATGCCGGGGATGCACAGATACCGGCCGAGATGCGCCGGCTGATGTTCGGCCCCGGACAGGATACGGAGAAGGGCTGCCGGATTGTCCCCGAGCTTCAAGCGCTGGTGACCCTGACGGAGCTCAACCTGATGCAGGAGTGGCCCATGCGCGGGCGGTTCGACGTCATCTTCTGCCGCAACGTGGTGATTTATTTCGACGCGCCCACGCAGGCCCGTCTCTGGGCCCGCTTCGCCGAGGTCCTGGCGCCCGGGGGGTATTTGTTTGTCGGGCATTCTGAACGGGTTTCCGGCCCGGCATGCGGCCAGTTCGGCCCCGCGGGCGTGACGCAGTACCGCCGCTTGTGACTTCGGTCCGCGGCATTTGGAAAACAGGAGGCGATCGTGAGTCTGAAGGAAAGATTGAGCGTAATGGTGGTGGATGACATGTCGGTCAGCCGCGGCCTGATCATACAGGCGTTGGAGGATATCGGGATCAAGACGATCGATTTCTGCAATGACGGCGAAGCGGCGTTCCGCAAGCTGGCGGTCAAGCCGGTGCACCTCGTCATCTCGGATTACAACATGCCGGGCGCAAACGGGCTGCAACTTCTGGCAGGGCTGAGGCAGTACCAGGCGACGCAGAAGATCGGGTTCATCCTGATCACCGGCACGGCCTCGCAGGAGATCGTCGACAAGGGGAACCAGCTGGGGATGAACAACTACCTCAAGAAGCCATTCTCCTCGGCTGATCTGAAGGCTTGCATCGAGCGTGTCGTGGGGCCGCTATGACGGCGGGGGAGGAAGAGCGCATCCCGCTTGCATCGGTGCTGTCGAATACGGCGCAGCTGCTGGAAGTGCTGTCCGACAAGGCGACCGAGATCGATGAGGCCGTGGGCGACTGGCTGGTCAGCGGAGACGGGACCCGGCCGCCGCTGGCGCTGTTGCAGGATGTCGACCTGTTGCGGCAGTCGGTGGATTGCCTGCGGATCCTGACGGCGAACCTTGCTCGTCAGGGTCTCGCGGATTGCACCATTTCCGTGCCAGAGGTGGTGGACGGAATCTACCTCGAGTCCATCCGCAGCGGGTGCCGCCGCGTCTGATCGCATTGGCCGAGATGGTCCGGGCCATGTTCGCGCCGCCGCCCCGGGGAGGGCGGCGGCGTTTTCTTGTGGCTGTCGTTGGGTCCCTCTCTGCCCGGCCCGCGGTGATCGCGGGCCGGGCAGAGAGGGAGGGTCAGGCGACGCGGGCAGATGCCGCGGGCTGGCCGGTGCGGAAGCTCTGCACCGCGGCGTTGAGATCGCGGGCGTCCTGGTCGAGCTGGTGGGTGGCGGCGGTCGACTGTTCGACCATGGCGGCGTTCTGCTGGGTGACGCCGTCGAGCTGACCGACGCCTGTGTTGATCTCGGTCAGGCCGACCGACTGTTCCTGGGTGCGCTCGGCGATCCGGCCGATATGTTCGGAGATATCCGAAACCTGGCGCACGATGGCCTGCAGCGCGTCGCCGGCATTGCGGACGAGAGAGACGCCTTCCTCGACATGGGTGGCGGAGCCGTCGATCAGGGACTTGATCTCGAGCACGGCCTCGGAGGAGCGGTGCGCGAGCGCGCGCACTTCGGTGGCCACCACGGCGAAGCCCTTGCCGGCCTCACCGGCGCGGGCGGCCTCGACCCCGGCATTGAGGGCGAGCAGGTTGGTCTGGAAGGCGATATCCTCGATCACGCCGATGATCTGGTGGATCTGGGCCGAGCTTTCCTCGATCGTGCTGACCGCATCGACCGCCCGGTTCACCACGTCGCCGGTGTTATTGGCATCGCGGCGCGCTGTCTCGGCGATATCGGCCACCTCGCGGCTTTCGCTGGCGGTGGTGGCAATGCTGCGGGTGAGTTCGTCGAGCGCGGCGGCCGTCTCTTCCAGCGTGGCGGCCTGGCCCTCGGTGCGCTGCGAGAGGTCGTCGGACGAGCGGGCGATCTCGGTCGAGCGCTGGCTGATGAAGCCGGCATTGTCGCGCACCTTCTCGACCGCGGTCGACAGAAGCGTGGTGGCGCGGTTGAAATTCTTGCGCAGCGCGTCGTAGTCGGGGGCGAAGGGGATGTCGATCCGGCGGGTCAGGTCGCCTTCGGCCAGCCCGTCGAGCCCGACGGTCAGCGCATCGACGACCATGCGTTGTTCCTTTTCCTTCTGCGCGATGACGGCGGCCGTATCGCGCGCCTTGGCGTCGGCTTCGCGCGCGGCGCGTTCCGATTCCCGGGCGCGGACCAGTTTCTCGCGCTGGCCGTCGAGCGCCCGGGCGATGCGCCCGATCTCGTCCCCCTTGCCGAGATGCGGCACGGGGGTTTCCAGCTCGCCCTCGGCGACGCGGGTCATCGCCGAGGTCACGTCTTCGAGCGGGCGGGACAGCCAGTGGCGCAGGAGATAGGCCGAGACGAGAAGGAGGGTGACGAGAACACCGAAAGCCCAGAGCCAGGATTCGCGGCTGGCCTCGTGCACGATCTGCATCTGGCCCTCGGAGGACCAGTGGCTGCTGACCGCGCCAACGATCGTCGCCTCCTCGCCCATCACGACCGGCACGGCCACCGACAGGCCGTCCTCGCTGACCTGGGCTTCGCCGGTTTGCATGGCGGCCAGGGCCAGGGGCCGCAAGGTCCGGGCGGGGTCGAACCCGACGACCCCGGCGCGGGCGGCCTCCTCGGCACCCGGCCGGTAGGCCGCGAGCCCGATGATGTCGCCACGCTCCTTTTCCAGAAGCGTGGCCATCTCGGCGTTGATCCGGTCGAACTTGCCAAACCGGATGGCGCCCGCCGACCGGTCGGCGAGGGCCGAGGTGGTGGAGTTGGCGCGCATCGTGAGCTGGTCGCCGACCAGGCCTTTCAGCATGGATGAATAGTGAAACGCCGGTATCGTCGCGACGCAGACCGCCGTGAGGAAGACCATGGTTATGGCTTTGAAAAACACGTTGATTTGCATCCGGACCTCCAGTTCCTCGGCGCTGCCCGGGGGCTTACATCAGGGCTTCGGCATCGACGCCGACGGTGAGCGCGCCGATAGGCGTGCCGGTGGCCGGGTCGGTCACGGTCACGGAAATCTGGCCCTGGTAGGTCTGGGTGGACTCGTCGAACTCGACTTCGCTCAGGTGGGTGGCGCCGGCGCCCTTAGCATAGGTCTCGGTAAACTTCGCCTCGTCGCCCTGCCACATGTCGGAGGTCACGGCGGTGGCCGACACGTTGAGCCCGTGGGCATCCATCGTGAACGCCTCGGTGATGACGCCACCGGATTCGTCGACCCGGGCGCGGAGGAAATCGGCGGCGGCGTTGTTCAGGACAGGTTCGATCGCCGGAGCATCTGCCGCACCGACCTGTGCGCGCCATTCCCCGTCCATCGCGTCGATATCGGCCTGGGACAGGCCCGAGCGGCCGGCGTTCTGCCTGTTGATCGCCGCGACCAGGGCCGGATCGTTTGCCCAGGTCGCGATCTGGCTGTCGTAATAGGTTGCCAGGGCCCGGGAGAATTCATCTGCCGCGGCGGGCAGGCCGGCAAGCGACAGGCCCGCCGTGGCGGCGAGGGCGAGGACGTGTTTGTGCATGGAATGCCTCCGTTCATGAGTGGACGTTGAACAGGGCTAGAGAAAATTAGCTTACATGCGGTTAAGGGCGCCCAGCCTGACGGGTCGGGTCAAGAGCAGGGTGCATGGCATTTGACTCGATTTGCGTGCAGATCCCACTCAGGTGACGCGGTTCGCGCGCCGGTAGTCCGGCCTGTCCCACGCCCGCGTTTCGAGGATGTCGGCAAGGATCGCGACGGCGGCGGAGACGTCATTGCTGTCGATATAGAGCGGCGTGAAGCCGAAGCGCATGACATCCGGCGCGCGGAAATCGCCGATGACGCCGCGGGCGATGAGGGCCTGCATGGCGGCATAACCGTGTTCGAAGGCGAAGGAGACCTGGCTGCCCCGGGCCTGGGGGTCGCGCGGGCTGACGAGGCGGAGGGCGGGGCAGGCCGCTTCCACTTGCGTGATGAACTGTTCGCAGAGGGCGACGGAGGCGGCGCGGATGTCGGCCATGTCGACGCCCTCCCACACTTCCAGCGCGGCTTCGAGGGCGGTCATCTGGAGGACCGGGGGCGTGCCGACGCGCATCCGTTCGATGCCGGGCGCGGGTCGGTAGCCCGGTTCGAAGGCGAAGGGCGCGTCGTGGCCCAGCCAGCCGGAGAGGGCAGGTTGCGCCGAGGCGGCGAGGTCGGGGCGGATGTAGATGAAAGCCGGGGCGCCGGGGCCGCCGTTGAGATACTTGTAGGTGCAGCCGACGGCGAAGTCGCAGTTGGAGCCTGCCAGGTCCACCTCGAGCGCGCCGGCGCTGTGGGCGAGATCCCAGATCATGACGGCGCCGGCGGCGTGGGCCTTCGCGGTGATGGCGTGCATGTCGTGGCGGCGGCCGGTGCGGTAATCGACCTCGGTCAGCATGACGGCTGCGAGGCTGGCGTCGATGGCGTCGGGCACCTCTTCCGGAGCGACGGTGCGCAGCTCGTAGCCTGCGTCCTTGAGCGCGATCAGCCCCTCGGCCATGTAGAGGTCGGTGGGGAAATTGCCGGTATCCGACAGGATCACCCGGCGGTCGGGGCGCATGGCCAGCGCGGCGGAGAGGGCCTGGAAGACCTTGATGGAGAGCGTGTCGCCCATCACGACGGAGCCTTCGGGCGCGCCGATCAGCCGGGCCACGGCGTTGCCCACGCGCAGGGGCTGGTCCATCCAGCCGCAGGAATTCCACGCGCGGATCAGCTCCTGCCCCCATTCGCGGGTGACGGCCTCGGCCACGCGGGCGGGGACGTGTCTGGGCAGTGGCCCGAGCGAGTTGCCGTCGAGGTAAATCACGCCGTCGGGCAGGTCGAACAGGTCTTTCCGGGGCAGGGTGGGCATCACAATCCTCCGCGCATGTGCCAGAGTTCGGGGAAGAGCTCGACCTCGAGCATGCGGCGCAGGTAGGCGACGCCGCTGGTGCCGCCGGTGCCGCGTTTGAGGCCGATGACGCGCTCGACCGTGGTCACGTGGTTGAAGCGCCAGCGGCGAAAGTAGTCTTCGAGGTCGACGAGCTTCTCGGCGAGTTGGTAGAGGGTCCAGTGCTTGTCCGGGGCGCGGTAGATGGTGGTCCAGGCGGCGATAACGGCGTCGTCGGCCTCGTGTGGTTCTCGCTGGCGGAAGATCGCGGGGTCGAACCGCTGGCCAAGGTGGTCTTCCAGCAGGTGCAGCGCGACGTGGTAGAGGGTGGGCTTAGCCAGTTCCTCTTCCAGCAGGGCATGCAGGTCGGGGCGGTGCTCGTGGACCTTCATCATCGCGGTGTTGCGGTTGCCGAGCAGGAATTCGATCAGACGGTACTGGAGCGACTGGAAGCCCGAGGACTGCCCAAGGCTTTCGCGGAAGGTGGTGTAATCGCTGGGCGTCATGGTGCGCAGCACGTCCCAGGCGCCGTTCAGTTGCTCGATGATGCGGGCGACGCGGGTGAGCAGCTTGAAAGCCTGTTCGGGCTGGCCCTGTTGCAGCAGGTCGCGGGCGGTGCCCAACTCGTGGAGCGCCAGCTTCATCCAGAGTTCCGAGGTCTGGTGCTGGATGATGAAGAGCATCTCGTCATGGGCGTCCGACAGCGGGTGCTGGGCGGCGAGGAGCGTGTCGATGGCAAGGTAGTCGCCATAGCTCATGTCGCCCGCGAAGGCCATCCTGGCGCCGTCGTCGGCGGGGTCGTATCCGCTCATCGCAGGATTTCTTTCGTGAGCGGGCTGTCGGGCTTTTCCAGTGCGCCGATGACGGTGAAATGGTTGTGGCCGGGGTCGTAGACGGCGGTGACGTCGGCGCCCTTGAGGGCCCAGACTTCCTCGATCAGGCGGGTCTGGCGGATGAATTCGGGGCGCTCCTGTGCGCCGACCCAGGCGGTGAGGGGGACGTTCGGCAGCGGATCGTAGGCGGCGGGGCTTTCGGCGTCGGCCTCCTCGGGGGTGAGGCGGAGGGTGTCGTTCAGCTTGATGCCGAGGAGCGGGCCAAGCTGGTGCAGGCCGGAGATGGAGGTGACGCGGGCGAGGCGGGTGGCCACGTCTTCGGGCAGCACGCCCTGGCACATCATGCGGGTCACGAGGTGGCCGCCGGCGGAGTGGCCGGCAAGGCGGATCGGGCCGGGGACATGGCCCGCGGCAAAGGTCACGGCGCGGGTGATGCAGGCGGTGATCTCGCTGATCCGGGCCTCGGGGGCGAGGGGGTAGGAGGGCAGGGCGACGGTCCAGCCGTTCGAGAGGCAGCCTTGGGCGAGGTGCGACCAGAAGGACTTGTCGAAGGCGCGCCAGTAGCCGCCATGAACGAAGATCACGAGGCCGCGGCTGTCGCCCTCGGGGGTGAAGACGTCCAACACCTCGCGCGCGTTTTGCCCGTAGGCCACGTTTTCCTGCAGGCGGCCGGCCTTGGCCATCTCGACGCGGTAGGCTGCTGCCGCCTCGGCCCAATGGGCGGGCAGGTCGGCGCCGCCGGGGATGTAGGCCATGTTCTCGAACGCGTCGTCCCAGTCGATCATATCGTTCCTCCGCATCATGTCCGCCCTGGTGGACGGGTGCAAATTACCTGCGCGGAGAAATATTTCAAGCTTGAAGGTTTAAGCTTGAAATAAATTCCGGCTGTGCCTATCCTGACCGGGAAACGTCATGCGGGAAAGGGAGGATGTGCCATGCGTGTTGCCTGTCTGGGCGGGGGTCCTGCCGGTCTCTACTTCGCCATTTCCCTGAAGCTGCGCCAGCCGGAGGCCGAGGTGGTGGTCATCGAGCGCAACAAGCCCGATGATACGTTCGGCTGGGGCGTGGTGCTGTCGGACGAGACGCTGGACAACCTGCACCAGAACGATGCCAAGAGCGCCGAGGCGATCCGGGCGCATTTCGCCTATTGGGACGATATCGCCGTGCATTACCGGGGCGAGAAGGTGGTTTCGACCGGGCATGGGTTCTGTGGCATCGGGCGCAAGCAGTTGCTGCTGCTGTTGCAGGAGCGGGCGCGGGAGCTGGGCGTCGAGCTGAGGTTCGAGACGGAGGTGGAGAGTGCCTCGGCCCATGCCCAGGATTTTGACCTCGTGGTCGCCTGCGACGGGCTGAACTCCAAGACCCGGACCGAGTTTGCCGACACGTTCAAGCCCGATATCGAGCCGCGCGCCTGCAAGTTCGTCTGGCTGGGGACAGAGCAGAAGTTCGACGACGCCTTCACCTTCATCTTCGAGGAGACCGAGAAGGGCTGGGTCTGGGCCCATGCCTACCAGTTCGACGAGGACACGGCGACTTTCATCGTCGAGACCGACGAGGCGACGTGGGAGGCCTATGGTTTCGGAAACATGAATCAGGAGGAGAGTATCGCGGTCTGCGAGGAGATCTTCCGCGATTACCTCGACGGGCACAGTCTGATGACGAATGCCAAGCATATCCGCGGCTCGGCCTGGCTGAACTTTCCCCGGGTGCTCTGCGAGAAATGGTATCACGAGAATATCGTGCTGATGGGTGATGCCTCGGCCACGGCGCATTTCTCGATCGGGTCGGGGACGAAGCTGGCGGTGGAAAGCGCCATAGCGCTGGCGGAGTACCTGACGACGAAGCCGACGATGGAAGCCGCGTTCGAGGCCTACCAGGACGAGCGGCGGCTGGAGGTGCTGCGGCTGCAATCGGCGGCGCGGAATTCGCTGGAGTGGTTCGAGGAGGTGCATCGGTACCTGCACCTTGATCCGGTACAGTTTAACTATTCCCTGCTGACCCGGTCGCAGCGGATCAGCCACGAGAACCTGCGCCTGCGGGATGCCAAGTGGCTGGAAGGGGCCGAGAAGTGGTTCCAGACCCGCGCGGGAGGGCCGGAGAGCCCGGTCAGGTCGCCGATGTTCGCGCCGTACAGGCTGCGGGAGATGACGCTGAAGAACCGGATCGTGGTGTCGCCGATGGCGCAGTACAAGGCGGTGGATGGCTGCCCGACCGACTGGCACCTCGTGCACCTGGGCGAGCGGGCCAAGGGCGGGGCCGGGCTGGTTTATACCGAGATGACCTGTGTGAGCCCCGAGGGGCGGATCACGCCGGGCTGTCCGGGGCTTTATGCGCCGGAGCATGAGGCGGCGTGGCGCCGGGTCGTCGATTTCGTGCATGGCGAGACGGATGCGAAGATCTGCTGCCAGATCGGCCATTCGGGGCGCAAGGGGTCGACCCGGCTGGGGTGGGAGGGGATGGACGCGCCTTTGACCGAGGGCAACTGGGAGACGATGTCGGCCTCGGCGATTGCGTGGTCGGACCGGAACGCCGTGCCGCGGGAGATGACGCGGGAGGATATGGACCGGGTCAGGGACGAGTTCGTGGCGGCGGCGGAGATGGCCGAACGGGCGGGGTTCGACATGATCGAGCTGCACGCGGCGCATGGCTACCTGATCTCGTCTTTCATCTCGCCGGTGTCGAATATTCGGGAGGATGCGTATGGGGGAAGCCTCGAGAACCGGCTGCGCTATCCGCTGGAGGTGTTCGAGGCGATGCGGGCGGTGTGGCCGGAGGGCAAGCCGATGGCTGTCAGGATTTCCGCCAATGACTGGGTCGGCGACGATGGCGTGACGCCGGAAGAGGCGGTGGAGATCGCCAGGGCGTTCCATGCGGCGGGGGCCGATATCATCGACGTCTCGGCCGGTCAGACCAGCACGCAGGCGAAGCCCGTCTATGGCCGGATGTTCCAGACGCCCTTCTCGGACCGCATCCGCAACGAGACCGGGATCGCGACCATGGCGGTGGGCAATATCTACGAGGCGGACCATGCCAACTCGATCCTGATGGCGGGGCGGGCGGATCTGGTGTGCCTTGCCCGGCCGCATTTGGCCGATCCCTACTGGACGCTGCATGCGGGCGCCGCGATTGGCGACCGGCATGCGGACTGGCCGCTGCCGTATGAAGCGGGGCGGGACCAGCTGTGGCGCCTGTCCGACCGCGAGGCCGAGGCGGTGCGGGTATGAGCGTGGCCGGTCAGCATGTGGTGATCACCGGCGGCGGCTCGGGCGTGGGGGCCGAGATGGCCCGTGTCTTTGCCGCCGAAGGGGCGAAGGTCACGATCCTCGGACGGAGTTACGCGCCGTTGAAAGAGGTGGCGGAGCAGACCGGGGCGCTGCCGCTGGCGGCGGATGTGACGAGCCGGGAGAGTCTTGATGCGGCATTGGGACAGGCGCGGGAGGTGAACGGGCCGGTGGCCATTGCCATCGCCAATGCGGGCGCTGCGCCGTCGGCGCCGTTCCGGAAGGTGAGCGCGGAGGATTTTCGCGCCTCGCTGGCAGTGAACCTCGAAGGGGTGTTCCATCTCTGGCAGGCTTGTCACGAGGAGATGGCGACGGCGGGCTGGGGGCGGCTGATTGCCATTGCCTCGACCGCCGGGCTGAAGGGCTATCCTTACGTCTCGCCCTATTGTGCCTCGAAACACGGGGTCATCGGGCTGACCCGGGCGCTGGCGCAGGAGCTGGGCCGCACGGGGATCACCGTCAACGCCATCTGCCCCGGTTTCATCGACACGCCGCTCCTGTCGAAATCCATCGAGGCGATCACCTCCAAGACCGGCAAATCGGATGAGGAGGCGAGGGCCCAGCTTTACGCGGGCAACCCGCAGAAGCGTTTCGTGGAAACGGGAGAGGTGGCCGGCACGGCGCTGTGGCTGTGTTCAAAGGCCGCAGCCTCGGTCAGCGGGCACGCGCTGTCACTTTCGGGAGGAGAAATATGAGCATGACCAAGGAACACCCGGCCCCGTCGCCGGCGTCGAAGGAAAGCCTGCGGCTATGGCTGCGCATCCTGAAGGTGCAGCGGATGGTCGAAGGGGAGTTGCGCGAACGGTTCAGGACCGAGTTCGACACCACGCTGCCGCGGTTCGACGTGATGTCGGCGCTCTACCGTTACCGCGACGGCATGAAGATGAGCGAGCTGTCGCGGGCGCTGAAAGTGTCGAATGGCAACGTGACCGGCATCGTCGACCGGCTGGCCGAGGACGGGCTGGCGCTGCGGGTGCCGGTGCCGGGGGACAGGCGCGCCGCGATGGTGCGGCTGACCAAGCGCGGCATCGAGACGTTCGAGGCGCAGGCGGCCGCGCACGAGGTCTGGGTGCACGAGGCGCTTGGCGGGCTGGAAGGCGAGGAGAGCGCGATGGTGGCCCGGATGCTCGACCATGCTTTGACGGAAGGAGACGACGATGCGGAGTGACGTGCAGCATTTCCAGTGCAGTATCGAGAACGGCATCGCGCGCGTGGCGCTGGACCGGCCGGAGCGGAAGAACCCGCTGACCTTCGACAGCTATGCCGAGCTGCGCGACTGGTTCCGGGACCTGCACTACGCCGATGACGTGGATGCGGTGGTGTTCGCGGGGAGCGGCGGGAATTTTTCCTCGGGCGGTGATGTGCACGAGATCATCGGGCCGCTGACCAAGATGAACATGAAGGAGCTGATGCGGTTCACCCGGATGACCGGGGATCTCGTGAAGGCGATGGTGAATTGCGGCAAGCCGGTGATCGCGGCGGTGGATGGCATCTGTGCGGGGGCGGGGGCGATCATCGCCATGGCATCGGATATGCGGATTGCCACGCCGGAGGCGAAGACGGCGTTCCTGTTCACCCGCGTGGGGCTGGCGGGGTGCGACATGGGGGCCTGCGCGATCCTGCCGCGGATCATCGGACAGGGACGGGCGGCGGAGCTGCTCTATACCGGCCGGGCGATGAGCGCCGAGGAGGGGGAGCGCTGGGGGTTCTATAACCGGCTGGTGCCCCAGGAGGAGCTCGAGGCCGAGGCGATGGAGATGGCCCGCCGCATCGCCGCGGGCCCGAACTTCGCCCACATGATGACCAAGACGATGCTGGCGCAGGAATGGTCGATGTCGATCGAGCAGGCCATCGAGGCGGAAGCGCAGGCGCAGGCGATCTGCATGCAGACCGGGGATTTCACGCGGGCGTTCAACGCGTTCGTGGCGAAGGAAAAACCGGTCTTCGAGGGGGATTGATGGTTGGTTCAGTCTCCTCTGCCTCGGGTTTGACTTGGGGGCTCGTGTGGCGCGGGGGCGAGAGGCCCCGGCTCGGGGGCCGGGGCGGGTGTGCGCTTGGGGCTTTCGGGGAGGGGTGGCCGGAAGGTTCGGCTTTCCCCGCCCCGGGCTTGACCCGGGGCCTTGCGCGGCACGAGGGCGAGAGGCCCCGGCCTGGGGGCCGGGGCGGGTGTGGGCTTGCGAAGGGGGAGGTGCGTCTTGGCTGACAGGAGCTATCTCGACTGGCCGTTCTTCGAGCCGCATCACAAGGCCCATGCCGATGCGCTGGCCGATTGGTGCGGATCGCTGGAGGTGGATCATTCGGATACCGATGCGGCCTGTCGGAAGCTGGTGGCCGACCTCGGGGCCGCTGGCTGGCTGAAACCGACGGCGAGTGTCGACGGAGCCCCGCTCGACGTGCGCACGTTGGCGCTGTCGCGGGAGACGCTGGCGCGGCATGACGGGCTGGCGGATTTCGCCTTCGCCATGCAGGGCCTCGGCACCGGGGCCATTTCACTTTTCGGCTCGGACGCGCAGAAACAGGCCTGGCTACCACTCACGACCGCCGGACAGGCGATTTCGGCCTTTGCGTTGACCGAGCCTCAGTCGGGCTCTGACGTGGCGGCATCGGCGATGACCGCCACGAAGGACGGCGGGGATTTCATCCTCAATGGCGAGAAGACGTGGATCTCGAATGGCGGGATCGCGGATCTCTACACCGTCTTTGCCCGGACGGGGGAAGCGCCGGGGGCCCGCGGGCTCTCGGCCTTTCTTGTCACGCCGGACATGCCCGGGTTCGAGGTGGTGGAGCGGTTGCAGGTGATCGCGCCGCATCCGCTGGCCCGGCTGCGGTTCAACGATGTGCGCGTGCCTGCGGCGAACATGATCGGCGCGCCGGGGCAGGGGTTCAAGGTGGCGATGGCGGTGCTGGACGTGTTCCGCACAACCGTGGCCGCCGCCGCGCTGGGCTTTGCCCGGCGGGCGCTGGACGAGGCGGTGGCGCGGGTGACCGAGCGGCATATTCAAGGCTCGCCGCTTAGCGACTTGCAGATGGTGCAGGGGCACATCGCGGACATGGCGCTCGACGTCGATGCCAGTGCGCTGCTGGTCTATCGCGCCGCCTGGACCAAGGACAGCGGTGCGCCGCGGGTGAGCCGCGAGGCGGCGATGGCGAAGCTGTTTTCCACCGAGCAGGCGCAGGTCGTCATCGACCGGGCGGTGCAATTGCATGGCGGCGACGGCGTGCGAAGCGGCGAGACCGTCGAGGCGCTCTACCGCGATATCCGGGCGCTGCGGATCTACGAGGGCGCCTCGGACGTGCAGCGCGTGATCATTGCGCGCGCCACTCTCGATCAACTGAAAGGGAAATGACGATGCTAGGGCCTTCCGCACATGTCGACACTTTCACCCGTGACAACCTTCCGCCCGAGGAAATGCAGCCCGCGTTCCTGTTGGACGGGTTCGAGTACCCCGAGCGGCTGAATGTCGGGGTGGAGTTGACCGACCGCATGGTCGAGCGTGGCATGGGCGACCGCACCGCGCTGATCGGCAACGGGCGGCGGCGGACCTACAAGGAGCTCAGCGACTGGACCAACCGGCTGGCGCATGTGTTGGTCGAGGACCTGAAGGTGAAGCCCGGCAACCGCGTCCTGATCCGGTCGGCCAACAACCCGGCGATGGTGGCGGCGTGGCTGGCGGCGACCAAGGCGGGGGCGGTGGTGGTCAACACCATGCCGATGCTGCGGGCGGGGGAGCTGGCGAAGATCGTCGACAAGGCCGAGATCACCCATGCGCTGTGCGACACGCGGCTGATGGACGAGATGGTGACCTGTGCGAAGGGGTCGAAATTCCTGAAGTCGGTGGTGGGGTTCGACGGGACGTCGAACCACGATGCGGAGCTGGACCGGCTGGCGCTGGAGAAGCCGGTGACGTTCGAGGCCGTGGACACGGGCCGTGATGACGTGGCGCTTCTGGGCTTCACCTCCGGCACGACGGGTAATCCGAAGGCCACGATGCATTTCCATCGCGACCTGCTGATCATCGCGGATGGCTATGCGAAAGAGGTGCTGAACGTGGTGCCCGACGACATCTTCATCGGCTCGCCGCCGCTGGCCTTTACCTTCGGGCTTGGGGGGCTGGCGGTGTTCCCGCTGCGCTTCGGGGCGACGGCGACGTTGCTGGAAACGGCTTCGCCGCCCAACATGATCGAGATCATCGAGAAGTACCGGGCCACGGTCTGTTTCACCGCGCCCACCGCCTATCGCGCCATGCTGCGGGCGATGGAGGAGGGGGCGGACCTGTCGAGCCTGCGCGCCGCCGTCTCGGCGGGCGAGACCCTGCCGGGGCCGGTCTATGACGAGTGGATGAAGAAGACCGGCAAGCCCATGCTCGACGGGATCGGGGCGACCGAGATGCTGCATATCTTCATCACCAACCGCTTCGACGATCACCGGCCCGCCTGTACGGGCCGCCCGGTGACGGGCTACGAGGTGAGGATCGTGGACAATGACGGGCGCGACGTACCGGTGGGCGAGCCCGGGCGGCTGGCGGTAAGGGGGCCGACGGGCTGCCGCTACCTCGCCGATGACCGGCAGGCGGAATACGTACAGGACGGCTGGAACATCACCGGCGATACCTTCGTGGTGGACGAGGGCGGCTATCTGCATTTTGCCGCGCGGAACGACGACATGATCGTCTCGTCCGGCTACAACATCGCCGGGCCCGAGGTTGAGGCGGCGCTTCTGTCGCACGAGGCGGTGGTGGAATGCGCCGTGGTGGGTGCGCCTGATGACGAGCGCGGCGCCATCGTCGAGGCGCATGTGGTGCTGGCCGAGGGCTATGAGGGTGACGCGCTGATGATCAAGACGCTGCAGGATCACGTGAAGAGTACGATCGCCCCTTACAAGTATCCGCGCTCGGTCAAGTTCCGCGCGGAGCTGCCCAAGACCCAGACCGGCAAGATCCAGCGGTTCCGGCTGCGGGAGGGCGGGGCATGAGCGCGCCGGCCTGCGCCTTCCGGCGGGACGCGAAGGTGATGTTCAAGCATTGCGACCCGGCGGAGCTGGTGTTCTTCCCGCGGTTCTTCGAGATGATGAACGACCTGGTGGAGGAGTTCTTCGACGCCATCGGATACCCGTTCGAGGCGTTCCACCGGGAGGGCGCCATCCCCACCGTGCAGGTCGAGGCCGGGTTCCCGAAGCCCAGCCGGCACGGCGACCGGCTGCAGTTCTCGCTGTGGGTCGAGAAGATCGGGCGGACGAGCAGCACCATCCGCATCTTGACGGAAAGCGGGGGCGAGACGCGGATGAGCTATCGCGCGACGATGGTTCTGGTGGGCGAGGACGGGCGGCCCAAGGGGTTTCCCGACGCCCTGAGACAGGCAATGATGCCCTACATGGAAAGCGAGGACGCATGACACACCAGGTGATCTCTCCCGAGGGTTGGGCGCCGGCCAAGGGCTATGCCAACGGCATCCTGACCAAGGACGGCACGCTGTATGTCGGCGGCCAGATCGGCTGGACCGCCGAGCAGGTGTTCGAAAGCCACGATTTCATCGGCCAGATGGAGCAGGCCCTGCGGAATATCCTTGCGATTCTCGAGGCGGCGGGGGGCGCGGCGGAAGACCTGACGCGGCTCACGTGGTATGTCACCGACAAGCAGGAGTACTTGGCCCGGCAGCGCGAGGTGGGCGAGGTCTATCGCCGGGTGCTGGGGCGGCATTTCCCGGCGATGACGATGGTCGTGGTCGCGGGCCTTGTCGAGGACGAGGCGCTGGTGGAAATCGAGGCGACGGCGGTGATCGGCTGACAGGGGGGACGGGTACATGAAGGTTCTGATCGCAGGCGGCGGGATTGGCGGGCTGACGCTTGCGCTGATGTTGCATGAGCGGGGGATCAAGGCGCAGGTGTTCGAACAGTCGAGCCAGGTGCGCGAGTTGGGCGTGGGGATCAACACGCTGCCGCACGCGATTGCCGAGCTGGAGCGGCTGGGACTGCTGCCGGCGCTGGATGCGATGGCGATCCGGACGCGGCGGCTGATCTACAAGACGGGGCAGGGGCTGGATATCGTGGCACAGCCGCGGGGGCTTTGGGCCGGGCTCGACGCGCCGCAGTTTTCCATTCACCGGGGGCGGTTGCAGAAGCTCATCCACGACGCGGTGCTGGAGCGGCTGGGCGAGGGCGGCGTGCAATGCGACCGGCGGCTGGTGTCGTTCGAGGACACCGGCGAGGGTGTGAGCGCCGTGTTCGAGGCGCGTGACGGCACGCGGTACGAGGAGAGCGGCGATGTGCTGATCGGGGCCGATGGCATCCATTCCACCGTGCGGGCGCAGTATTACCCCGACCAGGGGCCGCCCTCGTGGAACGGCGTGCTGATGTGGCGGGGGGCGGCGTGGTGGCCGCAGTTCCTCGATGGTGCCTCGATGATCGTGGCGGGCGGGTTCCGGCACAAGCTGGTGCTCTATCCCATCGCGCATGACCCCGACCGGCCCGGCGAGGCGCTGACCAACTGGGTGGTGTGCTCGAAGCTGGGCGATGCCGACACGCCCATTCCGGGGCGGGACGACTGGTCGCGCAAGGCCTCCGCCGAGGAGGCGCTGGAGATGGCCGAGGGGCATCTGAGCGTGCCGGAGATGGATATCCGCGAGCTGATCCGCGCGACGGAGGAGATCTTCGTCTACCCGATGTGCGATCGTGACCCGCTGCCGCGCTGGACGCATGGACGAGTGACGCTGCTGGGGGATGCGGCGCATCCGATGTACCCGGTGGGCTCGAACGGGGCGAGCCAGGCGATCCTGGATGCCCGCGACCTGGCCGACCGGCTGGCCGAGGGGGGCGACCCGGCGGCGGCGCTGGAGGCCTATGACGCGGTGCGCCGCCCGGCGACGGCGGCGATCGTGGCGGCGAACCGCAAGGGCGGGCCGGAAGGGGTAATCGACTTCGTCGAGGACCGCGCGCCGGAGGGGTACAAGGACGTGCACGACGTGGCAACCGAGGCGGAGCTGCGGGCCATCGTGGGTGATTACGAGGTGTTGCAGGTGGCGGGGCGGTAGAAGCGGGGTGCGCCCGGAATTTGCGCAGGAAACAGCAGTCCGGACGCTCGGGGGAAGCTGTGTATCGACCATTTCGGAAATTGCGGTATAATTTGCGGTATATTCCACAGCCTGCCATGAGGCCGACGTGTCCAGGACACCGCGCAAATCCACCTCCATGACCCTCGATGCCGCCACGCTGGAAGAGGCGCACCGGCTGGGGATCAATGTCTCTCGCGCCGCGGAGGAAGGCGTTCAGGCGGCGATCCGGGCCGAGCGGGCCCGGCAATGGCGCACGGAGAACGCAGGGGCCACCTCGGATTACAACGCGTTCGTGGAGGCGGAAGGCCTGCCTTTGTCTGGCTATCGCAAGTTCTGAGGCATGGCGGCACAGTACGACGTCTACCGCCTTCGGGATGGCGCCCTCGTCGTCGTGATACAAGGTGATCTGCTCGACCAGCTTCAGACCCGCGTGGTGGCGCCGCTTGTTCCCGCTGGCAAGGTCAAGCGCGTATTGCGCAGCCTGAACCCAACTGTTTCGCTGGGAGAGGAAACCTACCTCATCATGCCGCAACTGGCCGCCACGCTGACATTGGCCGAGCTTGGTGAACGCATCGGATCTCTCTCCATGATGCGGGATCAGATCACACGGGCGGTGGATGCGCTGTTGTCGGGCGTTTAACGCAAGATCGCCGTTTACCCGGTCTCCAACCTGTATTTCAGAAATTCACAGCCGTCGTGGTCAACCCGCCCGACATACCGCGCCCCCAGCCGTTCCAGCGGGCGCAGGTTCCGGCGGGATGGCGGCAGCAGGAAGGTCACGTAGGGAATGCGGGTATCCGAACGGGCAAACTCCAGTGCCTGGCGGGTGACGGCCATGCCGAGGCCGAACCGCTCCGGCGTCAGGACCAGCCCGAAATCCCACTCCTCGCCTTCCTTCTGGAACCCGCCCCAGCCGGCATAGGCGCCGTCGGCGAGGATGGCCCAGTGGCCCAGCCCGTCACGCTGCCAGCAGGCTTCCTTGGCGGCGATGAAATCCGTCACGGTGTCGAGTGTCCAGCCGCCCTTGAGCAGCGGCATGTGCCGGGCGGTCACCGGGTGGGACATGTGCGCGAGGATCGCCTCGGGGGCGATGTCGGGCAGGCGGGTGAAGGTGAGGGCGGGGCGCGGGCGGGTCATGACCGGCATACGCCCTGATTGTCGTGGCACTTGCAAGCGTTCGCCGCTTCACCATCGCGTGTGGCAATGGGGCCGGGCCCCGGCCCCGGGGCGACCGGGGCCGGGCGGTTCGGGATACCTGTGCCGCCTATTCAGGCGGGGGCAGGAAATCGACCTCGTGCTCGGCCGAGATGCGCACCAGCTCCTCGGGGTCGGTCACGCCGTCGAGCTTGCCGAAGAGCTCGAACAATTTCCGAGAGGGCGCCACGCCGAAGAGGCAGGTGGCCGTCTTGCCCGACCGGTTGAAGATGCCGTGCGCCAGCCCCATCGGCATGCGGATCGTGTCGCCCGCGCGGCCGACATGCTTCTCGTCGCCGAACTCGACCTCCAGCTCGCCTTCGAGCATGCAGATCCATTCGTCCTGCGTGGGGTGGATGTGCGGCGGCACGAAGGTGCCGTCGGGAATGTCGGCATGCCAGATGAAGGCGTTCTCGGAATGCAGTTTCGGCGTGTAGGTATGGCCGACGACGTTCCATGCAAGGCCGTCGAGCCCGTCTTTCTCAGGCGTTATTCCGGGGGTCAGTGTCATCTTTCGGGTCTCCCTCATTGGCTCCGGATCAAAGATGCAGGTGGCGTTCGAGCGTGGCGGTGATGGTGCTGCCCGCTTCGGCGGCGGTGACGGTGGTGACGATCTCGCCCTTCTCGATCACGTAGTGGCGGTCGGCGAGGCCGGCGAGCGCGCCCACGTTCTTGTCGATGAGCAGGATGGCCTCGCCTTCGGCCTTCAGCGTGGCAAGGCGGGTCCAGATTTCTTCGCGGATCAGGGGGGCGAGGCCCTCGGTGGCCTCGTCGAGGATCAGCAGGCGCGGGTTGGTCATCAGCGCGCGGGCGATGGCGACCATCTGTTGCTCGCCGCCGGAAAGCTGGGCGCCAAGGTGGGTGCGGCGTTCCTTGAGGCGGGGGAAGAAGTCGTAGACCGAGGTCAGATCCCACCGGGTGCGGCCGTCGGGCATCTTGGCGGCGGCGAGGAGGTTTTCCTCGACCGTGAGGGTGGGGAAGACCTGCCGGCCTTCCGGCACCAGCCCCACGCCCGCGCGGCCGATGGCATAGGGCGGCTGGCCGGCGTAGTTCTTGCCGTCGACCTGCACCTCGCCCGACCTTGGCTTGATCAGGCCCATGATGGCGCGCACCGTGGTGGTCTTGCCCATGCCGTTGCGGCCCAGCAGGGTGACGACCTCGCCCTCGCCGATCTCGAGATCGATGCCGAAGAGCACCTGGGCCGAGCCGTAGCCGGCGGTGATTTCTTTCAGCGACAGCAGGCTCATGCCGCGCCCTCCGCGTGGTCTTCGCCGAGATAGGCGGCGCGGGCCTTGGGGTCGGCGCGCACCTCGTCGGGGGTGCCGGTCGCGACGATGGCGCCTGCGACCAGAACCGAGACCCGGTCGGCAAGGCGGAAGACGGCCTCCATGTCATGCTCGATCAGCAGCATGGGATAGGTCGCCTTCAGCTCCAGCAGCGTGTCTGTCAGGCTTTCGCTTTCGGCGCGGCCCATGCCCGCCATCGGCTCGTCGAGCAGGAGCGCGCGGGGCTTCCCGGCAATGGCGATGGCCAGTTCCAGCATCCGCTTCTCGCCGTAGGAGAGGGCGCCCGCCATGGCGGCGGCGCGAGGGGCGAGGCCGATGCGGGCCAGCGCCGTCATGGCGGCGGCGTTCAGCGCCTCTTCGCGGTCGGCGCGCCGGAAGAACCGCATGCTGGAGCCCGCGCGCATCTGGGCGGCGAGGGCCACGTTTTCCAGCACGGTGAAGTCCGGCAGGATCGAGGTGATCTGGAAGGACCGGCCGAGACCCGCCACGGCGCGCTCGTGCTGCTTCTGGCCGG